>AUXO014831575.1_pt1 | contig 79482 bp, 58 predicted proteins | sample 768731 | NCBI WGS metagenome assembly AUXO01 (sample SAMN02715735, study PRJNA202380) | gut metagenome | biome: sheep rumen | host: Ovis aries | place: New Zealand: Palmerston North
AAAATTTAATTTTTAATTCAGAAAGTTTTTTTATTTTTACAAAATAATCTTGTAAAAATATCTTTTTTTTATAAAAGTTATTATCATCTATTAAAATACAACTATGTAGTTTCTGTTGCATATTATTATCATGGTTAATAATATTAACCAAATCAAAAGTTAAATTAATCGGATGATATTTCTCTAATGCTTCATTTGCTGTTATTATAATTAATCTAACTTTTTTAAGTATATTTTTTTTGCCACAAACACATTTTAGTCTATTATATCTTGTTTTTAATTGTTCTATTAAATATTTTATCTTCGGAATGCCCTCTTCGATTAAGAAAATATTGTTTATTTTTTTTAAATTATTATCATCAATTGAATTAAGAATATATGTATTCAGTACACAACCATAACTAAAACCAGATAAAATAAGGTCAATATTCCCATAAATGGCTTTGATAATTGTATTTATTAAATATTCTTGCCTATTTATTGATTTTTTAACATGTCTTTTAAACGTTTCAGCAAATGGTATAGGTAAAGACGCACAATTATTAAAAAATATACATATATCTTTGTCTTTAATTGAGTTTATAAATTCATTATTTGTAAAATAATTAATCAAATCATATTTATAGCCATTAACACCGTGCGAATGAATAAAAATCTTTTTTTTACGCCTAGTATTACTAAATATTTGTGATATTGTTTTTATAAAATTAGTAATTTCTTCTTTTTTAGCTGGATTAGCTATAAATACATATTTTTTACGATTTTTTGTATATACTATAACACTTATGCGCTTTTTCACTAGAAAATTTATAAGTTTTTTATTATATGATTTATCTGTTGATAAAATACTTGAAAAATCTTTAAAAGATATACTCTTTGTAAGAAATGTATGCAAATTCATATGTATATAACAAATATTTTAATTTTATTTTCCATATATATTTTCAAACTACTTAAAATAAGTTTACAAAAAAATAAAAAATGTTTGCTTTTTACAAAAAAAATATAATAGCAATTGTGTTTTTAATTTATGATAAATAAAGTATCTTTAATGGGAGAAGTTGATATGGAGCCTGTAATTAGTGATATGCCAAGCGGAGATAAAGTTGCAAATTTTTCACTTATAACAAGCGAGTATTGGGTTGATAAAAATTCTCAAAAACAAAGTAAAAGTGAAACACATAATATTACAGTATACAACCAAAGTCTTATTAAAATTGTTGAGAAATTTGTTGAAAAAGGATCAAAAATTTACATAGACGGCACTATAAAGACAAGAAAACATACATCATCTGACGGGATAGAAAAAAACATCACTGAAATAGTTTTACAAAACTATAGTCATACAATTAAATTGATAGGCGATTCAAACGACGAAGAAGTAAGACAACATCAAGATTTAAACAAAGCTACATTAATTGGAAATGTTGGTTCAGATCCAGATGTAAGAGTTATGCCAAATGGAGGTAAAGTTGCAAATTTCTCGCTTGCAACAAGTGAATATTGGATGGATAAAAATTTTCAACGTCAAAGCAGAACTGAATGGCATAAAATCGTTGTTTATAATGAAAATCTTACCAAATTAGTAGAAAAAGCAGTTCATAAGGGTTCTAAGATATATTTAGAAGGTATTGTAAAAAATAGAAAATATACATCTCAAGATGGTATTGAAAGAAATATAACTGAAATTGTTTTACAAGGCTATGATCATACTATAAAATTATTAGATTCAAAGCCTCGTGAAGCTAATAACGATACATGCAATAATAATTCACATAATAGTCAAAGCAAGGAGGATGTAGATAGTAATGAAGAAACTTCAACAATAGATGATGATATTCCATTCTAATAATGGATTATATTGGTAGTATATATGTATAATAACGATAATTGTTACGGAAAAATTGATTTCTCCCCCGTAAAATCTGATGATTTTTATTTATATAATGAAAAAGGGGAAAAAATTATTGATTTCTCGCGTAATTCAGGGCAGATTTCATTACTTAATTCAACTTCTGTAATTGAAAAAAGTATAATTGAACAATTGCATCGTGGCATTTTGTCTCAATCTGAATTATTTTATAATAAAAAAGCTCATGAGTTATCTAAAAAATTATGTAATTTAGCCGGCTTTAATAATTTTGCTACTACGTTATTTTATAATTCAATTTCAGAAGCAAATGAATGTGCTATAAAAATAGCAAGAACAAGATATAACAAACTGTGTGAGAGAGATTACAACGAAATTATTTGTTTTGAAGGTTCAAATCATGGAAATTCAATATCTACATTAAGCGCAAGCAAAACAAAATCAGATTTTTCTCCATTATTAAAAGGTTTTAAAAATGCTCAAATTAATAATATCTTTTCTGTTGAAAAGCTGATATCAGAACATACTTGTGCAATAATGATTGAAACAGTCCAATACAAAAATGGTATTGTTGTGTGTGAAAAAGAATTTTTACAAAAATTGAAAAAACTTTGTTTAAAGCATGAAATTTTACTTATTTTTGACGAAACTCATTGTGGTCTTGATAGAAGTGGTGCTTTTTTTGCTTATAGTAAATACGGCATAATTCCAGATATAGTAACTTTATCCTGTTTTTGCGGTGGCTGTCCTTTTTCAGTATGTATAGTTAACGAAGAAATCGTAGAATTTATTAATAATAAAGAAGAAAACACTGCAAATGGGAATGTATTGTCATTTAATATCGCAGAACATATGCTACAAGAAATGATAAAACCAGATTTTTTAAAAAATATAGAAAGAATAAGCAAAATGTTTGAAGTTAATCTAGCAATAATTGCTGAAAAATATACTGACATAATACAATTAGTTAATGTAATTGGTCTTATGATTGGTATAAAATTAAGAGATAATATAAAAAATTATAGATTGGCTGAAATTTTATTATCAAATGGATTGGTTGTTGAAGTAACTAATGACAATAATAACGAAATACTTCTTTTTCCACCTTTAAATATAAATGAAGATTATGCAAAAAAAGCATTAAAAATTATTTTAATAAGTATTAAAGAAATTTCAATTATAGAAAGTTATTAGTCAATATAACTATTAATCTTATCTAATATTTTATCAAAATGCATTCCACGTGATGCTTTTAACAAAATTACATCTTTATCTTTTATAAATTTCATTATTTCGTCTATAAAATCTTCTGTTTTACTAAAATGATATTTATTAAAATCGTTTGGTAATTTATCAAATATCGTTCTGCTTTCATCGCCTATACATATAATATTTTTTATATTACTTTTTAAAATAACTTCCGCTATATCAGCATGATATTTCTTAGAAAATTCACCTAATTCAAGCATATCGCCTATAACTGCTATAATTCTTGAATTTGGTAATATCTCTCCAATTTTTGATAATGTTATAATTGATGATTTTAACGCCTCAGGACTTGAATTATAACAATCATTTATAAATGTAACTACTTTATTATTTATTTTTTTTATTTCAAAATTTCCACGTCCAGGAACTATTTGAAAATTTGAAAGTTTATTTGATATTTTTTTTAAATCAAAGCCAAAAACACATGCAGTAGCAAATGAAAACAATGAATTTAGAATATTATGCTTGATTATTCCATTAATTTTACAACAAATATCGTTGCCATTTGCTGATATTACATATTTTGTAGTAAAATTGTTTAAAAAAGTATATTTTTTCAGATAAATATTAGCTTTTTTATCATTCATACTCACAGTAATTATATTATGAATTCCTTTGCTTTTGGCTAAATTTACAAATGTATTAAAAAAATCTCCAGATTTATCTAATATTACCACGCAATTTTCATTCATTCCGTTAAATATCTCAGCTTTCGCCATTACGATTTCATTTATATTATTAAAATTACATATGTGTGCAGGACATATATTTGTTATAATTGCAATATCTGGAAGTGCTATTTTTGTTAAAATATCAATTTCTCCAATATGGTTCATACCAAGTTCCAAAATTAAACATTCAGCATCCATTGGTGTGTTAATTATAGTCAAAGGTAGCCCTATATAGTTATTATAGTTATTTCTTGCCGCATATGTATTTAGAAATTGTCCGATTGCAACTTTTAACATTTCTCTTGTTGTAGTTTTGCCAACGTTTCCAGTTATTCCTATAATTTTTGTATTTTTTAATATTGCTCTTTTGTATTTCGCTAAGTCATGTAAAGCTATTATTGTATCTTCAACAAATATAAAACAAATATCACTATATTTATTAATTAATTTTATATTTAATTTTTGTTTTTCACAAATTATACATTTAGCACCATTAATTATTGCCTGTTCTATATAATTATGTCCATCGTTATTTTCTCCTTTTATTGCTATGAATAAATCTCCTTTTTTTATTTCACGACTATCTATTACTACTTTTTTTATAAAAAAATTTTCTTTTTTTTTGTAAAAAAAGTTCCAAAAGTTAAATTTTTTTTTAATTTCACTAAAAATAAAAATGCCATCTTTTACGCTATTCATGCGGATAAAAACAATATTATTTATAAAATATAAAATTATTTTTCAACAAAAATTTGACATGGCTTTTTTTTATTGTATAATATGAATGTAAAATTTGTATGCCTGTATCTAAAGCTGCAACTGATGCAAATATATTACAAAGTCTTAAGGGAACAGTCCAACCTATTACTGGTTATAGTAGTCCTATAATAGATGGCTCAATTGATACTTATAACAAAAACAATGAAGCTATCAAAGAGCTTACATCTACTGGTAATCAAGAAGTTATTGAAACAAAAAATAAACGAGACGTTATAGTTAGTGGTGTTGGAACTGTTTTGTCGGGTATTGGCACTGTTGCGCTTTTATTATCTGCTGCATCCCCAATTGGAGCTACAATTGCAGTTGGAAGCGTATTTGCGTTATTCGCGACTGCAACAGCGAAGAGTATATTTGTGCCACGAAGAGTCGATCCAAATGCAAAAGATATGCTAAGCGCGGTTAACGCCGTACAAAAAGCGAATTCGTCTGTTGCTAGTCAATTAGCTAGTAGCGAGTGGGACATAAAACAAACGAAGATAGAAAGCGACACCGAAGTAGCTAAACGGGCAATTAAAAGCAATGAATCAATACTGGATAGCTTTGTGAAAACAAATGAATTTCAAAAATTAACTGAAAACAGAGAACAAATAACAGATCATACAGACACTTATGGTAAAATAGCATCTAAAGCACAACAAATGGCAAGTAATGTTGGAAGTATAAAAAGCCTTGAGGATGTACGACGCCAACTTGCTAAACAGTAGCGAGAAATTATAATAATTCGCATTTTTTCCATGTTTGTTCGTTTACAATTTCATTTAAAGCATCTGAATTTGCTTTTTGTTGTAAACATTCTGTATTCAGACAATAAGGATCATCATTATTTACAATTGCAACATCATAAATATTATCAATAGTATCTAAAGCTGAAACACCACTGATCCAGTCAGCTCGACGTGGTAGAATTCTATAATAAAACCCTTTATTTCCTTTGGCATAATTTTCCATTATCTCTTTTACAATTTTATTTTCCACAATCCTGTAATCTAAATCTATTCCTGGTCTATAATATTGTGCAAAATATTCTTGTTGTTGTTCTAATGGCAATATATGAGATTGCCAATATTTGGCCATCATTGAAAATACATATGCATTTTTTGGTCCCTCGCAATATACATCGAATTCATCTGAAAAATAATCATTTTTTAAATCTAGTGTACTAAAATAAGATTTCATAAATTCATAGGCTTGCTTTGCACCATCATATCCATATACGTTATTTGATAAAAGTATACTTTTTGTATTACTATCAGTAAGTGATTCTTCTTGATAAATATTAGATCTAAATGCATGAAAACCGAATATACGACCATCATAACAGAACAATGATGCAAAAACTTGATTTGAACTTGTTGGTTCAGGTGTGTACATTATATGTTTCGTTGAATTGTGTTTTATATATCCAAAATATTTTCCATTGCAATTTCTTGAACCTATATGGTGAGTTATTTGAGCTGTTTGAGTCCAATCTTTATTATCGTTTTTTTCCCATTCAAACCAATATAATCTAGAAGATGATGATATACCGTTATAGACTGTAATTGCATATTGTTCATTATTTATAAGATCGCTATGATCAATATCAAATAAATATCTAAATTTAATATTCTCTTCGGAAGAAGGCACTATATCATCTCCAGCGCCCATAGATTTTGCTAAATAAGGAGAAAATAACGCAATATGTCTTAAATTTTTATTACCATCAATTAATTTCGGTATAAATATTAATAATTTTGAATTTTTATAACTTTCTTGCGCCAAACGATTAGTAGAATCTTTTACTGTTATTGACTTAATTTTTGATAAATTAGCTTTCCAGCTCCACATACCTGTATAATTTTCATTATCTTTTTTCAGTCTAGATACCCAATTTTCTATGTTTAAAAATTCATTTTTTGTTTCGTCGTCTTGTGCTAAAATGTACGATAAAACTTTTGGTCTCAATGTATTATTTACTGAAATTACATAATAATCATTATTTGGTAATCTGTTGATCAACCTATTGCCATAAGCATCTGTAATATACATATCGCCATCTAAATCAAAATTTTTCTCTTCTATTTCAACATTTACATAATCATTGTCGGCTTGATAGTAATGTCCAAACGTAGAAGAATATTTTTTACCTTGTTCAAATATAATATATAAATTATCTTTATACTCAGTTTTGTCTGATAGACTGTAATAGCCGTTATTTATTGCTTCAATTAATTCTTTATATTGATTGGATTTCGTAAATATCATTGTTCTTGCATACGGTGTTGCTACTTTTTTATTATTATAGTCATCATTTATGCAAATTAAACCGTCAGAACAGTCTTTTGAATTTTCTATTTTTCCCCAAGTGCTTGTTAGTAAATTACATTTTCTTTTCGCTTCTCCAAAAGGATTTTCATAATTTTGACTATTTAAATAATTATTAACACAACCACGTGAAACAGTTACTGATGTTTCTTTTTCTTTTAAGTTAACAATATCACTATTTGTCACAAACCATCTTACACCATATTTGTCTATTTCTTCTTTACAAGAAGCATAACATGGATTTATAACTGGTCCCCATAATCCATTAACTTTGCAAACTCTAGTTGGCAGAGAAGAATTTATTTGTATACTATTTTCTTTACATCTTAAAGCTTTTACTGTGCTAAACTCATCTGCAAAATCCCATATTGCATTACCAGTGTAATCGTTATCAAAATCATATTTATCAGAATCGAGCATTGGACATTTTATTTTATCTTTAAATACAGTTCTGCCATTAATTATTTTTTTTTCATCAATTTGTTTTTTTTTATCAACTTTGTATACTCCACTAATGCTAATATCAGAATCATCTGGTTTTTTAAATTCATTTCCATTTTTTTGACCTAAAATATAATTGTAATTTTTAACCATATATTCTTTTACATTTCTAGCACTATTATTCATTTTGTAATCGTTATTTCTTTGATTGTCATATGAATTACTTATTATACATTTTTCCTCTCCCTTTTTATTATCTATTATACAAGATGCTTCATAACTTCTTTCACCAAATAAATTATTTTCTTCGTAATCTTCATTTTTAGACGCCCAAAAACCACCAATACTACAACTTAATTCAAGAGATGATAATTGATCATATGTATCTATAACATATCCACCTATTTTTGTTTTAGAACAGCTTGCTATTTCATAACTATTTAATTTCCATTCACCATCGATATTTTGAGGCAGAGAAGATGTTAATGTAGCTGTTCTTGAACCCTTATATGCCAATCCTGAATAGACGTTTTTATCAAACATCATCATAAAATACTTTGATGTTTTTTTTTCATTTCCATATTTTTCATACGGTTTACAGATGCCAGTATTTCTATCATATTGAGAAATATTTTTTTGTGTTTTAGGTTGAGCATTAAATCCCCATATTTCATTAGCACATTTTGTTATAGGACATATGCCATCAGAAGATACTATTATTTTACCTTTCACATTTCCGACTCCAGAAACATTTTCTGTCATTATGTAACATTTTTTTGGTACAACTGAAGTTCCTATAATACTTTCCATATCATATTCTGGCTCTCCAGAATATTCACAAACCATATCTATTTTTGCAGTTTTATTTATTTCAGGAAAAAAGAATTCAAAATCTTTTACCAATACATTTATTGGAGGACATTTAATTATGCACTTATTATCAGGCTTATCTTCATTTATAACTTTTTTCGTTCCATCATCATTTAATTCAGGATATAAATCGCCATTATATTCGAATTGTTTAACACCTATTAAAGATAAACTAACTTTAGTACTTCCTGGGCCTCCGCCACCTGTACCTTGTAAATGATGAAAGGAACCACCAGCGCTTTGATTTTCTTCATATTCATTCCATTTTCCTTTAACAGCATCGTGATTTAGCTTGCTTCCAGATCCATTACCAGACATGCCTTCAAATTTTTCATAACTACCAAGCATTGCCCTATGATCTAATTCAGTACTTATAGTTGATGATCTACTTATTCTATCTGTATGTTTTTTATCAACAACATCAAATGTATAATTTTTATTTGCATAACCATAACCATCATTTATCACTATTTTTCTTTTTCCTTCTATCCAATCTTTTTGATGTAAACAAATATAATCATGTTTGTATGCAACATCATATAAACCGCTTGAATAGCATAATCTACCATCTATCGTCTTTCCAAATAAATTTGCTTGAAATATTGTCGAATCACCAAAAAATGTATTTTCTCCGCTCCAATAAGGAGCATTGCCTTGTCCTTGTCTTTTTCTTTTTATTCTTGCATCTATTGGCGATGAACCTCTTGTTGCTGTTGCAAGATATTGATAACTTGATAGAATTTCTTCATCGCCTTCCATATCTATTTCATCAAGTTGATTGGCTAGATCGGCAACAATACTTTCTTGATTTTGTATTGGTTCAAATTTACTCGATATTGAACTAATATTTGAATCTAATTTTCCATCAGTAATTCTTTCTGTTACATTATAGCTAATGGTTTTACATTCGCAATTGTCGTCTCCTTCCACGCAATAATCACTTTCATCAGCCCTTGATATATCGTCTGTTACAACCTTATAACATACAGTTTCTTCTTTCGCGTAATTATTAATATATATTTTTTCTTTTATTGTATTATATAATTCCAAAATTTTTGTAGCTTCACACAAATTTATATTATCTTCAATTTTATTATGTGAACTTATTGAAATATCTTCCTCACAATTAGTTTTGTTCTTATCAAACGCAAGACATAATACACTTTTTAATAATCCATAATCATTTGAATGCCTAAACATTATTTCATCAATATACGTTTTTGGTTTAGAATGTGCTAATTCAATTAAATTATCCGTATGCTGTTTACATGAAGTAAATAATTCTTTTAATAATTTTTTTTCATTTAACCATTCATCTTCAAATGTATTAAGTATTGAAAATAAATTATCTATCTGTGCTTCATATTGCGATTTTATTGGTTTTAGATAATCAACATTAATTACATTTGTTGCGATATTTTCCAATAAATTACAATAAGTTGTTTTAACCTCAGACACATATGATATATTATTAATGTATGTACTAACAACATCTTTTAGCTTTTGAACAGTAGTTTCATTATGGAAATTTTTTTTTAAATCATCAATTTCGGTTTTTTCTTCCTTAATAGAATGAACTTCTGCCGCATGTTCGCCAATCCAACTATCTTTTTCAGTTTTAATACTATCATTAATTGAGTTTAACAATTCAATTACTTTATCGGAATCAAATGAATTTAATATATCAAACGATTTAATCTCATTTTCTGGATATAAATTATTATTTATAATATTACTTAACTTATCTATTTCATTTTGGATAATTTCAATTTTATCATCTAAATTCTTTATTTGTTTTCTTAACACTTCAGCCATTTGATTAATTTCATCGCACTCTTCCTTTGTTTTACCTGATATAGTTCGACCAGTCGAAGGATCTATGTTTTTACATTCTTCAATATCGTCCAGAATATTGTTAAGCTGTTCTTGCGCATTTTTTCTGTTTTCTTCTTCGTTTTTTTTTAAATTATACTGCGTATTTAAATTATTTTCATATTGTTTTTTAATTTCATTTAATGCTATTTTTTGCGTTTCAAACAGAGCATTGTCTATATTTTGCAATCTATAAGACAAATGCATTAATGAAATAAAATAGAATTCTAGTAAACGATATTTTTTATTTTGAGCGATTAATTTAACCAAATCATTATCTATTAAAGTTTCTAATTTTTGGCTTTCAATTTCATATTCTGACAATGTGTATGCTTTTTTATCAAATTTTGTAACTTTTCCTCCATAAGTATCAAAAGCTATTTCTGAATTTCCTTTCCTATAATCGTAGTATTTTTCAACATCACGTATACCAGATTCTTGCGGTGTTTCTAAAACGGCATTATCACCAGATAATTGTATGATGGAATTATAGTTTAAATACCAAAAACCATGTGTTCCGCCTCTAACCATCCAATTACCTTTGTTTCTATCAATTGCATGATAAGGTGAGGCGCCTATAAAGCATTTTTCAGGATCATTATCGCTTTTTCCTGTAATACTAGCTCTAGAAAATTCCGTCCTTGTTCCAGTTGTTACTGCCAAATAACCATCAAAAACTGGTAGTAAATTAAGATTGATTTTTGCAGTAATTTCACCACCTTGAGAACCTGTAGCATCAAATTTTGGAGTTCTTAAATATGCTCCTGATGGAAAACCAATCATTGGTAATGGTATAATAGGCGATAAATACCATGAACTTTCGATTACATGATATTGAACTAAACAATTTGAATTTTTTTCTGTAGTAAACCCAGCGCCACCAGCCCCTACACCATTAAAATAAACATATTGACAGCGCAGTGGAATGTATATATTATAGTCAACACCAAAATCTCTTGGTTGTAAATCCCAACTTTGATTGTTGAAATCACCAGAAGAAATGCAAAGAGTTCCTAACGTTTCATTTATCAATCTATGTTTTACCTCATATCTATCAAAACAAATACTTTGATTATAACTACAATCAGATGCATATTGTTCGTAAGCAGTTTTATTACTCGGCATTCCATTTGAGTTGTTTATCATATAAATACCTTGTAGACGTCTAAGCATATTTGATTTTCTATTTGCCTTATTCGAGGAAAAATAATCTATATCCATAGTTATTATATCTTTCGGTTTATCTTGAAATTCCTCTGGTTCTTTTATCACATCATTATATCTTATAGATAATGGCCTTCCTGGCGTCATTGAGTTAATACCATTAGTTTTTTTTTTCCATCTAATTGTATAATCGTACGGAGCATATCCAAAATCACCAAAAAGTTTAGTGTTGGAATATTCAGATAATTTATCAGCAAATTCAAAACCATCATTTACGCATATTTGTGTATATGACCTAAAATCTATATTTTTTTTATACTCAGGTAAATCACTATCTGTCCCAAGTAATTTTATCTTAGGCTTTCTATCCTCCGCTTGACACTCAGAGATACTTTTATCTTTATCTAAACAATTTATATAACCATTGCATTCATAAAGCGAGATAAAACTTACTATACACGCCATTTTCTTTTCAAGTGAATTTATATTTGAACATTCAGAAATATCACTTGGCGGATTTTTTAAAAGATATTCATCTTGGCCAGGATCATTCATTGTTTTAAGAAAAACACAAGAATTACTATATTTTACCGAAAATCTCTTCATATACATTATAGCATCTGAAGATATACCAGCATCTGATTTATTTATCACTTTATCATCTATTAGGCTAAATGATTTTTTATTGTATCCAGCAAGAGTTATTTGTTTAACTACTGGAGCTAATTTTTCATCACTTTCAAATTCATCACTATCGAAAGATGATAATTTAGAAGGAATTAAAGATATTTTTAATTTATTCTCACCTATTAAAGAATTAGATGTTAAATCTTGCTCTAAAACCAATGGCGTATTGATATAAATGCTTCCTTCATCGTATGAATATTTTAAAGGCGGTCTTGATACCTTGCCTATATTTTCAAAATATAAATATTTACCATTTTCTTTTATTCGTTCCTTGCTAAAATTTGAGTTTGGATCAAAATCATATTTAAACTGCGATATATCGATTTTTTCATCAGATGATGTTTCTGCATTTTTTATATTCTCAATGAACTCAGTGTTATCTATGATAAATTTAGAAATTGAGCCATCTGAGAGCAATAGCATATTATCTGTAAGTTGTGGCGGAATTTCGTTAATAAAACGAACTTTGTATGCAACAAGAGCGCTTTCATTGGTTGAAAGATTATATTCAAGTCTTAGCATTACATAACTTAAATCTCCTGAAGCCTTTAACAAGCATTTTCCGTCTTCATTCTTTATTTGACTTAATGAACCTATTGTAAAAATTACAGGATAAAAATTACTAAATAAAATTTTCTTTGCAGTTGGTATGTTATATCTATTATTCAAAATATAATCTTCACTTACACCAATTGGTCGATTGTAATAATAATCTTCCTTCTTAAGTAATAAAGATGAATTATAACCAATTAATCTTTCATTCTTACCAGATACAATTGTTATTTTTGGAGAAAAGAAAGTTCCGCGTTTTTTATACCCAAATTCTGGACTTATTTTATACGGACATTCTTCACCACTATGATCTTCAAAATCATTATAAAATTGTCTAACATGAACTCCACTACTAAATAAATTACATTGTGGATTTGAAATTAAATCTTCTTTTGTTTCACACAGAGATGACGCTTTTTTTGCAATTCTTAGAAAATGTCTCGGCCCTGCTGATAATTTTGTTTTTCCGCAACCACATAATTTTCCATCATAATAACCGCATAAATATGAACCTTCTCCGTATAAGTCATCTATATATTTTCTATAATCCTTATTTTTTGCAAGTTCATACGCATAACTTCTTCTGTTATTATTTAAACATCTATATATTTTATTACAATAAAAATTAACAGCTCTGTAATTTTGTAGGCACAAATAACAGTTTTTTGTTTTTTGACTTGCATTTTTCCATATTTCAGATGTTTCTGGAGGAATAAAATTGTTCTCCCTGCATTCTTTATCATTACAAGGACATATTTGAGGAGAACTACAATTATTTGGATTATATTTTTCAGACAACGGTTGACAAAACCTATTTGAAAAATCAAGTGCATTTAAATATTGCTCATCTGTTGCTTCTTTTATATATACATAACCAAATGAGTTTATATCATGTTCATAATCTGGACAATCTTGTTCATCTTTTGTTTCAAAACTACCAGTATAATATGGATCTGTATACGATAAACTTCTCATTTTCAACTCAAACTTGCCTAATGATTGACCGTTTGACAAAGTATGGCATTCGACATAGTTAGAAGGAGATTGATAACATACCTCTGCTTTATAATCACCGCCAGTAAACCCTAAATTAGTAACCCAACAAGCTCCTTCATAATCTTCTGTTTTAGCACAAGCTGGTTCGTTTTTATTATTTTTTATACCAAGTTTGTTAGACAAATTAAAATTATCAGAACATGTAGATATTTTATAACCAGTTTTTGAATCAATCCACGATTTACCATCTTTACTTACTTCATATCCAAGAGTTGATATGTTTGTAATCATTTTTTTATTCTCATCTGCTATCAAAACCGATGCTATCGTAAAGAAAAAAAATAATACCCAAAGAATATTTATTTGTTTCACAAAATTTAAATAAAAATTATTTTGTTATTTTCAAATTTTTTTTCCTTTTTTTTATTGATTTTTATTATTAAAAAAACACATATTTTTTTTATTAATAAAATGTCAAATATAGTAGCAATTGATACTGAGTTTCTGCGTGTATATACATATAGGCCAATTCTGTCAATTGTGCAATTAAAAGAAGAAAGTAAAGAGCCAGTAATATACGATGTTTATAAGCATAAAAACGAAGATCTTGTTGATCTGCTCGAAATACTATCAAATGATGATATAATTAAGATTATACATTCAGCACATAATGACGCAGAAGCTATTTTTTCACGTTTCCATATATCTATTAGAAATATCTTTGATACACAAATTGGTTATAGAATTCTAAAAAATAAAAAAAATGAAATAAGTTATGCAAATGTAGTTGAAAATTTTTGTGAAAAAAAAATTATAAAAGAAAAATCAATACAGAAATCAAATTGGTTAAAACGTCCATTAACTGATGAACAAATTTTTTACGCAAAACAAGATGTTCTTTATTTACATGAAATATATAATAAAATGATGTTATCGTTTAAAGAAAATAAACAAAAATATAGTCAATTTCGTCATGAATGTTCTCTACTAGAAGATGAAGGAAGATATATATTTAATCCTCAAAGATTTTGGCAAAAAATTAAACATCATTTCATAAATAATTCAAATTACGAGTTAATAAAAAAATTAGTCATATTGAGAGAAAAACTAGCGTATAAAGTAAATATTCCAAGAGAATTCGCCATAAAATTAAAAGACATAGTCTTGCTTGCAGAAACTGGAAATGTTGATATATTAAAAAATGTTAATCATAAAATTGATAAGAATGCTTTTTTAAATATTTTAAAAAAATATAAATAATAAATTTTTATTTTTTTCATTTTAATTACTTCCATAAATAAAAAAAAAATCAATAAATAAAATGTTTTTAATTTTTTATATGGTATCTATCTTTAGAAGTAAAGCAAAGAAACAAAAAGTTGCTGGACAAGATCGCTATTTCAACAGAACTTACTATTTTAGTTCAAGTCCAAAGCCACAATTCGGCAACAGAGATTATGAAAATTTTGCACACGATGGATATATAAGCAATGTAGTAGTATATAGAGCTATAAATATGATCTCAAGAGCCGTATCTTCAATAGGTATATCGTATTTTGAAATTAAAGAAAATGGCGAAAAATATGAATTAAAAAATAATGATAATGTAATTAAATTAATAAAAAATCCAAATCCAACTGAAAATTATGCTTCTTTTATGGAAAAAATAGTCCATTCATACTTAATATCAGGAAATGTATATTTACAAGCTGTTCGAGGAAATAATGATGAAATTGAAGAAATTTATTTACTCCGTAGTGATAGAATGTCTATTGCACCTGGAATTGGAACAATACCAAGTTATTATAGATATAAAATTGGTAATTTAACTTTTGATTTTCCTTGCGATGAAAAAACTGGATTAAGCGATATTTTGCATATAAAAACTTTCAATCCACTTGATGATTGGTATGGTTTATCTCCAATGGAGCCTGCTGAATATTCAATAGAACAATACAATGAATGTATAAAATGGAATAAATCATTACTTGAAAACGGTGCAAGACCTTGCGGTGCATTGGTAGTTAAACAATCAATGTCTGATGATACATACAATAGACTTAAAAATGACATCGATGATGCTTTTCGTGGAAGTGAAAACTCTGGAAGATATATGATACTCGAAGGAGGTGTCGAATGGAAAGAAATGGGTTGCACGCCTAAAGATATGGATTATATAGAAACAAAAAACTCTGCTGCGCGTGATATAGCAATGGCATTTAGTATACAACCACAACTTTTAGGCATAAAAGGTGATACAACATATAATAATATGTCCGAAGCAAGGATGACATTTTGGGAAGATACTGTATTACCAATTACAAACATTATTTTATCTTCAATTGCAAAATGGATATCTCAATCAACCTGCAGAAATATAGTAATTGAACCAGATTTAGATACTATATCTTCACTAACAGAACAAAGACAGAAAACATGGGAAGTTATTAATAAAAGTGAATTTGTAAGCAAAGAAGAAAAACGTGAAAGCTTAGGTTTTGAACGTAAAATTAAAGAACAGTCAAAAACAAAAGAAAACAATGAAAAAAAATAATAACACACTATATTCTTTCAGCAACTCTTAATTTTGCACTTCTTGAACGAATATTTTTGTAAATTTCTTCGCCGGAAGGACAAATTGGTTTGCTTGTAATTACTTTTAAAGTAATACTTGATAAGTTAACCTGTGATGTCAATATTTCAGGGTCATTTCTGTTGAAATGTTGAACATCACCTTTTGAGTATTTTTTGAATAAATTTTTGACAATTTTATCTTCTAATGAATGAAATGTTATGACGGCTACCCTACACCCTACTGGCGTTAAAGTTGATGCAATTTCGAGACTTTCTTTTAATTCGCTCAATTCATCATTCACGACAATCCTTAAAGCTTGAAAAGTACGCGTCGCTGGGTGTATTTTATCGTGGTAAAATGGCAAACAATCTTTAATTAAATTAGATAATTGAAGCGTTGTTAGTATTGGTTGCTTTTCCCTCTGTTTTACAATATTTCTAGCAATTTTTCTTGCAAATTTTTCATCTCCATAATTATATATTATATCAGCAAGTTCTCTTTCTGTTGATTTATTTATTATATCCGCAGCAGACATATTATTACATCCCATGCGCATATCAAGATCGCCGTCGTACTGAAAGGAAAACCCTCTTTCTGGTGTATCTATTTGCATAGAAGATACGCCTATATCATATAAAATACCGTCAAGTTTTATTTTATTTTGTGAAGAACAATTATTTTTATCATAACTAAAATTATACTTTTCAAGTATTTCTTTAAGTTCTGAAAACTTTGCATTGATAAAAACAAGGTTTTTGTTATATATTTTCTGAAGTTCATCTGCAAACTTTTGATTATTTTTATCTCTATCTATTGCTATAACTTTCGCTCCACTTTCTAAAAAAGCTTTTGTATGACCTCCTGCACCAAAAGTACAATCAATAAAAATTTTACCATCAGATGGTTGAAGATATTCTATAACCTCTTTTTTTAACACAGGAACATGTTCTTTCATAAAAAATATATATAACACTATATAATTGCTAAAAACAACTACACGTTAAAAAACATGCTCTAATGATTTATCACTAATTTTAGTAAAAAAATAAAAATTAAAATCCAATATTTAAACCAATTCCAATATAGTAAAATGTATTAGACATAGCAACAGTAGACAAAGATTCTTTTTTATATTGTTGATTGTACTCATCAAAGTAATATGCATAATATTTTGATATATTATAAGATGTTTTACTCATTGCTAATTCAGTAAAAACTCTAATATTATTATTTATCCAATAACCAAGGTTTAATGATAAATAATAATTAAATAAATTTCTGTATTTATTATAACTTGTCAAATCTCTGCCGAAATGATTATCTTTTGTATCTCCAGTATTTATAAAACTTTGTTTAAATGTTAATATACTTTGAAATGATTTATATTGATATTCTAATGAAAAACCATAATATGGTAAATATAGTCTTTGCCTATATCTAAGATCATCACAATCTTCATCATCTTCAAAATATTCGTCTAATTCTATAACTCGACCACTATCCTTATCAAGCCTACTATAAAGATAATAACTCAGTCCATGTTGAGTAGCAGTGCTTTCAATATATTTAAAACCAGCAAATGAATAAAAACTAAACAAACCATATTTATCGATTTTTCCAAATCTAAATAACATAAGTTTACCATAAATATCGATGTTAATATATTTATACTTTCCTTGCGTATGCCAACTGTGATCTGTTAAAACATTAGGTCTACTAAAATCTAACCAATCATAATCATCTAACCTATATTTGCCACCGTTATCATATATAGTAAACGAAGATCTGAAACCAAACGTCAATAAATGAATTGGTCTATATTCAAGTCCTAACGTTAAAACAGGTACATGTTTATTAACATGGTTTAACTCACTATTCTTGTGTGTAAAATCGGAAGAATAAAGATATTCATTCATCGTAGATGATAGACGATTATACTGTATAGTGAATAACAATTTATTATTTAAACCATAATTATTTTTATTATCATCTGCTTTTGCATTTGGAGAACAATACAAAATCAAGCATAAAAGAAAAAAATATTTTTTCAAAAATTTAATTTTCACTATATTCATGGTATAAACTCTTATTTTTTACCTCTTCTTTTACAATATTATCATTCGTGTTTTTGATCATTAATTTTATCATCAACACTTTTTTCATCTTTTATAATACTATCATTTATATCTTCTTGATTATTATCATTACTTAGTTCATTGCTTTTTTCAGCAATTTGACTTAATAAAGACTTCAACCCTAGCATCATTTTAATACTTTCGTCTTTATTTTTCTTTTTTGATGCAATTTTTTCCATAATTTGCTTTGTTAATGCTCTTATTTGTGGTGCAATTAAATCAATTTCATTACTCTCTTCTGATGTCATTTTATTAACTCATTAACCATGTAATTAAAAAATTCATTATTAAGATGTATACACAGCACAAAACCACTGTAGATATTGTTGTATTTTTTATACCAACTGCACCATCTTTTGTTTTATTTCCTTTATAACATGCGATTGTTGAAATTATTAGTCCAAAAACACATGATTTTATAACACACATTAAATAAGCAATTGGTTCAAAACCTTCATAAACTAAATTATAAAAACTTATATCAGCAAAATCAAACATAGTTGTTGAGATAATAAAACTCCCAATAACACCAGAAATAACCGCGATAGTTGTTAATATTGGTTGTGCTACTACAATTGATACTATGCGTGGAATATATAGAAATCTATACTTATTTATTGACATTGTTGTTAAAATATCAATTTGATTATTTGTTGCCATACTACCGATTTCAGCAGACATCGATGATCCAACGCGAGAAACCATCATTAAAGCACACAAAACAGGAGCTAATTCCTTTGTTAAAGCCAATAATACTATATAAGGTACTGTGCTTTCTACACCAAATGTTTTTAAACTTAAAAATAATTGCAATGCTAATACAGAGCCAGTAAATAATCCGGTTAAACAAATTACTGGAATTGAACAAAAACCATTTACAAACAAAGAATTAAAAAAAACCTTTAAAAAAAACTTCCCAGTAAAAAAAGCAAATACAGTTTTTTTTAAAAAAATAGAAAATCTTCCAATGGCAGAAACAAAAGCAATTACATTTTTTCCAGTTATCCAAAAAACACCATATACAATTTTAATTAAAATATTGTCATTTAAATAAATTAAAGTACTCATTACATTATGAGATGTATTTGTATAAACTTTAATTGCAATAATTATTTTTCAATCCTTTCAATAGGTTTTGGTGAAGAATATAAATTATATTCTATACCTATAAAATCTAATATTTTTTTAAAAAAACTTGTATAATAAATACCAGTTTCCTCTTTAAAATCACTATTATCCGAATATGAATTTATCAACTCTATGACAAATTTATCTCTACTCTGTCTATCTTTTGCACCAATCAAAATAATAAATAAATGTTTATCTCCATATTTACCCCAGGCACAAAGATTATATCCAGAAGCATTTATATAACCTGTTTTATTACCCTCTAAACCAATTACATTATCCTGAATACTTGATGTTTTTGTGTTATAATTACTATTTTCATCAATATAATTTGTTATTCCAAAAACGTCTGCATATTGTGGAAAATCATACACCAATCTTATGCTTAATTTTACAATATCACGCGCTGTGGAATAATTATATTTATTTGGTAAACCATTTGTATTAACAAAATTTGTATTTTTCATTCCAATTTTTTTAGCAAAATAATTCATTTTTGAAATAAATTTATCAACATTCCCATAAATCTCTTTTGCTAAAATATCAGATGCAATATTTGAGGATCTGACTATCATTTTATAAATTAAATCTTCAATTGTGATTCTTTTATCAATGCTATAATCTTTTGCAAGTTTTGATATTATCTCTACATCATCATTCATACCAACTATTCCTTTATTTATTGCATCAAAAATAACATATGCTGTCATTATCTTTGTTAAAGATGCAGGAAAAATTTGTTTATCGATATTATACGAATATAAAATTTCGCCATTTTTTGCATCAACAACTGCCGCTGACGTACATTGATCTTCTAATCTATAAAAAATATCATTATTATGTTGAATTGAATAAGAATACGATGATAAACTAAAAAGATATATAAAAACAAAAAATAATGCTATATAACAAATATTTTTTTTATAACACATCCTGTTATTAACAATCGAAAACATGTGTTTATTTATTTTTTACTTTTTTTGTTGAATTCTTTTTTTTCTCAACGTTCTTTTGTGAGGAAATACATATTTTCTCAATTGAAAGATTATGATTTGTATATATACACATATCACCGGCAATTTTCATTGATTTTTTTACAATCTTTTCAGCATCAAAATCAGTATTTTCATACAATGCAATCGCTGCAGATAATGCAAAGACACTTCCACTTCCAACAGAAGCTATATTTTTATTTTCTGGTTCTAAGACATTTCCATCGCCAGATAAAGATAAAATTTGTTTACCATCCGTAATTATTATGGAACTTTCAAGATTTCTTATATATTTGTCAGTTCTCCACTCCTTTGCCAATTCATAACAACATCTTTCCAGTTCTTCATATTTATCAAGCTTTTTTTCAAATCTATCAAGCAAAGTCATACAATCCGCGACCGATCCAGCAAAACCTGCTACTATCTTTCCATCTTTAAATTTACGAAGTTTACAAGCATTACCCTTTTCTATTCTAGTTCCTAATGTAACTTGTCCATCAGAAGCAATAACTGTTTCAACACCCCTCTTTACACACAAGATAGTTGTACTATGTGCCTTTTGATTTTCGTTCATAAAACTTTTATAAAGTAATTAACCCTCTGTGTTAATATTAGAAGATATCTTTTTCCTAATTCTAGCAGCCTTTCCTCTCAAATCTCTTATGTAATACAGCTTAGATCTTCTAACAGAACCTTTTCTATTACATTTAATGTAAGCAACAAGCGGAGAATAAAGCATAATACTACGTTCAACAGCTACATCACCGGACATCTTGCGAACAATAAAATTTGTTCCAACACCTTTTTTACGTAATGCTATACAAACACCGATAAATTCCTGTACTCTTTGAACATTTCCATCTAATATTTTTAATCCAACAGTCAGAGTATCGCCAACACTAAAACTATCTATTTTAGCTTCGCTCTTGCTAATTACAAATTTTTTGCCGAACTCAACAATTTCCTTCATATCGACAACGTGTAGTCTTTTTATATAAAAAATAATTGTCAATAGAAATTTTCTATTAATAATTTAATTAAAACATGTATTCAATAATTTCATTTTATTTAAATATTGCCATTACAGTCGTTTTAATAGTTCTTGCAATTAAAATACATTAAGCAATAACATATTATGTCACAACAGCCATTAGCTAATAAAATAAGGCCAAAAAATTTAGATGAATACATCGGTCAAGAGCATTTAGTCGGTAAAGGAATGCCATTGCGTATAGCTATGGAACAAAAAAAACTTTTTTCATTTATATTATTTGGACCTCCAGGTGTTGGTAAAACTACATTAGCAAGAATTTACGCAAACTCAATGGATGCTGAATATTTTGAATTATCAGCAGTTTCCGCAAGCAAAGATGATATAAAAAAAATACTTGAAAAAGATTTAGCAATATTCAACAAACCTAAAATATTATTTTTAGATGAAATTCATCGTTTTAACAAATCACAACAAGATTTTTTATTACCATATGTAGAAAGTGGACAACTTTACTTAATAGGTGCTACTACTGAAAATCCGTCTTTCGAGGTTATATCCCCTCTTTTATCGAGATGTCATGTATTCGTCTTAAAAGAACTATCAAAAGATGATATAAAAAAAATAATTTCAAGAATTACTGAAATAAAAGACAAGGAAACTATCGATATACTTGCTGAAATGTCAAATGGAGATGGTAGACATATAATATCAATTATTGAAAATATAATGAATTTATATGGTAAAATAACAAAAGAAACAATAAAAAAATCATCACAACAAAATTTAAATCGCTACGATAAAAAAGGAGAAGAGCACTATAATACAATTTCAGCTTTTATAAAATCAATGAGAGCAAGTCAACCAAACGCAGCAATTTATTATTTAGCAAGGATGATTAATGCAGGAGAAGATCCTTTATTTATAGCACGAAGAATGGTTATTTTTGCAAGCGAAGATATAGGACTTGCAGATAATAATGCACTTACATTAGCAAATTCAGTTTTTCAAGCCTGTCAAACCATAGGTTATCCTGAATGTGCTATAAATTTAGCTCATGGCGTTGTATATTTATCATTAGCGCCAAAAAGTAGGCGTTCAAACGATGCTCTTAGTGATGCTCTTAGAAGTGTCAAAAAACATGGAAATTTGCCAATACCAGCTAAAATATGCAACGCCGAAACTAAATTAATGAAAGAATGGGGTTATGGAAAAGGATATAAAATGTATGATACCGAAGACTATTTACCGGATATTTTAAAAGGAACAGAATTTATAAAAATTTATAAAAATAAACATTAAATACTTTTATTACTTTCTATAGTAAAAATATCATTAAAACCAATATTTTCCCATCTAAATTCCAAAGATACTGAATTCATGTATAACACACTATCATTTTTAATGCTAAGCACTATTTTTTCCGTATCATATATACTGTTAGTTGGTTCTATATATATATAATCTTTTAAAAGCATTTTTTTATAACTTTCTATAGATATTTTTTTTAAAAATTCTCTTTTTGTTTTTGTTTTTTTTATGATATTTTTTTTGTTTTTTTTTGTATTATTGCTATAGTCATCAACTATTTTATATATTTTATAATCATTAAAAGGCGAGCAACTAACATCATTTCTATCTGAAATTACAAAAGCTTTTAAATTTGTATCATTATCATTTAAACGATATAAAAACAATCTTAAAACACTATAATAATCTGGAAGATATATTTGCAGTCCAAAACCATTAATTTGTTCTTGTTTTACTAAAATTTTGTTAATAATATCAAATTTCATTATGTCGCAATCTGTATTTTTTTCATTAAAAAATAAATCGGTAAAACAATTTGTTGAAATTTTTTCAAATTTATTATACATATTAATAAAATTACCGTTAATTGACGCAACTTTTTGATCTTTAATACAAACATTTAAATCACCTGAAAGTTCATAACATCTATCATCTGGCACAACATATTCAAATCTTCTCCCAACTGTTTTTCTTATAAAAGCATCATTATCTTTAACGATAAACAGCAAATTACTGTTATTTTTTACTTTTGAAGAAAATAATCTTATTTCATCTGAAAACAAGCTCCTAATTGCAAGACAATTATATTGTATATATATAATAAAAATTATAAAAATTTTAAATCTTTTTTTTGCTACCTTTTCGTGCATCGTTTAAATTAGTATTAACTTTAAAAATAATTTCAGGAACTTTATCTATATTAAGTTTTTCGCGATTTTGATCTATAATTGACTGGATTTGACTAGCATCTTTTTTATTAAAAACAGCATTTTCGCTAATATTTTTGATAGAACGGACATAATTATTAAAAATTCTTTCATCTTTCGTTTTGTAATCTTCTCCAATAATCCAGTAAAAAAATTTTTTAACTTTATCCCACAAACTCATCTCTTTTATATTATTTATCTTAGATGCAGCTCTTTTTGCTTCATTAACAGCGTCTTCATTATACTCTTTTTCAGCGTTTTTCCGAATTATTTCTTGCACCTTTTTTTTTCTTTTTACATCATTTAAATTTTCTTTATAATTTTTAAGATATTCTTCTTGTTGTTTAACAATATCTTTGTTATTATATGCTATAGAGGCTAGATCAGATTTATATTTTTTATGTTCGAAATCTTCATTAAATATTTTCATGCAATTGGTTTTATTTTCTTCTCCAGTTATAGAACTTAAAAAAGAACTTGAACCTTGTGAAACACCAGTTTGGTCAATTACAACTCCACAATCTGTAAATATATCAGACTTTTTTAGTCGTTCTACATCTTTCTCATCTCTACTTAATTCAACACCATCTTTGTAAGTAATAGTAGTTATACTGTTTGGACGTAAATCCGCATACCATTTACAGATGTTTTTTAATAGATTGCGTTTTTTATCAACGTCTGTAAGATCATTGACAGACCGAAATACAGTACCAAATCCCCCTTCAGCTTGTGCTAACTGATTTCTTAAAACAGATAAGTCGCCTGTAGCTTCCGCAATATCTTTGTAATCTTGACTAAATATATAAACATTATTAATAACTGAATCAGATAACATATTTTTATACCCATATGCTCTAACTTTTTTTAAACTGTCTATTGTATCACTCATTTTATCTAAAACCATAGGATCGTTGTCAGGATCTATAGAAAGTTTATATTTTTCAAAAAAATCTTTATTTGTTTGATACAATTCAGGATTTTTTAATAGAAGCGCAAGAATGCTATTATCTAATATAATATTTAAATAGCTGTTATTAACATCAGGAGGATTATCTTTATTTTTTTTATTAATACTTTCCGGTACACCAATTGTTTTTTCTGGAGCTTTAATATTTGCTTCCGTTATTTTGTCCGTAAAAGGACTACTATATATATAACTACCTTTATCCGGATCGAAAAATGAAAATACAAATTGTAAACCTTTACTTATTTTTCTATTAGCATAAGCATCATTACGAATTAAAACTGCATTATTGCTTTTATCGAACCATTTTTTACCATTATAAATTCTAACATCATCATCGTACGTTAATAGTTCAATATTTTTATCAGGTGTTTCGTAAACATATCCAGTATTTTTATTTATATAATACCGCTTTGAATTAACCAAAGCATAATTTATTCTCTTATTTGCCAGTACGCCGCCCATTTGTTGTATTAGTTCATTACTATTGTTTTTGTATGTTTCTTGAGTTTTTATATCAGATATATTGAATTTAATATCGTCTGCTATCGATACTTTCTTTGTGTTATTTTTAGTTTCTCCATTGAGATTATTTTTACTGAAACTATAAGAAGATTTTGTAAAAGAAATTTTCGTGTTTCCTATTTCTTGTTCTTCTTTGTAAGTTTTCTCTGTAATTATACCAATCATTACCTTTAATAAGCTATCTAACTTTGATCTATCTCCAGATTTAATCACGCTCAAAACTTCATTAACAAGAGAATCGTTTGGGTATAATACAACTAATTGTTTTTTAATGTCTTCTAATGCCTCAGTTATTGAATATTTTTTTCGCATTTCATTGTCATCTTCTGATGCAGGTAGTGCTTCATTTTCCTTAAGCATAATATCCTTACACTTATATTTATCATCAATCTCAACGCCATTTTGTTCGAAATCACCATATAATATAGCGTTCAATGTGGCTAATATATTGTTTTCTTTAAAATTAGCAGTTAAAGTTTGATCAATTTCTTTTGAAGTGATAACACCATAATGAGGAGCCGTGTAATCACCAGTACTAAGATTATCTATTTCTCGGCAAACTTTTTTATATGTATCATATCTAGTGTTTTCTTCGTCGGTAAGTGCTTGATTTGAAAAAAATTTAACTACCGTATCGTCAAGGCAACACAATAAACATTTATATAAAATATTATATTTTGCATTACGTCTATTTACAGTAGTTGTACAAACTGTTCCTTCTTCACTAGTCTCTACGTTTCCACTATTAATAAACGATGGCTTCTCTGTGTTCTCTATTTGTTCAGTATTATCAAATGCCATACAGTATACATTTTAGTATAATTTATTATTTAGTCAAATTTTTCTTGACTAATTGCATATTTTATATTTTTGTATGTTACATATGGGACAGAAAAAATCAATTCCTAACTGGATAAAAGTAAAAGCACCAACCGCAAAAGAATTCGAAGAAGTAAAAAAACTTGCAAAAAGTTCATGTCTTGAAACTGTTTGTCAATCTGCAAGTTGTCCAAACATAGCAGAATGTTGGAAAACACGCCATGCAACCTTTATGATAATGGGAAAAATTTGTACAAGACGTTGTAGATTTTGTAATATTGAAACCGGCATTCCAGAACAACTAGACAAAGATGAGCCAAGAAAAATTGCTCTTGCGATAAAACAGTTAAACTTAAAACATGCTGTAATTACATCTGTAACAAGGGACGATCTACTAGATGGTGGCGCAGAGCATTTTGCGAACGTTATAAAAGCTATAAGAGATAAATGTCCAGAAACAACAATTGAAGTTCTAACTCCAGATTTTATTGGAAAAAAGAAATCATTCGAAAAAGTGATAAAAGCAAAGCCAGATGTATTTAATTACAATATAGAAACTGTCCGCAGATTACATAAAAAAATAAAAATAGGTAGCGACTACGACAATGCACTATGGCTACATAAATATGCAAAAGATTTAGATCCTGAAATATTTACAAAATCAGGGCTAATAGTTGGAATGGGAGAAACAGATGATGAAATTTATGAAACAATGGATGATTTAAGAAAAAGTGATGTCGACTTTCTTACAATAGGACAGTATTTAAAACCAGCAAACAGTAAAAGATATATAGATATAGATAGATTTGTTGAGCCTTTTCAATTTGATGAATATGAAAAAATTGGTTATAAAAAAGGTTTTTTACTTGTTAAAGCTAGCCCATTAACAAGATCTTCGTATTACGCAGACGTTAATTTTAACGAACTTAAAAAAAATAGATTAAGAACCAAGAATAAAAATAGTTTTTAACATGTCAAATTTATTAATAACTTCTAAAAAACTGATTAAAATAATATTTTTATTATTTAAATTACTAATATTCTATGCAAAAAATGATCTCATAAAAGAGAAACAAAATCTACGTTTTTGGTACATTTTGGTCTTCTCTGTCGGAATTTTATTCTATTTTTTCTGCAATTCTGAAATAATAACAATTTTAACACTATTAATTACTTTACTTATATCATTAAACTGGATCTATAATTTATTTTTCAAAAGCAAAAATTTTATCTTTATAAAATTTCTATTATTTTTTTTATTTGGTATTGCGGTTGCATTTTTTTGTTATCAAAAAATAGACAAAACTTATTTTAAATCTCCTGCGTTTAATGTAACTATTGATGCTAAAATAGAACAAATAAAATTAACTTCAGATGACTATATTTTATTTTTAAAAGTCATAAAATCTCCATACAGTGAACTGCTTGGAAAAAAGATAAGAATAAAATATCAAGAACAACAATTACAAAGCGAAAAAATACTTAGTAACGGTAATATTGTAAGAATAGCCACTTCATTAATTCCTATGAAATACAGTTTCTTTCCACAAGACACAAGTTATGAAAATTATGCAAAATTTTTTCATATAATTGCAACAGGACGTGCAAAAAACATTGAAATAATCGATAGCAAAGACAATAAAAATAGTTTTTTTGAAAAATTTGATACACAAAGGCATAGAAATAATATACAAAAACGTATTTTTAATGTCAACCATCAATCGGTTGGCTCTGGTGTAGTAATAGCTATGTTAACAGGAAATAATAGCTTTATCCCGAAAACACAATTATCAAATATACGTCATTCCGGATGTGCTCATATTCTCGCAATTTCAGGGCTTCATATGTCAATAGTTGTTGCATTCATATTTTCACTTTTTATACACTTATTTGCGCTTTTTCCAAACATAGCTTTAAAATATAACACAAAAAAATTAGCAATAATTCCAGTTGTAATAACATGTATGTTTTACTTACAAATAGCAAATGTTCCAATTTCTGCAACAAGAAGTTTTTTAATGGTTTTAATTGGTGTAATTGCTATATTATTAAATAGATCTAAAACATCATTAAATACTCTATTTATTACTTTTTTCTCAATGTTAGTCATATCACCCAATTACTTACTATCACCATCTTTTCAAATGTCTTTTATGGCAGTTTTTGGATTAATAACAACATATAATAATGTGTTTGTTGAAAATATTTTATTTTCAAAAAAAACAATATATAACTATATTTTTGGAATATTATTATCATCGATTATAGCAACATTATGTACTATATTTTTTGAGATTTATCATTTTAAACAATATGCATGGATAGGTATTATATCAAATATATTTGTAATACCAATATCAGAATTTTTAGTGCTACCAATAGGTTTTATTGGAATGTTGTTTAACGGCACACTAATTGGAGACTTATGTTATATAATATCTGGTTTTTTTGCTAATATAGTGTGTATGATAACCGATTGGACAGCAAGTTTACCGTATTCATTTTTATCAACAAAACAAATGACGAATTTTCAATTAGCAAGTATAACATCAGGCATTATTATTTTTCTTTTATCTTATGCGAAAATATTAAAAATATGTGGTATAATACTATTTACAACAGGCATTATTTTATATATAAACAATCCACAATTCGTTCTTTTATATGACAAAAATCTAAAAAATATTGTCTTTTTTGAAGATGGACAGTTTTATTCAGCTCAAAAAATAAAAAATGAATATTTATACAATATATGGTCTCAAAACTTAGGCTCTAATATAAATATCATGAATAAAAAAAATAAAAGTTTAAAATGTTTCGGTGAAAGAACAAAAGGCAATATGCTTTGTGAATACATGATAAATGGAGTAAAAATTAATATAAAACAAAACAAGAATAGCAACAAAATCGTTGGCGTCAAAATCAAAAATAATAAACCTATTTATATCGAATAATGTGATTAATCATAAAAATGAATATGGATCTACATCTACTTTCAACATTACTGCCTTTGGACAATTAAAGTTATTATAAAAATTATTTAATTGTAAAAAAATACTATTATCATTTTTATCAGTTTCTATCAACAATTTATAGTGATAATTTTGTTTTAAAAAACACATACTACATTCACTTGGGCCAATTATTTTTACATTTTTAGATAAATCCTTTTTTAGTTCCTCTAATGCAAGAATTGATGTTTTATATACAAGTTCTTTTTTCTTTGATGCTAAAATTATTAATATAAATCTAGAATAAGGTGGCAAATTAAATTTTTTTCTTTTCTGCATTTCAATTGAATAAAATTGTTTTATATCATGGTTTTTTAATAGTTTCAAAACAACATTATCTGGATTAATTGTTTGTATAAAAACAGTTGAATTTTTACACTCTCTTCCTGCTCTTCCTGATAATTGAAATAATAATTGAAACATACGTTCAAAAACCCTAAAATCACCATCAAGAACGCATCTATCTATATCTAAAACAACAATGTTAGTTAATCTAGGAAAATGATGTCCTTTTGTTAAAATTTGTGTTCCTATAATTACATCAACATCACCATTTTTAATATTATTCGAAATTACATTTATATCATTTTCATTATCAACTTCATCGCTCGAAAATATCAAAGTTTTAGCATTACAAAAAGAATGCACTTCTTCTTCAATTTGTTCAACTCCTGCTCCATAGCTTGCTGATAAATTAGAACTACCACATTTATAACAATTTTTAATATTTTTTACAGTATACCCACAATAATGACATCTTAACTCTTCTTTCTGCTTATGATATGATAATAAATTATCACAATTTTTACATGTTATCTCATGTCCGCAATCAGTACATTTTAGCGTTCTTGAATACCCTCTTCTATTTATAAAAATCATTGATTGTTTTCCATCTTTAAGCGCTTCCAAAATAGAATTTCTTGCTTTTTTACAGATGTAATTTGTTTTTTTTTTATCTGTTTTTTTTTCTTCATTATTTAAACAACAATCATCTTTTTCTTTAAAAAAATTTATTATTTCTATTTTTGGTGGTTTAGAATTAAAAAACTGCGTTTCTATCTTGAAAAAGAAATATTTTTTTTTCATTACATTAATTGCAGTTTCTATTGACGGAGTTGCAGACGACAATATAACTGGTATATTCTCATATTTTGCTCTTAAAATTGCCATATCTCTTGCATTATAAACAGGAATTTCATCTTGTTTATATGATATATCATGTTCTTCGTCTATAACTATTAATGACAAATTTTTATACGGTAAAAGTAAACCAGAACGAGTAGAAATTACAATTCTGATTTTTCCATTTATTATATTTTCATAATGTATTTTTTTTTTAGCTACTGAAACAGATGAATGCCAAATAACTGGTTTTATACCGCAAAAATTATATACAGTATCGATTAAATTACTTGTTAATGCAATTTCAGGAACCATAATCAATATTTGAGAAGAACTATTTTTTAATAAAACTCTTCTAACTACGTCTAAAAAAATATACGTTTTTCCACTACCCATCACGCCATATAGAACGTTAACATTAAATTTTTCAGTGCTAATTTCATTTGAGATTTTAAGTTGTTCATCACTTAGTTTAATCATTTTACTTACATTACGTTTTTTTGTTATTTTAAATTGCTTTAATTGCCTCTTTTTATTAAGCCAAGCAGTTAATACTACATTATCAATTAATCTCTCAACATGAATTACATTATAAAATGCCATTTTTTTTAAAAATAAAAAAAATTGTTCACTAAATAGATTTTTATACAAAATGTCATCAATATTCTTTAATTTTTTAATTGAAATATTGTCGTTATTGACGTCAATTTTATCATTTTTAACTTCTACAGATTGAATAGATAAAATAATTCCAATTATTTTTTTTTTACCAAAACTAACTCTAACAATAGAACATATATTATCAGATTGACTGCAATTAATCTTATAACAATATGTACGTTTTTGTAATCCAAAACAGTAAACATTCGCTATAAAAATATGATTATTTTTCATTTTGAAATTATTGGTATATTCCATTTTTAAAAAACATGGCAATTTTATATTGTTTTTTATTTTATAAATGTAAAGTTAGATATTGTATCATGTATGATTTTAGCTCTAATTTTTATAGAATGCTTATTATTTTTACTTGTTAGCTATCTGCTAATAACGAAAGACAACATGATATGTATAGTTATATCTAACATAATAAGTGCTGTTATAGTTTTTGTTTATTGTGTTCTTCAAGCACCAGATATAGCTATCACAGAAGCTGTAATTGGAGTTGCAACAAGTACAGTGCTATTTTCATTAGCTTTACTTTATATCAATAAATTACCAACAATTTCAAGCCAAAATTTAAATTACAACATAGACATCAGACAGAGAATGTTTATTTTTATGCTTTGTTTTTTATTAGCATTATTATTAATTTATATAATTCAGAATTTACCAAAAGGACAAATTGGAAGCATGGTTTATCAAGAAAAAATTTCAAAAATTTATATTAAAAGTGCAATTAAAGACTTTGGTTTTTCAAGCATAGTTACCGCAATTGTAGCAGGATACAGAGCTTTTGACACAATGTTCGAAAATGTAGTTATATTTAGCGCATGTTATGGGTTTTATGTATTATTAACAATGGATAAAATTGAAGAAAAAAAAGATATTATAAATCCTAATAATAAAGACAATACTAATAGCATTAAGCAATCATAGATATCTTATGCAAAAACAACACAACAATAAAATTTACTATTTTGATTTTCAATCAACAACTCCAATGGATAAGCGTGTAATAGAAGAAATCTATAATTCAATGAAAGAAGATTACGGAAATCCTCATTCAACATCGCATCCAATAGGTTGGAAAGCAATTGAAAAAGTTGAACTTGCAAGATATAAAATAGCGAAACTCATTAATGCTGAAACAGATGAGATAATTTTCACAAGTGGCGCAACGGAAAGCAATAATCTTGCAATAAAAGGAGCAGCGCATTTTTATAAAAATAAAGGTAAACACATAATAACAATGTCAGTTGAACATAAATGTGTTCTTGAAAGTTGTCGTTTTCTGCAAACAGAAGGCTATGAGATAACATATATCGATCCAGAAGAAGATGGACTTTTGGATTTAAAAAAACTAAAACACTCGATAAGAAATGATACAATTTTAATTTCAATAATGGGAGTTAATAATGAAACGGGAGTGATACAAAATCTTAAAGAAATAGGAAAAATAGCGCATGAAAATAATATTTTATTTCATACAGATTGTGCACAAGCATACGGAAAAATTCCTCTTGATGTGAAGAGCATGAATATCGATTTAATGTCAATTTCAAGCCATAAAATATACGGGCCAAAAGGAATAGGCGCTCTATATGTTAGAAAACAACCAAAAGTTCATTTATCACCTATAATTCATGGTGGAGGACAAGAAAAAGGATTGAGAAGCGGAACATTATCAGTGCCTCTTTGTGTAGGCTTTGGAAAAGCAGCAGAAATTTGCAGTAAAGAAATGCAAAAAGATTGGAAGCGTATATCGAAATTATCAGATTATTTTTTATCAAAAATTCTAACAATTGAAGATGCATATCTTAACGGAAATCGTAAACATAAAATTCCTGGATGTAACAACATAAGTTTTTTACATATCGAAGGAGAAAGTCTTATGCTTGCAATACAAAATTTCTGTATATCAACTGGTTCAGCTTGTAATTCAGCTAATTTACAACCATCTTATGTAATATCTAATATGAGAAAAAGTAGCTATTATGCACATTCAGCAATGAGAATTGGTTTTGGACGCACAACCACAAAGAAAGAAGTTGATTTATTAATAAATGCATTGACAAAAGCTGTCAAACATTTAAGATCTATCTCTCCTCTATGGGAAATGAAAAAACAAGGAATAGATATAAATAGTATAAATTGGGACAAAGATTAAAAATTACTTTTCATATCTCCTATCTTTCTCGGCAAATTTTTGATTGTTTTTATAAAATTTCTTATAGTTTCTATATACATCACTTTTCTTTTTTGATGTTTTCTTATATTTATTTGTTACTGCTTTTTTTGAATTAAGCTTATTATTTGATAATTTTGTTGATATTTTTTTTTCACCAAATTTATAAAATTTTATATCTTTTTTTACAGATTTTTCACATATATACATTAATGCTCTTTTATTTCTGTAAATTGCTAATACACCAAAGAAAATGAAAAAAACAGCCTCGACATAATCATTACTATCAAAGAAAGCAATATGTATTAACGTTTTAATCATTCCTACCATCATAGATGACGTTGTTGCAACAGATGTATATCCAAAACCATAAGCAGATAACAAATATGCAAAAAGCATACTTACACCAGTTATAGGATCAAGAATAAAGCCAGTTAATATAATGCCTATAAAATTTCTACTATTATTATTAAAACCAGACCAAATTGGAAAATAATGTGCAGTATATGAAACTATTGCAGTTAAATCTGTTAAATATTTATTATTAAATAATAAAGCTGATAGTATCACAAACATAGGACACTTAGCGTAATCTAATACTTTAAAGAATAATTTAAATGAAAATTTTGGATAAAAATTACGAAAAAAACGAATAACCTTTATAAAAGCCTTACCAGCTAAATTATGAGGTATTTTTAAATTTATAGCATGTTTCATCTGAATTGAACACACTAAGTATGTTAATAAAAAAAATATAGACATCTTAAACATATTAATCAAATTAACTAACTATATAATACTATTTTATAACAAGAATGCAAAAGATTTATAAAATATAAACAAAAATAATTTATCTATATCAAAAATTATCAATAGATGTAAAAAAATAATAAATTTATAGATTTAATACTCTATTTCTCTTCTTTTTTTTCTAATCAAATCAATACGTTGTAATAAAAATGCCATTGGTCTTGCACCTTTGGTTGTATTGCAAGTTCTACATAAAAGTTGGTAGTTTTCAAGATAATCTCCACCACCACAAGCCTTTGGGACAATGTGGTCTATGTCAAACAAATCAATAGTAAATTCGCATCCACAACCATTGCATTTGTGTTGCTGTTTTTGATATAAAAACTTTTTGATTTCAAGTTTGGTCTTTGGTTCGTCAATATTTTTGGTTTCAATATCTGTCCTGTGTGGAAGTTTGTTTTCATCTTTTTCACAATTTAAAACTATAAAATCTTTTCCTGCTTCCTTATATTTTAAATCAAGTTGTGATATTTCTGTGTCTCTCAAATTTCCGTCTTGTTCCAATCTTTCAATCAACAAATCAACGGCCTTATCTTCAATATCAATTCCAATCCAATGTCTTTTTAATATTTGTGCCGCTACGCAAGTTGTAGCACAACCACAAAATGGGTCAAGAACAATTCCACCTTCCGGACAAGATGCTTTAATTATTCTTTCCAGCAATGCAAGTGGTTTTTGTGTTGGGTAGCCGGTATGCTCTTTTGATAAATTAAAGACACTTTTAATTTGCCATACATCAGGGCAACCAATCATACTATAATAACCGACTTCATCTTGTCCGTTTTCTGCATCTTTACTTTCATCTTTTAACGATGGCTTGAAATCTAAATATCTTTTAATTTTGAAATAATTGAAGTAAAAATTCTCACTTTTTGAGTAAAAAAATAAATTATCGTGTTTTCTTGAATATCTTTGTTTTGATTTTCCACCTGCAAAATACTGCCAAATTAGTTCGTTTTGAAAATTCTCTTTACCAAACACACAATCTAACATCAACTTTACAAAATGCCCTGCCGTTGGGTCGCAGTGATAATAAATTGAACCTGTTGGTTTTAAAATTCTGTGAAGTTGTATAACTCTTTGAGCCATATAAGTAATATATGCCTTCATTGACATATCACTAATTCTGTCTATAATTTCAATATAGTCCGCCAACTCTGGAAAGTCATTTGCAATTATATCAAGTTGATACTCATTTACATCGCTCCACTTCCAAGTGTCTTTGAATTGTGAGCACTCCGCACGGCTTCCTATTGGAGCATTGTATAATCTTTTTGAATTAAAGGGCGGGTCTAAATAAACTAAATCAACACTTTCGCTATTTAAACCATTCAAAACATTTAAGTTGTCGCTAATATAGAGTTTGTTTATAAACTCTGAATTCTCAGAAGTCGAGAGAGAGAGAGAGAAAAAAAAGAGTTTTTTGTCATAAAAAATAAAATAAAACTTTATTTATTTGATTGATATTTTCTCGAATACCACATCGAAAATAAATTCATACTAATGATTACTAAACCAGCAGATACTTGAATATATGTAGGTTTTTCATTTAATAAAAAGAGGCTCATTACCATAGCTATTGGTAAACGTGTAAAACGTATTGGTTGAAGCAATGCAACTTCTGTCATTTGATATGCAATATATACGGCTCCACATTCCATTATATCAAAAAATGCTACAACAAAGCCAGAAAAAACATTTTCCTTATTAAACTCCGGTAATATTAATCCGCTCATTAAAAAACTAATCACACCAAGAACAATTGCATTTGTCCATATAGCATACAAAACTGGTCGACAATCGTTAAATTTTTTTTGTAAGATTAATGATAAAGGTATTATTAAGCTATCTATAAAAACATAAATATATCCATTATTGAAACCTTCAATTTTAATTTCTCCAAAAAGAGTAGAAAAAATTGCTAACAAACAAATAAAAATACAAACTGCATTTACTTTATTAAATTTGTGCTCTTTTAATATAAAACGTCCAAAAACAATAATCCATAATGGAACCATTAACAAAATTATAGTTGCAGTATTTGCTGATATACCTTTTAAACCATTATTGTAGAATATCATGTCCGAAGCATAAAGAGTTGCTAACAAAATAACTATGTGTAATTTATTAAAAAAACACTTTAAATTTTTTAATATAAACGGTAAAAGAACAATACTAATTATAATACATTTTAATGTTATTAAATGATACATATTTATACCATTTGTCTGTTGAAAGTATTTAATAAAAATACCTTGTGAAACATTACCTATACTATTAAATAAGTATATAATACAAGCTAATATAAAACTACTTCTAGCCATAAATGTAAATATCATTTACTCTTTTCATCGCGACAACGGAATAAATCTTCTTCAAAACCAAGCATATCCGCAGTACAAACATTATCAACAAAGGCCATGAATTTTAAGGCAATTTCATAACGACCACTTTTTTTTAACATTTCAATTAATTTATCTCGTAATGCATGTAAATATAATACATCATTTGCGGCATAATGTTTTTGTGCATCTGATAACTCATTAGCTCCCCAATAGCTACATTGTTGTTCCTTTTTTAATTCTATATGTAATAACTCACTAACCAAAGTTTTTAAACTATGACTATCTGTATAAGTTCTTGCAAAACGTGAAGCAATTTTAGTACAAAAAATGTTTTCAAAACTGTTTATACCAAGATATTTACGCATAATTGCAACATCAAAGCGGGCATAATGAAATATTTTTTGTCTATTCTTATCGATTAATATTTTTTTTAAATTTGGGCAATCGTACTTATTATCTGGAAAGTGCACTAAACAAACTAAACCATTTTCATCGCAAAGTTGTACAACGCATAACCTATCTCTTATATTATATTTAAGCCCCATTGCTTCTGTATCTATAGCTATTGAGCCTTTTAATTCTAAATCACTTGGTAAATCATTAATAAAATACTTTATCTCTGGTTGCATATAAAAACTACACTTTTTAATGACTTAAATTTATAATTTTCAATAACTAATTATCACGTTTTTTTTGTGCTATTATTCTTTTATTTTCTATTTTTGAAGTTATATCCTTATATTTTTTCATCCATTTTTCGTTTATTTCAACTGGAAATTTAACATAATGACAGTATACTCCATTTTTAAATTTTCCTCTTTGTTTAGCTTTAAATCTTCTTGCCTTGCGTATCTTCCTATTTTTAATGCACGACGACTTTATTAATTCATGTAAGACGTCTAAAACATCACCAATCTCTTCTGCTATTTCATCGCAATTTTCAGCAACTAAAACTTCATTAGCTTCTTCAACTAATTTTTCTTTCAATAACTGTATTTTTCTTTCCTTCGAAAGAATTTCAAAATTTATCTCACCGCCACTTGCAATAATTGTATCTGGATTTTTATCTCTTACAAGTTTTTCAAACTCTAAATACTTATATTTTTTAACCATTTTTACACATATTAAACAGCAGTTTAACTAAATCATTCAGGCCAAAATGACTAATTGTAGATATACAAATTGGTTTTATTTTTGTAGCTTTTTTAAATTGAGAAACTTCATTCTTTAATTTAAGATCATCAACAAGATCAATCTTATTAAAAGCAACAATTATATCTTTCTTTAAAATATTTTTATTATATTGTTTTATCTCGTTTTTTATAGTTTTATAATCTTCTAAAATATGTTCACTTGAAGCATCTAATACAAATAAAAGTATTTTACATCTTTCTATATGTTTTAAAAACTTATCTCCAAGACCTGCACCTTTATGTGCATTATAAATTATTCCAGGAATATCGCACATAACAATACTCCCTCTTCCTCTTTTTATAACACCAAGCATAGGCTTTATTGTTGTAAAAGAATAATTTCCTATTTTAGCTTTTGCGTTTGTAAGTGCAGAAATTATGCTAGATTTACCAACATTAGGAAGCCCAACCAATCCGACATCTGACAGCATTTTTAACCTTAATTTAAACCAACCAGATTCACCAATTTCACCTTTTGTTACTTGTCTCGGTGCTTGATTTATTGATGTCTTAAATGCCATATTTCCTATTCCACCAGCACCTCCATGAACAACTATATATTTATCACCTTCATTATTTAGGTCTGCTAACAATATTTTTCCACTTCTATCTAGAATTTGCGTACCAATTGGAGCAAAAAGCTCTTTTTTTAATCCACTTGCACCTGTCATATTTTTCCCTGAACCATTCTTTCCATTCTCAGCAATGTGATGAACATTATAATGAAAGAACAATAATGTGTTTAAATTTCCACGAGCAATAAGTTCAATATCACCACCGTTTCCACCGTTTCCACCATCTGGCCCACCTTTCGGAATAAATTTTTCTCTACGAAATGAACAACAACCATCACCTCCGTTGCCAGCTTGCATGTAAACATCAACTTCATCAAAAAAACGCTTATCTCCCATAGGATGAATGTTATTTTTTTGCCAACGATGTCGCTACTTTACCAATAAGATCGTCTAAGTTTATTGCCGACTTAGTGTTAATAAAAGATGCACCGTTTGTCAAAACACTATCACTAATTCCAGGTTTTATATCTAAAAATTTGTCGCCAAAAAGGCCACTACTCGTAATTGATAAAATACTATCATCTGGAATATTTAGATTTTCTAATACATTAAGCTTTACTTTAACTTGAAAAATGTTTGGATCTAATTGTATATTTTCAACAGTTCCAACTCTAACACCTGCAATTTTCACATCTGCACCAGCTTTTATGCCTTCTATGTTGTTAAACTTTGCATATAAAATATCTCTATATTTATCTACCTTAGTTGTTCCATTTATTTTTACTATGTGTGTAAAAAAAAGCCCACAAAGCAATAACACAACGCAGCCAACTATTGCTTCGAATGGTTTTTTATTTTCAAAAGACATAAAATTATTTCACAAATCTTTCACAATTAATTTAATTAAAAATCAAGAAAAATCTTAATATGATTAATTGTTTTACAGATAATATTTTCTTGCAATTAAAATAAATCATTTTTAACTATGAAAAATTCATGTCCTCTTTTGATAACTTTGATAAGGAAAAATTTAAAAAAACATCATATTCTAATAGAAATGAGTTTAATGAAAATGGAAATTTTGTAAAAAAGAAGTTTGAAAAAAGTAGTGTTTTTACAAGAAATTTTAACAAAAATAATTCAAATAATAATTTTAATGGTTTTAAACAAAATTTTAATCAAAAGAATTCTTTTTCCAATCAGCAATTTTCGCAATCAAACGGAGAAACAGATTTTCAAAGCAGGAATTTTTCATACAGCAACAGTAATAATGAAAATTCAAAACAAAAATTACAATTTAGAAAGCCAGTTTTAAATTTTCAAACAAAATTAAACCCCAACAGAAATGACAATAGTGAAAGTAAAAGACAGTTTTTTAAACAAAATAATAATAGTTTTAAGCCATCATTTGAGAAAAAAAAATTTTCAACATTCAAAAGAAATAACAACAATGATTACTATAAAAAAAGTACAAACATTAAAATAAAGCTTAACAACAATAATTTTAAAAAAGATAATGATAAACAGTCGCTAAGAAAAACATCAAATACAGGTGGTAATGTTGATAAATACAGTATAAATAGTATGTTAAAAACAATGTCAAATAACATAGAACTTGATACTGAAATTGATGACATACTTGGTAATGTGATATCAGTAAAACTATCTGGTATAAACAGCACTAATTCATTGCAAAAAGAAAAAAAAATTAGAAAATCAATCGGAAACAATGCAAATAAAGTTAAATTCAATGTTCCAGTTATTAAAGAAATAAGTATTTACAACAACAAAATAACACTTGCAAATTTAGCAGATCAAATGTCTATTTCTTTAAAATCATTAATTAATGCAATTAAAAAAGAAAAAATAGACATCAATTTAGATGATAATGAAAATATAGATGAAATAATCATCGACGGAGATACAGCAGAGCTAATAGTTGATTGTTATGGACATAAAATAAAAAAAATATCAGATCATGATGCTGAAAATGAATTTATAGCAAAAATAAAAAAAAGCAGAACAAACTTAAAAACAAGACCTCCAATAGTTACAATAATGGGGCATGTAGATCATGGTAAAACAACATTGCTTGATACAATACGTAAAACTTCTGTCGCAAGCGGAGAAGCTGGTGGTATAACACAACACATAGGTGCTTACAGAAGCAAGATTAACGACAAATGGATTACTTTTTTAGATACCCCAGGACATGCAGCTTTTGCTAAAATGAGAGCAAGAGGTGCAAAAATTACAGACATAGTGATTATTGTCATTGCCGCTGATGATGGAATTATGCCACAAACTGAGGAAGCTATAAGTCATGCAAAAGCGTCAAATGTTCCAATAATTGTAGCAATAAACAAAATCGATAAGCCAGAAGCAAATATAGAAAAAACAAAACAAATGCTAATGCAATATGAACTTTTACCAGAAGAATTTGGTGGTGACGTGATTGTTGTACCAATCTCTGCAAAAGAAGGAAAAAATATAGATAAACTACTAGAAGCAATATTACTACAAGCCGAAATGTTGGATCTAAAAGCATCATACGATGGTACTCCGGAGGGTTTCGTTATAGAAGCAAAAATGGATAAACAACGTGGAACACTTGCGACGATTATAGTTAAAGAAGGTATACTGGAACAAGGGGATTTTATAATCGTAGGCGAACAATATGGCAAGATAAAATGCATGTTTGATGAAAATAGAAAAATGTTAAAAACAGCAGAACCTTCTGTTCCTGTTGAGATTTTAGGTTTAAATGCCGTTCCCGAGGCTGGCGACATATTCTATGCAGTAAAAAATGAAAAAGAAGTTAAAGAGATACTCGAACAACGAAAAAATGAAGCAAAAGTTAATGCTCAAAATGCAAAACTTAGTTCAACAACTGCTGATTTATTATCTAAACTAAAAAATGGAGAAAAAGAAACTAAAAAAGTTCAATTTATTATAAAAGCAGATACAAAAGGAAGTCTTGAAGCAATTGTTAATACAATAGAAAAAATAAATAATAACGAGGCTAAACCACAAGTAATTCATAGTGGCGTCGGAGCTGTGAATGAAAGTGATGTGCTTCTTGCACAATCTTGTAATGGTTATATAATGACTTTCAATACTCAAAAAGCTGATAAAAAAGTATTGGAAGAAGCTGAAAATAAAAATGTTGAAATTCACGATTACAAAATAATTTACGAACTTTTTGATGACATTGAGAACATTTTAATTGGAAAGTTGAAACCAGCAGTAAAGAAAACAATCCAAGGTCATGCAGAAGTTAAAACAATATTTGAAATATCAAAAGTTGGTAAAATATTAGGTTGTCTTGTTAAAGATGGCGCAATCTGTGTAGGATCTAATGTGGCAGTAATGCGAAATAATTTATCTGTGTTTGAGACAAAATGCAATAGTTTAAAACATGGTAAAGAAAACATTAAAGATATACAAAGCGGTAAAGAATGCGGAATTGGATTAGAAAAAAATGAAGACATAAAACCAGGAGATATTCTTGAATTCTTTACTATAAAAGAAGAGAAAAAAATAGTTACAATAAATTATCAATTTAATAATAAATATTGAAAATAAAAATTATAAATACTCTAACAAAGTATTGTTATGTTTTCTACTAAAAAAAATAACACAAAAAATGCTGTTTTAGTTTTTGAAAATGGAATAAAAATCGATGTTTCTGCTAATGGAAAAACCGGAATTTTCTTTGGTTATTTATGCGCGGTAGACGGAATATTTTCAATATCTGACCTACAAGATTGCGGAAATGAGACAATTTTTTTTACAACAAATAATGCATTTATAAAGATAGATAATCAACTTAATAATCATATAGTCATTATTGCTAACAATTTTTTAAATCAAAATAATAATAAAAATATAACGATAGTGCAAGATTTAACTCAAAAAAATATCTCTTTTTTGTTAAAAAAGAATGGAAGTAAACCATCTAACAACATTAAATGTGCATTATTTTTTTCAAGAAAACTTGAAAAAATGAAAAATAATTTCTTGAAAGAAATTGATAGAAAAATTAGCTTGATGCCAAAATTTTATCAGACAAATTTTTTAGAAAAATATCAATCTTTTAAACCATATTTATTAGATCATAACAATTTAATTAAAAAAAATGTTAAAAATAAAAGTATCGCAGTACTAAGCTTTAACAACAATAAAACGCAATTATTAAATTTAATAAGCATATACTTTGATGTATTCATGATACCATATACAGAAACGTATTCACATATAAAATATCTATATGAATGTAAAAAAATTGATGGAGTAATTATTCCTCATTTTGCATGCAACACAGACTTTATTGATAAAAACAGTAAATCTGAAATTAAAAAACTTTTAGAAAGTAATATTCCTGTTTTAGGAATTGGAAACGGAGCGATATTAATTGCTGAAATTTTTGCATCCGAAACTGAAATAATAGACAACAGTACATTTAGAATTAATGATTACACAATAGTAGATTTGAATAATAATTTATTTCATGCAAGCAATTTATGTTATAAACAAATCACTAATTTATCTAAAAATATGGTAGCAAATTACTATGATAGTGGATATAAAAATGTTGTTGGTTTTAGTGAAAAACATAATAATCTTGGATATACTTTTTTATTCTCAAATAACAATAATGACACTAATTTTTTTCTTAAAAGGTTTTATGAAATAATGAAAAATGCAAGAAAATAACTCAACAAATAATAATTTAAAAAATATCCCAAATCATGTAGCTTTTATACTTGATGGAAATAGAAGGTGGGCAAAACAATTGAATAAAACATCAAATTTTGGTCACAAGCAAGGTGCGCGTAATATTTTAAATATATGCAATTTATGTATAAAATACAATATAAAATACCTAACATTATATTGCTTATCTATTGAAAATCTAAATAGATCAAAACAAGAATTAAAATTTTTATTTGAATGTATAAAATATTTTCTCAAACAAAACAATATAAAAAAAATGCACGAAAATGGTATAAATTTAAATATTATTGGAGATTTTAATTTATTACCTAATAACGTGAAAGAAACAATAAATACGGCAAATAAAAACCAAATTAAAGATCAAAAATTAAACGTACAAGCATGTATTTGTTATAGTGGTAGAAATGAAATTTTAAATGGTGTAAAAAAAATATCAAAAGAACTAAAAAATGAAAAGATTAGTTTTGATGAAATTGAAAAAATCGATGAAAAAAAATTCGAAGATTATATTTTTACTGGTAATTTTCCAGACGTAGATTTAATGATTAGAACTGGTGGAGAGAAAAGAATTAGCAATTTTTTATTATGGAAAATAAGTTATGCAGAATTATATTTCTGCGATACGTTTTTCCCTTCATTTAATGAGGAAAATTTTTTACTTGCATTATATGATTTTCAAAATAGAAAGAGAAGGTATGGAAGATAATAAATTTATTAATGTCATTAAGATATTAGCAGATTGTATAAAAAAAATTGTTATTTTTTGTTTGCCTATATTTAAATCAAAGTTTAATGAAATAAAAATTGTTATAGATTCGAATAATGAACTTAAAAAACGTTTGTATTATGGCTTAATATTAGCAATAATAATCTTACTATCGATTTTTTTCGGAAAGGTTGTTTATATGATAGTTGTATTTGCATTAATGTGCACTATGTTTTTTGAATTGTTAAAGATTATATCTAATATAGAACAAAAGAATAATGAATTGTTTAAAATTTTTCGTTGTTGGGGCTTAGTTTACATTGCTTTTTTTTGTATATCTTTAATTTTAATACGTAGCAGTCAACAAGGTTTGAAAATAAGTTTATGGATGTTTATAACAATTTGGTCAGTTGATAGTATTGCGTACATATTTGGAAAAAAAATTGGCAAACTGAAACTAGCACCAACTATTAGTCCTAATAAAACGTATGAAGGAGCAATTATTGGTTCAATAGGAGGATTATTTGTATCAATGGTTATTTATAATTTTTTCTCAACATCAAGAATAAATAGTTTTTCATCTATTAGTTTTGCGATTTTTAGTATGATAATTATTATTTTAGCACAGCTTGGAGATTTAGGAGAATCATATGTAAAACGTCAATGTGACGTTAAAGATTCTGGAAACATTATACCTGGACATGGCGGAGTTTTAGATAGATTTGATAGTTTTTTGATTACAGCGCCGTTTATACTCATAATTATTTGGCTAAATGGCGGATTTTTATTTTAACATTATAGTTAGAATTATAGTATTTTTATATGCATTATGGATTGGAGGGTTAGCAACTGTAATTTATAATCGTATACCAAATGATATACCAATTGGACCAAACCAAAAACCAAGATGTAATAATTGTAAAAAAGAAATAAAATTTAAGTATTTTTTTCCTATTTTAGGGTATTTTTTTAGCAACGGAAAATGTATTCATTGTGGAATGAAAATACCAAGAGTATATCTATTTTTAGAATTATCAATACTATTTTATATACTAATTTTATCGTTAACTTTTGATACTTTTGATGAAAAATTTATATCTAAATCATTGTATGGATCTTTTATTATAACATTAATGTTTATTTATAAAACAAATAAACAAATTAAAGTTCGTTTAATATGGATGCTCGTTTCGTTCATATTAGCATACCATGGTTATAATTATAATTTACCCGAGGCTGTTGATCTATTTATAAGTTGCTCAGCTGCTTTTTTTGCATTTTCAATAATAAAAAAATACACGAAAATTTCAATGCCTGACTTTCAGATATGCGTTATACTAATAACATCGCTCGGATATAAAGTCGGTTTTATGTATTTAGTATTATCAATATTATTATACGCTATCAATAAATACAAGAATATTCATTCATTAAGCACAATAAATATTGTTTTTATAACTTTAATATTGGCAATAGTTAATACTTTGTTTAAATAAATATGAGACAAAAAACTTTAAATACATTTGGCGTATCAACTAGAAAAAAAGGTATAATATTATTTTTAATAACAAGTTGTGTGTTTATATCACTAATAACGTATTCAAAATCAGATAATTGTTTAAATGTCGTCAGTAATGTTGCGACAAAAAACTTTCTTGGTTCATTTGGTGCTATAATATCAGATATATGTTATCAATATTTTGGAATTTCAATTTTTTGTTTTTTTCCATTTACATTTTATCTATCTTATCAATACATTTTTAGAAAACGACCAAAGGTTGTTGCCCTTAAAATAATTTATACAATTATAGCAACTCTTTGTTTTAATTTCATTCTAAGCTGTATAACAAGTTATCAAAATGCATTTACGATTTCATTAAGTGGAAGAATTGGCGTATTATTAAGTAAAAATTGTCCACTTTTTGTAAAATTTATTATAGTTATAACATCACTTATAATACTTTCACTCTACCCTTATATCATGTTTTACAATAGAAATAATATAGAAATAAATGCTATAACAAAAAAAAGAAAGAAAAATAATATGGTTTATTTAATTCTGTACAAAATTTTATCAAACATTAATAAAATTGTTAAAACTGTAACTTTTATAGTATTAATATTTGCTAAATTAGTGGCTAAAATATTAACAGTCTTTAAAAGAAGAAAGGATGGAAAAAATAAAAGAAGTCAAAAACAACTAAAACATGAACAAAATATAGAATTAAATAATAAACAACAATATAATACAATTGAAGAAAAAAATATCTATAATCGTCCTAAGATAGACTTATTAAAAAATATAGAAAATCAAAATGATTTACAAAATCAAACTATTTTAAAAAGTAATCTTGAAAAATTATCAAAAATATTAGGAGATTTTGGTATTCGTGGTGAAATGATGGGTTATAGAACTGGCCCAATCGTTACATTGTATGAATTTAAGCCACAGGCAGGAGTTAAAGCATCTCGTGTTATCGGTTTATCTGACGATATAGCTCGCACGATGATGGTTGGTTCCGTAAGAACTGCCGCAATCTCAGGACGTGATACATTAGGTATTGAGGTACCAAATAAAGATCGTGAATGTGTTTGTTTTCGTAAACTTGTAGAAAGTCAAGAATATCAAATATCAAATGCAAAAATTCCAATGATTTTAGGTTGCAATATTTTCGGTAAACCAATAGTCGCAGATTTAACAGATATGCCTCATCTTCTTATTGCTGGCACAACCGGCAGTGGAAAATCAGTCGGAATAAATGGTATGATACTATCAATGCTTTATAAACTTTCTCCAGAAGAATGTAAACTTATAATGATAGATCCAAAAATGCTTGAATTTTCTGCATATGAAGGAATTCCTCATTTAATGCTTCCTGTTATAACAGATGCAAAACATGCTGTATTATCGTTAAAATGGGTTGTTAGAGAGATGGAAAAACGTTATAAAATAATGTCAGAAGCTGGCGTTAGAAATATAATGGGATACAATCAAAAAATTAAATTATTAAAAAAAAAATCATATTCAGAAAATAATGAAACATTCGAAAATTTACAACCAATGCATTATATTGTTGTAATAATAGACGAAATGGCCGACCTTATGGTTGTGGCCGGAAAAGAAATAGAAATTTTAGTACAAAGACTTTCACAAATGGCACGTGCAGCTGGAATTCATTTAATTATGGCAACACAAAGACCTTCTGTAGATGTAATAACTGGTGTAATAAAATCAAACTTTCCTACTAGAATTAGCTATCGTGTAACATCAAAAATAGATAGTAGAACTATTTTAGGCGAGCAAGGAGCAGAACAATTACTTGGTAAGGGTGATATGCTGTTTATGTTTGGAGGTACGAAAACATTGCGTGTTCATGGACCAATGATAACAGACGAAGAAGTGGAAAACGTTGTTCATTATTTAAAAGACAATAATGATAAACCAGAATATATAACCTTAACATCAGATGAAAATTTGGTAGATAATTTAAATGGTGAAGAAATGAATGAATTTGGAAATGAAAATGACAATATACTATACAGGCAAGCAGTAAGAATTGTAATGTCTGAAAAAAAAACATCAATTAGTTATATACAAAGAAAATTAAGAATTGGTTATAACAAAGCAGCAAATTTTATTGAAAAAATGGAAGAAGATGGTATCTTATCATCGCCAGATCAAAGTGGAAAAAGAATTTTAATTAAAGAAAATAACAATTGAAAATTATTTATTTCAACACAGATTAATATATATATGATATTAAGTTACTTACTGAATATATTATATACTGAATATACAATATGCAGCACAAAGATGTTGGCAACCAATATTAATTTTGAATTACAAACATCATTTACATCAAATTGTTTTGTAATGTTAATAATATTTATGTATATAATAACAACAATATATTCTATTGGATATTTAATTTTTGAACGAAGCAAACATAAAATAACATTTCATTTTCTTACAGCATTATCGGTTGTAATATGCATATGTCTGGCATATTCTAAAAATTTATTCACAGCATTTATTTTTTATGATTTATTATCTGTTTCGACATATTCCCTGGTAAGAATACACAAAGATAAAAAAAGTGAAACAAATGCTTTTATTTATGCTATGTACTTAATAATACCATCAACACTATTTTTGCTTCCTGCAATTATATGTGTTTACAATATCGCAGAATATACGGATTTTGTTGAAGGTGGTATTTTATCACAACATCCACTATCAAAATTCTATATTAATATTTTATTTTTATTATTTGTATATGGTATTTCAAAAACAGCACTATATCCATTGCATAAATGGTTGATATACGCAATGGTCGCCCCAAGTCCAGTTAGCGCATTATTACATGCAGTTTTAGTTGTAAAAGGTGGTCTTTTCCTGCTGTATAAAGTCATAAATGAAATCTTTGGCTTAAAATTTTTAAGTGAAAACATATACACATTTCATGGAATTTACTGGCCTATTTATGTAGCAAGTATAAGTATATTAGTTGCTGCATTATCTGCAAATTCAAGTAAAAATATTAAAAAAAGATTAGCTTATTCTACAATTAGCCAAATTGGTTATATATCATTATGTTTATTTTGTTTTTCGAACGAAGGAATAATTGGTGCAAAAATGCAATTTTTAGCACATTCTTTTGCAAAAATATCGCTATTTTATTATGCTGGATATTTATATATTAGATATAAATGTTTTGATATAGACGAATTAAAACATGAAAGAAATAAATTTAATACATATTTATCGTTAATATGGATTATACCTTGTTTTAGTTTAATATCGATGCCATTTACAATTGGTTATATTGGGAAACACGCAATAATAGCAAATTCAATCAATTCAAACTCAATTGCTGTATTAATTGTAGTATTCATAGGTATGTTGCTTTGTATTGGATATTTATTCCCTATTATAGATCATTTAATATCTTTTAGAACAAGGATAAATAAAAGATTTTCCGGCCAATACGGATCTACATTTTGTGTATATTTTTCGGCAACCATTATATCTATTTGCATTATGACACTTGGTTTATACTTTTATTATTTCTTGTAAATTATCCATATCATGTTGACAATTATCTTATAAGAAGCATAGTTTTTCACTATGTTAAAAAGAAGTTTTTTGCTAGCTTTTATAATATATTTCTTCAATAGTCTAGCAAATGTATTACAAGGAGTATTGATAAAATATCATCAAATTAATTTTTCAATGAATTTATACGAGGTTATAGTTATAAAATGTCTAATATCAGCAATTATAATGTTACCATTTTGTTTAAAATATATTAAACATTTTACAAAAAATATACATGTAGTTTTAATCTTGGCTCTTCTTTATTCTGGTGATTTATTATTATGTAATATCGGTTTTAAAACGGTTCCAATAAACACAGGAACTCTTATACTATTATTAATACCATTATGGGTAGTTTTTTTAAGTCGTATAATCTTAAAAGAAAAAAGTTTTAATTTTGTCAATGCTATTGCATTATTAACATGTCTTTTTGCAGTCTTCATAACTATAAAAGATGAAATTTCTTTTAATAATTTTAATATTGGTTATATATATCTTTTTTCCGCATCAATTGTAATACCTCTTGGTTTAATATTGCAAAAAAAATTCTCAGACGCAAGACCTGTATCGTATGCACTTTTCACAAACGCAGTAGTTCTCGGATTAATAAGCTTGTTAATATATTTATCGAATTACGATATAAATTTAAATAATTTAACATTTAATGCTATGTATAAAAAATTTACTGGATGTTTTTTTATTGCAATATGTGATCTAATTGAATTTAGTGCCGTGTATGTGGCATATCAAATGGTCGAACCAGCACTATTACAGCCTATTAGATTTACTAGAATACTAATTTCAATTATATTAAGCTATATACTATTGTCTGAAAAACCAAATAAATACCAAATTATTAGTGCAATTTTAATTATTACTTCAAATATTTTTTCAGTAATATACTCACAAAAAAAACAAAATACAAAATAATAACATTTTCCATTATTATGAAAACAATATTTTTTATTCTAAAACATTTTTATAGTTTTTTGCATATTAATCTATTAATATTCAAATCAAACAAAACAAAAATAATATCATTAATATCATTTCTGTCTTTACTATTGGTAGTATTATTTTATTTGAATAATCAAAACATTAAACACATCATTATATCAATAAGTGGTATTGCTTACTGGATCTTTTTTGTTTCTTTGTTTAAAACATTAAAAAAACAAAATTTTTTCTATAATTTAATAACAAACCGTTGTTTTTATTATATTTTTTCTGAATTGTTATTATTTTTGATGAGTGTATATATATTTTTTGTCCCGATAAATATATGTTTTCTTTTCCCAGCGAAAGATATTTTATCAATTAATTTTATAGTAGCACCAATGTCTATAATTGCTGATGCTTTTTTATTTGTCATATGTAATATATGGAAATATGTTTTAATTCAATCAATAATAATAACTGCTTTTTTAATATATTCAATAATGCTTGAAAGTAATCTATGTATTATCGAAATTCTTTCGATGGAAACGACTTTATTATATACTACAATGATTATAAGTTTTATTAAAATAACAATTACAATAAATGAGATAAATAAAAACCAAAAATGTTGTAGCAATTGTTTAAATTAACATTATGTTATACACGTTATTAATCCAAATCAATTTTTATACCTAAATCTTTAATCTGTTGCTCACTTACTGTTCCTGGCGCTCCCATTAATAAATCTTCCGCCTTTCCATTTAAAGGAAATGCTATAACATCACGAATATTTTCTGTACCAACTAAAAGCATAATTATACGGCATATTCCTGCTGCAATACCTCCATGAGGTGGAACACCAAAATTAAATGCTTTAATCATTCCTCCAAATTTATCATCAACGTCTTTATGTGAATATCCTGCAATTCTAAATGCTTCATACATTAAATCAATGTCCGAATTTCTAATTGCACCACTTGCAAGTTCATAACCATTACAAACTAAATCATACTGATTAGCATGTAATTTTAATAGCTCTTCACTACTAGCATTCTTTAAAAATTCTGCACCACACTTTGGTTTTGAAAATGGATTATGTGAAAATTCAATCTTATTTTCATCGCTATTGAACTCAAAGTATGGAAAATTAACAATCCAGCATAACTCATATCGCTTTTCATCAATTAATTGTAAACGTTTACCAAGTTCCTTACGAGCTAAACCTGAAATTTTATTTGCATTATCTTCTTTATCGCATGAAAAAAATATAGCATTTATCTCACTATTGTCATTATCGAAAAACTTTTTTATTCTATTAAGTCTATCATTGTCTAAAAATTTAGCAATAGGACCGCTAGCAACACCATTTTCAAAGACAATATATCCAAGACCTTTTGCACCATTTTTTATTGCAAAATCAATCATACCATCATAAAAACTTCTTGATTGTTTGCCTATTCTATTTACAGGTATTCCTCTTACGACACAACCTTTTTCTATTGCACCAGAAAAAGCCTTAAACTCACTATCTCTAAAAATCTCTGTGGCATCTACATTTACTATAGGAATACGTAAATCCGGTTTATCTGAGCCATACTTCAACATTGCATCTTTATACTCTATTCTTTTAAATTTATCGCTTACAGTATAACCACTTTTTGCAAATGTTTTAAATGTGTCATAAATAACTTTCTCGAACATTTGCAACACATCTTCTTGTTCTACAAAAGACATTTCAACATCTATTTGATAAAATTCTCCAGGTGATCTATCCGCTCTTGGATCTTCATCACGAAAACAAGGTGCAATTTGAAAATATCTGTCAAAGCCAGATATCATTAAAAGTTGCTTAAATTGCTGTGGGGCTTGCGGAAGTGCATAAAACTTACCCTTATGTAATCTACTTGGAACTAAAAAATCTCTTGCTCCCTCTGGCGATGAAGCAGTTAATATAGGAGTTTGAAATTCTATAAAACCATTTTCAATCATTTTATTACGTAAATAAGCAATTAATTTTGAACGAAGTATAATAGTTTCATGTAAATTTTTTTTTCTTAGATCGAGAAAACGATATCTTAATCTAACGTCTTCATTACAGTTATCATCTTCATTCACTTGAAAAGGTAAAACATCGGCGCTTGACAAAATTTCATATTTACTAATTAAAACTTCAATATCACCATTTTTTAGATTTGGATTTTTTGTTTCCTCAGAACGTTCAAAAACCTTTCCTTCAAACCTAACAATACTTTCATTATGAACTTTTGCAAGAGAATCTAAGTCATTAACATGACAACGATTTTCATCAGCGACAATTTGTATTATACCGTAATTATCTCTCAAATCTATAAAAACAACACCGCCATGATCGCGTTTTGTATCAACCCAGCCGCTTAAAATAACACTTTCACCTATATTTTTATTAGACAATTCACCACATGTGTGCGTTCTATATATATTAGTTATCATATAGTAAATTGAGAAAACTATATTTATAATTTGCAAGCACAATAGGAATATTATCTAATATTTTTAATTCTTGTTTTTATATCTGAAAGTTCTGCCGGTACTTTTTTATCATTGTTTAACCATTCATTTACATTTCTAAGACTTGAAATTACAGTAGAATGATTACGATTAAAAATTTTACCAATCTCTTGAAAATTTAAACTATTTATTTTTTTCATCAAATACATAGCAATACTTCTTGCTTTACATACATCCGAACGTCTAATTTTAGAATTTAAATCTTTAACGGAAATATTGTAATAACCAGCAACAATCGATAAAATATTTTCATTGCTTACATGTTTATTTTCTTCATTATTTCTTACATCATCAGATAAAATATCTAATGCTAAATTTGTGTTTAATTCAAATTTACGAATTGATTGTGTAATTGCCAACTTTTTGATGTAATTTTTTAATTCTCTAACATTACAATCCAATTTTAAAACCAAATCTTTTACAATAGATATTGGTACATTAAAGTTATTTTCACAAATATAGTTCATTATAATCTGCGTTTTTAATGCTTCCTTTGGTTCTTTTAATTTCCAACAAGTCGAATTAGATAATATCTCATTTAAAGTAACACTTTTATTTGCTAATTGTTTTGGAGACTCACTTGATGTAATAACTATATATTTTTTATTTTCTACTGCTATAGCTAAAAGTCTTTGTAGTTCAATTAATGTACCATTTTTACCAACTAAATCATCAACATCATCTATAATTATAATTTCATTTTGTAAAAAAACATCCTGAAAATTAAATACGTCTCGTTTTTGAACAGAATCAACATATTTACGCAGAAAATCATTTGCTGTAATGCTAATAACTTTACCACCATGCTCACGATAAAAATTTCCAATTGCATTGATTAAATGAGTTTTTCCAGTACTTACGCTACCATATATACAAACAATACTTCCTTCTTGGACAAGTTCTTTTTGACTATAACATGCAACAGACTGACAAATCTCTAGTGCATCAATATTTTCACCAGACGAAACAAAATTCTCAAATGTATATTTATTATTAGCTTCATTAAAATAAATTACCTTTGATACTGGTTTTTCTATAAATTCACTTTCAAAATGTATCTCATTCATTATTCCATCTTTTACATAAAAATATTTCGATAATAAATTATTTTTGCCCCAAGTATCTTTAACAAATTTACAAATTTGTAAATTATACTTGTTATATAAAATCTCTGCTACTTGTTCTGTGCTACAAATTATTGCTAAACTATTATTATTTATTGGCGTAAATACAACATTTCTAAAATAACACAAATAAGCTCTAACGCCAACAATCTGTTTTATATTTGTATGAATAAAGTCATTTACTTTTTGATTTATATTAATCTTTTTATGCTCTTCTTTATTTTGTCGTTCAAATTGATAAAATATCTGTTTTGTTTGTCTCATTTTTTATTCTCTCTGAAAACTTTGACACAAAAAAAACAAAATAACAAAATAACTTCAAACTATTAGCTATTCACTGTATGAAATCACTAAAAGAAAAATAAAAAAGTGTCACAAATTTTTATACCTTCGAAAAATAAAAATAAAGATTTTTTGTAAAAAAAAAAATAAATTTTTTTCTTGACAAGATGTTTTTAAAAATTAATTTTTTTTAAAAAAATTAAAACTAATCTGTTAAGTATTTTAATTAAGTTTTTATTGTTTTTTATATTTTATACTTTAATCTTAAAAGATGTATCTTTTAGAAGTTAAAAACCTAACAAAAATATATAAAGAAGCAAAACATGAATATGTGATTTTTCAAAATCTTGACTTAACTGTTAAAAACAGTGAAAGTATTCTTTTACTTGGCAACTCTGGGTGCGGAAAAAGCACATTGTTACAAATTTTAGGATTAATTCAAAAACAAACAAAAGGAGAAATTATTTTTGATGGTTTAAATACAAGCAACATAAACGAAAAACAAAAAAATATACTATTAAAAGAAAAAATAGGTTTTATATACCAATTTCACTATCTATTTAATGACTTTACTGCAATAGAAAATTTAATAATCCCACAATTAATAAAAGGAATTGACAAAAAAACTGCTGAATTGGAAGCAACAAAAATGCTACAAATGTTAAAAATGGAGCACAGAAAAAATGCCATGCCTTTTGAATTATCTGGCGGAGAACGTCAGAGAATAGCAATAGCAAGGGCCATAATAAAACAACCTAAACTAATTTTAGCAGATGAACCAACTGGTAACCTAGATAACGATATGTCTAATTTAGTCGTAGATGAAATGTTAAAAATGGTAAACAAAAACAATATTGCAATTATAATGGTTTCTCATAATTATGAATTTAAAAAAAAATTTACAACAACATACAATCTCTCCAAGAATGGTTTAGAACCAAACTAAACATAAATTTTGCAAAAAAATAATAAAATATTAAAATGTATATAAATATTATGTATACAATTAAATATTTATTTTACTCTAGTATTTATATAAAACTGATAGTTTTATTTTTATTTTTTTTACTATCATTAATTGTCGCGATAGGACTATCTAAAATAAAAAAACTTTTAGCAATAAAAAGCTACATCAAAAGTTTTGAAGAACAATTTTGGTCCGGAATACAAATAAAACAATTTTATGAAGCAAATCACGAAAAAAACCTAAACCACCCTCTTGGATTAATATTTAAAGCAGCATATGAAGAATGGAAAGAAGATGAAAATTTAATTAAAGTTGAAAGTTTACGACAAGATATAAAGGAAAGAATATTAAATGCTACACATTGTCAAAAAATATCAATAATGCGAGTATGTGAAAATTACATGGATATTTTATCAACATTTATTCACGCAATACCATTTATTGGACTTTTAGGTACGGTAATTGGACTTATCGATGTATTTTATAATTTAGATCTTGAAAATGGTATAACGCTTAATACAGCAGGGATTGGTATTGGTGGTGCATTGATATGTTTAGTATTTTCAACAATTGCGACAATTATAGCAATGTTTTTATTTTGGTACTTCGACAAAAATATACAACATATCAGTGATAGTATCGATAAATACATAATTGAACTATTAAATTTACTGTTTCGCAATATAGACAGCACTGATTTAAACAATAGTACGAATAAACAAACATCTATAGAAAGCAAACCAGATAAAAATGAACAAAAACAAAATACTCAACAAAAAAAAACTGATAACACGAATGATGATATTTAAGTATATAATATTAATATGATAAAAATATATAAAAATCATAATTTTAGACGTAAACCAAGAAAAATGCCAATACCTAGTTGCCTTCCTATAGCGACAACATTTGCTTTGTTGACAATGTGTGTTATCGCTGTTATGCCGCCAGTAATAACTGGTATTAAAGTTGATACTCCAAGACTAAATACTCAACCAATTGAAATATTTGATGACTTTACATACGTAACTATTTTATACAAAAATGATGGTAAAATTATAATAAATAATACCCAAATAGCAGTTAATCAAATAATTGATGCAATAAAAATTATACACAAAGATATTCCTTTTGAAGAAATAAAAGTTTTTATAAAAGCAGAAAAAGAAGTCAGTTATAATTCAATTATTTCTTTATTACAAATTTTAAATAATGCTGGTTTTGTTGACATAACGCTTGTAAACAAGTATTCTGGACAATAGAAAGTTAATACTTTAGTTATTTATGAAATTTTTTAATATTAAACAACACTTTTATAAATATATAAATAAAGAAGAATATATGATGGCTATTTCAATGGTATTTGGTGTCATATTTTCAGTATTAATGTCAAGTTATTCTTCTTATTTAACCGACAAAAATAATAGAATTGATATGTTAAATAAAAAACCATTAAATCATATATGGATAGACTACATAACACCAGAAGAATATGAATTTATGATTGATAAGAAAAATTGGAAGCCATCTAGCTTACGAAAAAAGCAAGAATATGAACCAAAAAAAAATCAAGAAAAATTAATAGATAATCTTAATAAATGGTTGGTTAATCAAAGAAAAAAACAAATAAAAGAATATGAAGTAGAGCCTGAAAGTTTAAAAAAACTAGCAGAACTAAATAAAACAACATATACAATCAATAAAGACGAAATGCAAAATGATGAATATATTGCAACCGAAACATCTTCAAATAACAATAATGTAAAAAATAAAATCAATATTCTACCACCAGATAGAAAAAAAAAAGTTGAAGAAAAACAGTATTTCGTTATACAAGAAGCAGGAAGTAATTTAAGAAATAATCCAATAGAATTTAAAAAAAATAACAAAAAACAAAATGTAAAGATTTCAACAACAAATAAAAAAATTGGAAAAATAGCAGATAAAGATATACGCAAGGATAGAAGTATATTCGAAAGTTTAATAAAAATTTGGCGAGCTGCACTATATAGAAAAGAAGAAAAAAAAGGACAAGTTATACATACTGGCTATGATAGATATGGTAACAAGATATTTTACGAAAAAAATAAAAAAAATAATAATAAAACAGGAAATGCCGTGCAACAAATTAAAAATGAAGATACAACATCATCGTTTGTATTTTTAGATCCAGTTTTAGTAATTGATGGAAATATACAAAATGCGCAAAATAGTGTATTTAATAAAGATGCGATTGAAAATAATTTAAGTGCAGATGAAATTAAAATATTAACTTATTTAGAATATAATTTTGAAAAATGTTGGTACAAAAAAAATAAAAATAACAATTCTTTACGAGAAATAAATATATCTGTGTTCTATAACCAAGATAAAAGTATTTCTGATATAAAAATTAATAGTATAAATGGGGATAAAAATACTGAAAAACAAAAAGTTTTTGTTGAAGATATTATAAACATGATGGCTTTATGTAAAATTTCAAATATAACAGATCTAACAAGTAAAAACTATAATTTATGGGGAAAAATGAATATTATCTTCAATAAATAATTAAAATTTTAAATAAAAAACAGTCAAGCTTGAAAATTACTTTTATAGTATATAAAATATAACTATGCTAACTTTATTTGAAATAAAACAAATAACATCTTTTCTTGCAGAAGAAATTAAAAACATGGATCAAATTATGCATATAGAGCAAAAACGAAAAAGATTAAACGATATAGAAGAAGAAATTGGAACAACCGATTGGTCAAATATAAAAACTTTTGCATCTTTATCCAAAGAAAAAACATCAATTACTAATATAGTAGAAAGTTTTAATACATTAAAAAGTGATATTGAAAATTTAAATGATATTTTACAATTGCCAGAACATGATTTAGATGAAAACATTTTAAATGAATGTGAAAAAACAGCTATATCATTACAAAAAAAAATAAAACAATTGCGTATTAAATCAATATTTACAAAAAACACAGACAATTGTAATGCATTTTTAGAAATAAATTCAGGCGCAGGTGGAACAGAAAGCAACGACTGGGCTTCAATGTTATTGCGTATGTATTTAATGTGGGCTGATAATAAAAAATTCAAGTCAGAAATAATCGATAAACTTGATGGCGAAGAAGCTGGAATTAAAAGTGTAGTAATTCAAATAAGTGGAGAATATGCTTATGGATTATTAAAAAATGAAACTGGAACTCATCGTTTAGTCAGAATTTCTCCTTTTAATGCTAATGGAAAGAGACAAACTAGTTTTGCTGGAGTTTTTTGTTATCCAGAAGTTAATGAAAATATAGATATAAACATAAACCCATCAGACATAAGGATTGATGTCTATCGTTCATCCGGTGCTGGCGGACAACATGTTAACAAAACAGAAAGTGCAGTTAGAATTACACATATTCCAACTGGAATTGTTGCAAGTTCGCAGACACAAAGATCACAATTACAAAACAGAGAAAATGCAATGAAGATGCTAAAATCTAAGTTGTATGAAGTAGAATTAAAAAAACAAAATGATGTAAAAAAAGCACAAGAAGAAGCAAAAAGCGATATTTCATGGGGAAATCAAATACGAAATTATGTTCTACATCCATATAAAATGGTTAAAGATCTACGCAGTGGTATAGAAATTAGCAACGCAAATGCAGTTCTAGACGGAGATCTTGATGACATAATCGAAAGTGTTTTACAACACAATGCAAAAAACACTAATTAAACCAAGAAAAGATTTTCAACGCTATATTCAAAATAATCAACATTTACTTCTTTGCTAAAATCTTCAATTTGCATCAATTTTGTATATACAAACTTATTGTCATTTTGAATTTTAACCTGTCTAACAACGGAACTATCATCCTTTCTCTTAATTGTAAGTAATAAATTATTTGTTATGATTGTATTGTTTTTAGAAAATAATTTATAGTTTTTTCTAACAGAAAATGACAATAAAATATCACCATTATCTAATAATGATTTGTTAAAATTTTTAGCATCATAATCAATATTACTAAATGCATTTAAAGTTATTTTTTTAGATTTTACATTAGTAATACTATCGCCGTATGAAACCGCTTTTATATACAAAGTTTTACCTTTTTGTGAAAATGGAATATTTATATCAACAACATCATCGTCAAGTAAAATAACCCTATCCCCTGTTTTGTGAGACAAAATTTTTTCTTCTGTGTTAAACCTCCCCCTAAGCAAATATGATATTTTGTATATATTTTTATTAACAATTCTAACATCTCTAAAAGCAATAATCTCATCTCCAATTAAAATTTTATTTTTCATTTGAAAAAATTCATCATCTGTTATTGAATACAATTTTCTATTTTCATTCAAAAGTGAGAAAAAGAAACTCGTCTGTTTATCAATAAAATTAGGAGATATATTATTGTCTTGAACAAATGAGATTAACATCCCAACGCTAGATTCTTTATCTACGTACTTTATAGGATAATAATTCTGTTCATTATCATCGGAACAATATATACTTGCGCCATTCCAAGTTTTATCATTGCTCCAAATAGCACAATAAAATACAAATGTATCGGAAAGAATCCTGTTATTTATATTATAAAGTTCAAAAAGTTCAAAATTAGTATCTGCTACATATCCTGCTTTTTCAATAGATGTAAAATCTTGTTCTGCGCATTCTATATTAGTGATTATATTATCATTCGATACTACCGAATTACCAATAATTTGTATTTCTGTACCATTTATGATGTCAATACTTTTTACACGAATTAAATGTCGTTGATTTTGATAATTTATAGTTATTGTATCTAATGGTGAAATTTTTAAAAATGAAATTGGTAATCTTATTAAATAATTCATCTTTTGATTTGATAAATCAGACAACATTCTCCACACAATTTCTTGAGCTTGCGTTGCACTCATTGGAACAGGAACAGAAAAACCAAAAGAAAATGAATTCTCACTATTATCTTTTGCTATAACTGTTGATGTGCTGTAATTTTTAGAAGCATCTACATACAATAGTTCTATGGAAGATGGTAAAGCTGTATCTCCAACACTTTCTAGTTCAAATAATAATTTACCAGTTTTTTGATCTACAATTATTTCATTAACATCTATTATATGATTTTTAGTATCTTTTAAAGATTTAAAGTAAATTTTTGTCCCATCAATAAAAGCATCAAAGTTATATACTGCTGCTAATGTTTTTAAATGACTTAAAATACTCTTTTTATCATTCAAAACATATCCTTCAATTACGTTTCCTTTAAGTAAAGAAACATCAAACTCATCTTCTTTAAGACCAGCTTTTTTACATAAATGATTTACAACATTTGCCAATGATGTAAAACCACTTTTTCCATTCATGAAATGACCATACTCCCAGCAATATGCATCAGACCAGATATCTTTTAAATTTGGAAAATGCGGATAAGGACGCGCATCCCATGTATACAAAAACATTTCCTCAACACATTCACTGTTTTTCCAAGCTAATTCACTAGCTGTTATCGCAACTCTTTGTGCTTTAAAATCAACAGTTCCCGTTGAATTTCTTGGGAAACTACTATCTAAACTACCACGAGAATAAAAAACATTAGGTTGATTTGTACAACAATCAACAGATGGAAAACCATATTCAGTAAACCATATTTTTTTACTCTTTGGTTCCCATTCTGTTTTTGTGCCATCTGGATTATAATGATAATTTTCCCAAAAATATTCAACATTTTTCCAAGCCCATTCAGGAGATAAATTATCTTTTTTTGTTCTTTCTTCATCGGCATAATAAAAATCCCAACCTTCTCCACTTCTCCAACCATTCTTTATTTCCTCTATATCATATGTCGTTATTGCTTTATCTGTAAGAGGGAAATAAGCGTCTATTCCTATATAATCAATATTCTTACAAGCCCATAGCTTATCTAAATTATATATTCCAAAATTATCATGATGATACTCACTCCAATCAGCAGCATATGTTATTTTTACATTTGGTTTTATTATGTTTCTAATCTCATCAGCAAGATTGCAAAATTCATCAACAGCAGGATAGTTTTTATTTTCTTCGTTTCTGACGCTTGTTAATCCTTTCATCTCAGAACCAATTATCACTGCATCAATTTGATCATTCAAAAGATTAACATAGTGTTTTATAAAATTATTGTACCCATCCTTTTTAACAAAAAAATCATGAATTTTATCAGCCGATCCTGTTATATGCCCTCTCCAAGGTTTTTGATCTGTATCGACCATCAACATGGGGTAAAGACATAATTTAAGACCTCTACTTTTAATCTCTTTTGCAAAACGAATAACACTATCATCGGACGGTGTTCCTCCATATCTTATATTTCCATTTTCATCTTTACCAACAAATTTACATGTTAACCTTGTTTTACCATCAACACTCCATTTACCTGGTTCGGTATCATCGATATTTTTTTCCGCAGCAGGAAATATAAATGCATCATCGCTGTTTGTATTATCACAAAACCAACAAACAACAAGAGAAACCCAATTCAGATTAGGAAAAGTACATTGAAGATCGTTTAAGCTATCTACTGAATCTGTACACTCTGTTGAAGAATGATTGTTTATTAAAGTCGTTTTTTCTGTTTGATAAAAATTTCCCATAAGCCAATTGCCATTATTCTTCTTTTGTGTTATTGTATCATAAACAAATTCACCACTGCCAGGTATTATATTAATTGCCGAAACTAAACTTTCCATGTCATCTTCTTGTATTATATCTTTCTTTCTAACTACATCAAAAGTTAAATTTGGTATTCTCCCGTAAAATTCTTCCATTGGAAAATCAGTAAATACAGCATAGCATAAACCACGAAATGCAGGTATATCCATCCCAAGATAAGATTGCATAGTTGGATCTTCTGTTTGTTTCTCATCTCCCTTGTATATTTTTATGTTGTATGTTGAAAGATTTAACGGTTCACCATCAGCATATACATTTTTTATTTCATCGACTTCTCCTTTGCAAATTGCAACAGCAAAAGATGCTCTAATAAAATTTTCAGAATAAGCACTTTGTACGCCATTTTTATTAACTTTTTGTGGATGATAGACATTAGTTTTTTTTATTTCCGAGCACCACATTAAATTACCAGCAATATGAACTAATCCAAAAACCTCCGGAATTATTTTATTATACGTCGAAGTTTGTAATGTTATGTCTTTTAATTCAGTATTAACTTCATCTTTGTTTGATATTATCATGTTTATAATGCTACCAATATTCAAACCAAGTGTATTCAACGAAGGACAACCAAAAGATGTAACAATAGTATTTGTTATCCTATTCGCAAAAGATGTTATACCGCCTGAGCCACGAGAACTACCAAAACCAATCATATATTCTTATATAGAAAACAAAAAATATCATGGAAGATTATAAAATATGTACAAATGAAGTTAATAAAAAACTTGACTTTAAGACATATTGCTTGTTTCTTTAGAAAAGTTGTTTATGCGCAATAAATTTCAGAATAATACAGCGAAAATATTTTTCTTTAAAAGTTTTAAAAAATGAGTGCAATTTTAAAAGAAGATATAACATCAAGTAATAATACGAAAAATATTGAGAAAAATGATAATAATTTAACACAACAAAAACAAAATAATAGTAAAAAAAATAATCTGCTTGGCATACTTGTAAAAAAAGGAATTTTAACAAAAGATCAGATAAAAGTTGCAAAAACACAAGCAAATAAAACCGGTGACAGTATAATAGATGTTTTGATACAATTAAATTTCATCACAGACAGTGTTATTCACAATATTTTTGAAAAACATCAAGATACAAAAAACAAAATCAATCTAATCGAAATGGTGCCTGATATGGAATTAATAAAAAAAATACCAACTCAATTTGCAATAGATTATAAGGTATTACCAATATCAGCTAGTGATGAAAAAATAATAATAGCAACAAGTAATCCATATAATGTCGTATTAATGGATCAAATATCTGCACTTTTTGATGGAAAAGAAATTGAAGCCATACCTTATACAGAAGCAGAACTCATAGCAGCAGTTGATAAATTTTATAATGGAAATGTAATAGCCGATTTATCAAGCATATTAACTGAATTAGAAATAAATGTAAATAACGTAAAAAAAGAAGATGTTAATACAAAAAATACACCAATTGTAAAATTTATAGATGCATTATTATATGAGGCCATTAAATGTAACGCATCAGATATTCACATTGAACCAGATGAAATGTTTGTTAGAATTCGTATGCGTATAGATGGTATTTTAGTAAATAAAACAATAGTTCACAAAAACTATTGGAGTGGAATTTGCGTACGTATAAAAGTTTTATCTGGAATGAATATAGCCGAACAGCACAGACCTCAAGATGGCGCAATGTCTATGACTATACAAGGCCGCGAAATTGATTTTCGTGTATCAGCAATACCTACAATTTATGGAGAAAATATAGTCATTCGTATATTGGATAAAACACATAGTTTAACAAAACTAGGCGATCTTGGATTTAATAAACACAATTTAAAATTAATAAATTTAGCATTAAAAAAACCAGAAGGAATAATTATAATCACAGGGCCGACCGGAAGCGGAAAAACAACAACTTTATACTCTCTTTTATCAATAATAAATAATGTTGGTGATAATATAATGACGCTAGAAGAACCTGTTGAATATCGTATGCCTCTTATAAGACAAAGTGAAATAAATCATAGAGCTGGATTTGATTTTAGTAGTGGATTAAGATCATTGCTTCGTCAAGATCCTGACATTATATTTTTAGGAGAAATACGCGATAAAGAAACAGCAGAAATAGCTGTAAGATCGGCGATAACAGGGCATCAAGTTTTTTCAACACTTCATACAAATGGTGCATTATCAACAATAACTCGATTAATAGATATAGGAATACAACCATACATGTTAAGCGATTGTCTTACTGCAATAATAGCACAAAGATTAGCAAGAAGGCTTTGTAGATACTGCAAAAAAGAAAAATTAATGTCACAAAAAATGAAAAAAGTGTTTGAACTTAATCAAGAGAAAGAGTATAAAATATGTTTTCCAGTTGGCTGTGAAAAATGTAATCAAACTGGATTCAAAGGAAGAATTGCAGTTTCTGAAGTACTAATGATGGATCAAAATCTTAAAGACACCGTGACAAGTAATCCAACCATAAAGTCAATTACAGATGTTGCTAAAAAAAGTGGGTTCATATCAATGCAAAGAGATGCAATATTAAAAATTGCAAAAGGCATTACTTCATTCGAAGAAATTCAAAGAGTTGTAGACATGACAGAATATTCAAGATATCTTGATGAAGAACACTAAATTATAATATTAAACATTTAAATTTTAGAAATAAATTCTTGTTCAAATTGTTTTATTTTATCGCCAAGTGCTTTACCAGAATATAGTTTCCTTAAATGTTCTATATTTTGCGCCTTGATCATAAATTTATTGCATTTTTTAACAAACTTTAATACATCTTCACCACAAGAAAATGAAAAATAAACATTTTTAATAAAATCTATAGCGTTATTTATATCAAATTTATTTTTCTTAAAAAGATAGAATATCTCCATTTTAGCATCAAATGTTAATTCACGACCACTATTTGTTAGATGCCAAAATTCAATTATAAAATCAAGAAAAATACACTCTTTTTTTGAAAAACATAAAGATTTTTTTAAAATTTCTAAATCTTTGCTAAATTTGAAGAAAAAACATATAAAATATATAATATAGAATGTATTGTCAGATTTTATCTTTTTTTTGTTGAAAGATAATGCTATATCTTGTTCATTGTTTATCGTCTTAATACTATTTTTTAGTAGAAAAATATCTTCAATTAAATCACATTTTTTAAAAAGTTTTAATACATAAAAAATTGAAACTTTATCTATCTTAAAAATTTCATTACGAATTCTTTCATGGGAGATATTTTTTAATCCATCTTTGTTTTTGACTATAACATCAATATATTTATTATTTTTTTTATCTATTTTAAAGTTTAATTTTGCTAAAAAACGAAAATATCTAACAATACGTAAGTAATCTTCTTTTATTCGTTTTTCAGCGTCTCCTATAAATCTTACAACATGATTGTTCAAGTCATTAATACCGTTATGAAAATCTAAAATTTTTCCATCAATACCAGCATATAATGCATTAAATGTAAAATCACGCCTATGACTATCTAATAAAAAATCTTTACAAAATTGAACTTTTGCTTGTCTCCCAAAACATTGAATATCTGAACGAGTTGTTGTTATATCATAATTAAATTTTCCTATAATTATATTTATTGTTCCATATAATTTATTCCTATCAGAAATATAGCAGTTTTTATATTTTTTTTTTAAAATATTAAATACTTCATCTGGCAATAACTTTGTACTTATATCAACGTCATAAGAAATTGTTTTTTTTAACAAATAATCTCTAACACAACCACCAACAAGTTTAGCAGGTTCAAGTAATTCTAGAATATCTTTATGAAATTTTATCAATTTTTTACAATCTAAATTTAGCATACCAAATTAAATTTCTTCAAGTCCGCTTAAAACAGAATCAGCTATTTTTTTTGGATCAATATCATCTATTTTATCACTTTCTTCGCCATAACATATTCCAAATATTTTTATATTTTTCAAAATACCACATATAGACACAATTATGCCTGGATTTTTATTTATATCTAATTTTGTCAAAACTATTCCAGTAATTCCTATTGTTTTATTGTAAGTTATTATTTGATCCAAAGCACTATAACCATGACATGAATCAACAACAAGAACAACATCATGTGGCATTTCTTTTGAAAATTTATGCAATTTTTGTTTTATTTTTAACAATTCAGACATTAAAATTTTATTATTTTGAGATCTTCCAGACGTATCTATAATTAAAATATCTTTGTTTTCTTTTAATGCTTTTTTGTAAGCACTTATTGCTATTTTTACAGGTGTATCTTTGCTTAATTTACGCTCAACAACAAAATCTTCATTTTTAATACCAACAATATCACGCAATATCTGTTTAGAATTTTTATGATATGTATCACACTCAGCTATAATTATATTCCAACCATATTCCTTTAGCAATACCGCCATTTTTCCTATCATTGTCGTCTTTCCAGAGCCATTAATACCACAAACAAGCATAACATATGGTTTATATTTTTTATCAATATCAAAAGTCGCAACACACTTACTTATAATTGATTGAATTTGATATGATATATTTTGTGTAATTTTATCAAACGTTAAATCATTATCTTTACTCAAATCTTTTGACAACTTTTTTAACATTTTCTCAACCAATTCAACATGCACATTATTTTTCAACAAATGCTTTTCTATTTTTTCTAATAATAATGACACATCTTTTTTCATTAAAATTTAAAAAATAAATTGACGTTGATTTTTATATTTCAAGTAGTTTTATTTTTATATTGATTTATTAATCTTATGGAAAGATTGTTTACTGCCGTACCGACATCATTTTTTAATAATAAAATCGACTATAATTCTTTAAAAAAATTAATACTTAATCAAATTAAATATAAGATTGATGGAATTGTTTTATCTGGTTCAACTGGTGAAGGACATTCATTAAGTAAACAAGAATGGTACGAACTAATGGAATTTGGCAATAGTTTTAAAGACAAAATATCTATAGTTGCTGGAATTGGATTTAATATAACTTCAACTGCTGTTGAATACACAAAGATGGCTGAAAAAATTGGTGTAAAATATATTTTAGTCACAACTCCATACTACAACAAGCCACAACAAACTGGTTTATATAAACATTTTCAAGAAATTTGTAAAGTAGTAAAAAAAACAAAAATAATACTATACAATGTTCCAGGCAGAACAGTTACGGATTTAAATAATGATACAATAGTTAAATTAGTTAAAAATTTTCCACAAATTGTAGCTTTAAAAGATGCAACTGGAAATTTAGAAAGGGTTTCGGAATTACGAAATAATTTAAGTAATATTCGTGATAATTTTACAATGTTATCCGGCGAAGACGCAACGCAAATTGGTTTTAATGCAATGGGTGGAAATGGTGTTATTTCTGTTGTATCAAATATTAAACCGGATTTATGCAAAAAAATACAAGATGCTTGTAAAAATAATGATTACAAAAAAGCTCTAAGTCATCAAAATGAACTATTTAAATATTCAAAAGCGATGTTTTGCGAAGTTAATCCTGTTCCTGTAAAATATGCATTATACAAAATGAAAATTTTTAAATCACAAGAATGCAGATTACCACTTGATAAAATATCAAGTAATAATGCAAAAATTATCGATAATTTACTTAAATAGATTAAAAAAGTTAATAAAATTTTTTTAAAAAAATAATTCAAAAGATATTTGCAATTTATTTTTGTATAATATATCACTAAAAAGTATGGTAGACTCAAATTCATCAACTGAAAAAGTTGAAGGTACTTATGATGCCAGTTCAATTCAAGTTTTACATGGTTTAGAAGCTGTAAAAAAACGTCCTGGAATGTATATAGGAGATGTAAGTGACGGTTCTGGACTTCATCATATGGTTTACGAAGTCCTTGATAACTCAATAGACGAAGCTTTAGCCGGTTACTGTGATTTAATAAGTGTTATTATAAATCAAGATGGCTCATGCACAGTTAAAGACAACGGAAGAGGTATACCTGTTGATATACATCCAGAAGAAGGCGTTTCAGCGGCCGAAGTTATAATGACACAGTTGCATGCTGGTGGTAAATTTAATAAAAATTCATATAAAATATCCGGCGGTCTTCATGGAGTTGGTGTTTCTGTTGTAAATGCCTTATCGGTTTGGCTAAAAGCTGTAATTTATAGAGATTGTGGAGTTTATGAAGTTGAATTTTCAAATGGTGTTACGACAAAACATCTTACAAAAGTTGGAGAATGTGAGGCAGATAAGCATGGAACTGAAGTTACATTTATGCCAGCAGAAGATACATTTGGAGATATTACATTTGTATTTGAAACATTAGAACAAAGAATTCGTGAATTAGCGTTTTTGAATTCAGGTGTACGTATTTTATTAAAAGACTCTCGTCTTGGAAAAGAAAAAGAAGTTGTTTTTCACTATGAAGGAGGATTAATTGAATATATTAAGTATATAAATCAAAATAAAACTGGTCTTGGTGACATTATTTATGTAAAAGGAGAAGAAAATGATGTTTCGATAGAAGCGGTTTTACAATGGACAGACACTTATCATGAAAATCTTCTTTGTTTTACAAATAATATTCGTCAAAGAGATGGTGGAACTCATTTAGCAGGTTTTCGTAGTGGCCTAACAAGAGTTATAAGCGACTATATCTCCAAGAATGTTGCAAAAAAAGATGCTATAGACATAATAAGTGATGATATTCGTGAAGGTTTAACATACATTATTTTAGCGAAAGTTCCTGATCCTAAGTTTTCATCACAAACAAAAGATAAATTAGTTTCATCGGAAGTTCGTCCAGTTATAGAAAATATAATAATAAAACAATTAGGTCGCTGGTTTGAAGAAAACCCTGAAAAGGCAAAAATTATAATACAAAAAATATCTCAAGCAGCAATTGCGCGTGAAGCTGCAAGAAAAGCACGTGATTTAACACGTAGAAAAGGTGCTTTAGATAGCTTTTCTTTACCTGGAAAATTAGCAGATTGTCAATCAAACGATCCATCAATAAGTGAAATATTTATAGTAGAAGGTGATTCAGCAGGTGGAACAGCAAAACAAGGGCGTGATAGAAAAACACAAGCGATTTTACCTTTACGTGGTAAAATTTTAAATGTTGAAAAAGTTCGTTTTGATAAAATTTTAACATCAGATACGATAACAACACTTATAGCTGCTATGGGAACAGGAATAGGAAAAGATGATTTTGATATCTCAAAACTTAGATATCATAAAATTATAATAATGACAGATGCAGATGTCGATGGACAACATATAGAGACACTTCTTTTAACGTTCTTTTACCGTCAAATGCCAGAAATTATAAAAAATGGTTATCTATATGTAGCACAACCACCTTTATATCGTATTAAAAAAAATGGAACCGAATTGTTTTTGCAAGATGATGATGCTTTATCTCAACAGCTTGTTAAAAGTGCATTAAATGATGGTTATGTTTTAAAAGCAGATCAAAAACAAACACGTATAATTGGAGATGATTTAGAGAATTTAACATTCACAATAATGCGCTTCGTGAACGCATGCAATGAAATACCAATTTCAGCAGATAAAGATATAATACATGCAATTTTGCTAAGCAGTGCAAAAATTGGAAGTTATCATCTTGCCGATCTTTTAGAAAATACAAAACATTTAATAGATCAATTCGTTGAAGATGATGAATATAAATGGAATGTAGAAATGAAAGATGGAAACATGCATTTTTTCCGTGAAGTTAAGGGGACATATAATGATTACACAATAGAACATTCATTTTTAGCAATTCCAGAGGTTGTAAAAATATTGAAAAAAATTGATGTAAAATTAGTAAATGAAATAGTTGAATTTGGTGGAAAATTAGTTCAAAAAGAAAATGAATATAAATATATATCTGCAAATGAATATGTTGACTTAATAAAACGTCTTGGAAGCGATGGTATGACAATTCAACGCTTTAAAGGTCTTGGTGAAATGAATTCAGATCAATTATGGGAAACAACAATGAATCCAGATACAAGAACAATGCTTCGAGTATCTATCCAAGATGCAGAAGAAGCTGATGCGACTTTCTCAATGTTAATGGGCGAAGATGTTGAACCAAGAAGAAATTTTATAGTTGAAAATGCATTAAAAGTTAAAGATGTAGATATTTAAAATGACAAAAAATAAAAAAACACCTAATAAAGAAATATTACATTCGATAGAAAAAATAATAAAATGTTATTACAAAATGTATAATATAAAAATTGAAAACAATCAATCTATTTCGCCAGAAAGAATTGAAAGAATGATGACTAACGAATTATTTGTCGGGTTAGATAAAAAACGTGAACCAAGAATTGAATATTTTTTTGAAAAAATTAAAAATAATGATGAAATTAAACCAGTTATAGTTGATAACATTAGCATATTTTCAATATGCGAACATCATTTTTTACCTTTCATAGGTAAAGCTACTTTTAAATATTTACCAAATAAAGTTATAAAGCATAATAATAAAATGATAGCTATAATTGGATTAAGTAAAATTCCAAGAATGATTGATTATTTAGCGAGAAAACCTCAAACTCAAGAACGTTTAACAATGGAAATTTTTGATAAATTTAAGGAAATTCTAAAAACTGATAATATAAGCATAAGCATAACATGCGAACATCTTTGTGCGAAGATAAGAGGAATAAAAGACGATATAACTATGACTACAAGTAAAGATGGTGGTATTTTTAATAAAAAAAATATATAAATAATTAGTTTTTATCAAAGATTTTACTTAAATTTATTTATAGCTTGCAAGTTATAATTTATATAGATATTTAATGGTAGCCTCTTTGGTGCGATAGGTTTTGTAAATTGCATTCTGAGTCTACAATTTTAGTTATGTTTAGCGGTCGCTGTATAAAATCGTCGAATTTTATATATATCGCAGATTATATAATAGCATGACCAGACAAATTTAGAATCAACGCCCAAAAGGGGTTTTATTCACAAGATTTTATTCTTTCAATTTTAGCACCACAATTATTCAATTTTAATTCTAAATTTTCATACCCTCTATCCAAATGATAAATTCTATCAACAATAGTTTCTCCTTCTGCCACTAAACCAGCCAAAACTAAACTCGCAGATGCTCTTAAATCAGTCGCCATGACATTCGCACCATTTAATTTATATCCACCTTTTATAAAAGCTGTATTTCCTTTGACAGAAATTTGAGCACCCATTCTACATAATTCAGCAACATGCATAAATCGATTGTCGAAAATATTCTCAACCACACTACTCTCTCCTTTTGCTAACAACAATGGAACCATCGTCTGTGCTTGTAAATCTGTTGGAAAACCAGGAAAAACATCTGTCTTAACATTAAAAGGTTTAAAATCATGTGCTTTAAAAGCTAAAACTGCTTTTTTTCCATTATCATCTGTAATTTCTTTTAAACCAATTCCTATTTCTTTAAAAACGTCTTTACAACCTTCAAAAATATTTATATCGCAATTTGTAAGTAATATCTTACCATCTGTTATAGCTGCCGCGATTGCATATGTCCCTGCTTCAATTCTATCTGCTGGAATATTAAATTCAGTTTCATGTAAATCTTCTTCCTTTACACCATCTATAATAATTGTGTTAGTACCATGACCACTAATTTTTGCACCTATAGAATTAAAAAAATCAGCCAAAGCAATAATCTCCGGCTCTTTTGCAGCATTATTTAAAATAGTTCTTCCTTTTGCCAAAACAGCAGCGGACATTAAATTTTCAGTCGCACCAACAGAAGCAAATTTTAATTTATATTCACAGCCAATAAGACCATTTTTTGCTTCTGCATTAACATAACCATTTTCTATTTTAATATTTACACCAAGAGCCCTTAGACCATCAACATGAATATCTACACCACGTACACCAATCGCACAACCACCAGGTAACGATACTTTTGCAATTCCAAACCTAGCTAATAATGGGCCAAGAACAAATATAGAAGCTCTCATTTTTTTAACAAAATCATATTCAGCTGTTGTTTTATTTATATTTAAATTATCTACAATCAAAACAGGAGTATTTGAACCAAATTTATATAATTCAGACGCATCATATGTTATTGTGCTTCCAAGATTAGCTAGAAGACAATTCATTGAGTGAATATCTTTTATATTTGGTAAGTCAATTAAAGTAATTTTTTTTTTACACAATAACGAACCTGCTAAAATCGCTAATCCAGAATTCTTTGAACCTGAAATTCTTATTTTTCCGTTTAAGCTTGAACCTCCTTCAATCTTTAATCTAGACATAGATCAAATTATATTATCTAAACCAGCGTTTCCAAATGCCTTGACCTACATAATCATCATTGTTTATAAATTGCAAGATATCGTCTACACTTTGATTATGAACTTTTATATGAATATCGCATTTTTGTTTTACAGTGATGTTATTGCGAACAGAAATATCATCACCAATAAATACAGCATTACCGACATGTTTACGGAAAAAATTCAATACTTTATCAGAATTCATTGCAGACCTTTTATCATCTACTGATTTATAAATTATATCAGCTGGCATTACGAAATTAACATCTTTTATTAGCATTTTATATGGATAAAGATCGTGTAAAATTGTATCTATTGTAGCATCAACATATTCAGTACCATTATGTGTATCACCTAATGTTCTACCATGGCCAAGTATATGTTTTATTGTACATTTTACACCGTACTTTTTTGCTGTTTTAACAAAAATACTTGCTATTTCGGCTATTAAATGTATATCTTTACCATAACTTCTATCACCAACGACTGAAGCATAATTAGCATATTTAGCTATATGTCTAAAATCTTTAACAAAGATATATTTTTGTGTTTCATTTAAATTTTTCCATTGTTCTCTTATCATTTCTATAATACTAGTATCGTCGCTAATTTTTCCATCAATTGAAAAATTATCAAGACTTTTTGCTCCAATTTCATCTAAATATGCATAAAACATCATTGTTTTTGCATATTCTAGCCTATCCTTATCTGATAATAATTTATTTCTTCTCTTTCTAGCCATTCTAACATATTTTTCAGCTTGCTTATAATATCTATACTCAATGCTATTTTCTAAGTTTTCATATATATTTACATCAAGATTTGGTGCAAAATCCAAATTTAATCCAATATCTTGCATTTCTTGAAACATCTTCGAATATTCTTGTTCAACAAACATTCTTGCAGCCTCTACGTTCTCTGTAGCTTTTATTTGCGCATATCTTTCGGCTACTTCCGATGCAGACATGATATCAACCCAATTCATACGGTTCACTCTGCCTCCTTCTTCATCTGCTGCGATAAATAATTTTTCTTCACCAATTACAGATTTGATATCAGAAATCATTTGTTTTGCAATATTTTTATCTCTCAAATGATCTGCGAAGAAAATGACACCAATCGGCTTATAATAACTTAAAAATTTTATCCAACTATCATTAACCAAACGACCATTTTCATCAAATGCAGTGATTGGAATATCTATTATAAATTTTAATCTTTTACAGCCATAAAAATAATTACAATATAATAAACTAGAAACTAAAATAAAAACAATCGCTATAATTGCAATTTTAATTTTTTTACTAAGCAAAACAACTTTATCAAACATGATAAAAATCAACTATAAGTTGAATTATTGAAAACAAATGTCAACTTTTAATACAGTATTTTAAACAAAAAATGTTAAAATATATAATTCTTAATAAAAATTAATTAAAATACCACTTTAATAATTCAATTTTTTAAAAATTATTAAAAAAATATTAAAAATTTATCAAAAATTTTGCTTGTGCATCTGCTCTTAATGCTTTTATTATTTCGTCTATATCGCCAGTATCAATAACTCTATCTAAATTATAAATAGTTAGCCCAATTCTATGATCCGTTATACGATTTTGCGGAAAATTATATGTTCTAATTTTTTCACTTCTATCGCCACTACCTATTTGAGACTGCCTTTCTAATTTCAATTCATTATCTCTTTTTGACTTTTCATATTCATATAACCTAGAACGTAATATTTGCATTGCTTTAAAACGATTTTGAATTTGCGAACGACCTTCCTGCATTACAACAACTATCCCTGACGGTATATGCGTAATTCTAACAGCACTTTCTGTTTTATTAACATGTTGACCTCCGGCGCCAGATGAACGAAAGACGTCGATTTTTAAATCACTTTCTTTTATATCAATATCAACATCTTCAACTTCTGGAAAAACAGCAACAGTAATTGCACTAGTATGCACTCTACCATTAACTTCTGTTTCAGGTATTCTTTGAACTCTATGTGTTCCGCTTTCATATTTAAAAAAACCATACACATCATTTCCGATTATATTAAAAAATACCTCTTTTATACCACCTACTGCACCTTCTGACATATGAAAAATTTCAATTTTCCATTTTTTCATCTCACAGTATTTTTGATATATATTAAATAGATCTGCAACAAATAAACCTGCTTCATCGCCACCTGTACCGGCCCTAATTTCAACAATAGCATTTCTTCTATCCATTGGATCTTTTGGTATTAATAAAATTTTTAATTCATGTTCTATTTCCTGTATTTTATGTTCTAGAATTGAATGTTCATCATTCATCATTTGTCTCATTTCTGGATCGTTTTCTGTTTTTAAAAAATTATCGATATCATTAATCTGTTTTGTAACACTAATTAATTGATTTGCACAATCAAAACTTTCTTGTAAATCATTTTTTTCTTTATTTAATTTTGCAATCTCTTTATAATCTAAACATTTTGACAATTTACCTTCAATTTCTTTCATTTTTGAAATCAATTGCTCTGAAATTTTTATCAAATCCTGCGCCATAGTTGGCAAATATAGACTAATTTATAATTTTCAAGTAATCAAAACTAAATCATCCATCTATCAAAACTTCACTATCATTTATTTCTAACAATATTTTCTTTCCTTTGTAAAGACCATTTTTTACATCATTTTTTACTTTCTCAATATCAGATATAGTTGCAATATTAATTCTAACAAAATCATCTGGATATAACACTTCCGTTCTTATTCCTGAATATTTAGATTGTTTAAAATTAACATTATTTATTATATTTGTTTTAGAATTATCTGTAGTATAGCTACTTTTAATACAATTAACATTATCACTTGATAAACAATTATTTTGTTTTTCATCTCTTACATTAGATGCTTTATAATCAGATTTTTTTACAAATGCATTTTCGTCAGAACCGTTATCGGTATGCTTATTTTTTTTATTCATTCCAAGCTTTATATCAGATCTTTTACTATATTTAGAAAAAAAATCACTCAATTCATATATATCTTTAATTTGCAATCTCGTACCAGTTTCAGCGTTTGTAGTTGCTTCAGCTTCTATAACAACTTTCGTTCCTTCATTTAATATATCTGCTTTTTGATTTATTAATTCGTCATTAAATATAGATGCTTCATATATTCCTCCTAAATCAAGTAAGCTAACAAAGGCAAACTTTTTTTTATTTTTAAATCTCATTTTAATTTCGGTTATAACCCCGCACATCAATATTCTTGTTTGTTTATTATATACAGTTTCAAGCACATCTTGTCCTTCTTCGAATTTAAATTTTTCAATTTTATCACGATATTTATCGAGAGGATGAACGCTCATAAAAAAGCCAAAAATCTCAACTTCCAAAACAGATAATTTATCATCGCCATACTCTTCGTATTGCTTTAATTTTGGCAATCTAGGGATATTATCATCTACACCAAACATATTTATTACATTTTGAGAATTATCTTCTCTTGATTTTTTAGTAAATTCGCTTATTGTATCTATTATTTTATCCTCATTTTCCAGAATAGTTCTAATATTCAAACCAAGACTTTTCCAAGATCCAGATTTAGCTAAACTCTCTACAATTTTTTTATTCATTAATTTACCACAACTTTCTAGAAAATCTTGTAAATTTTCAAAAGCTTTTTCACCTTTTTTACTTTTTGTATCACGTATTTCACAAATCTCATTAGCAATTCCAACTCCCATTCCTTTAATAGCTCCAAGAGCATACACAATTTTTCCATCTTTGTATGAAAATTCTGCTTTTGATATATTTATATCAGGAGGAATAATTTCAATTCCCATACTCTTAGCCTCATTAACAAAACCATTAAGTTTTTCAGTTCGGTTGATGTCTAAATTCATAAGAGCTATCATAAACTCAACTGGATAATGTGCTTTTAAATATGCAGTTTGATAAGATATTATTGTATAACTAACAGCATGAGCTTTATTAAAACCATAACCGGCAAATTTTTCAATAATATCAAATAATTTTTTTGCTTCATTTTTAGAGACAAGACCAATCTTTTCTGCGCGATCACAAAAAACAGCAGATTGCTTATCCATTTCTTCCTTTATTTTCTTTCCCATCGCACGACGTAAAATATCTGCTTCTCCGAGAGAATAACCAGCAATTTTTCGTGCAACTTCCATGACTTGTTCTTGATATATTATAATTCCATATGTTTCTTTTAAAATTGGTTCCAAAATAGGATGATAATATTCACATTTTTCTTCTCCAAGTTTTCTACGAATAAAAGAAGGCATATTTTCCATAGGACCTGGACGATTTAATGATGTAATTGCAGCTATATCGAGTATTTTATTAGTTTTTATTCTTTTTAAAGCATTTCTTGGTAACGGTGCTTCAAGCTGAAATACGCCCTTTAATTTACCTTTTGCAAGAAAATCAAAAGTTTTTTTATCATCTACAGGAATTGCATTTATATCAATACGTTCTCCTGTATTATTTTCTATTAACTCGCAGGCTTTTGTCAAAACAGTAAGAGTTTGCAAACCTAAAAAATCAAATTTAACAAGTCCAATTTTTTCACAATCCTTCATGTCATATCCAAAAACTGCTATACGATTTTCAGGTTTAGCGTTAAACCAATCATCTACGTAATCTTTTCTTAAATCCTGCTTTTTATCATTATCTATATCGTCATTTATACCATCATCATCTTCATCATCTTCTTCGCTACACAGAGGACCAATTTCCACGAGAGGTTTATAACCTATAACAACACCAGCTGCATGCATTGATGTATTACGATTTAAATCTTCTAAGCCAATAGCAATATCCATCATTTTTGATATTTTTTTGTCATTTTCCTTTGCTTCACGTAATTTAGGTATTATCTCTAATGCTTTTTTTATTGTTATTTGTTCAAGTGGATTAAATGGTATAAGTTTTGCAATTTCATTTGTTTCATTGAACGACATTTGCATTGCACGCCCAACATCTTTTATAACCATTTTGGCTTTCATTTTACCATAAGTTATAATACGAGAAACATTTTCTTTTCCATACTTATTTATTACATAATTGATTGTTTTTTTTCTATTTTCTTGACAAAAATCTATATCAAAATCTGGCATCGATACACGTTCTGGATTTAAAAATCTTTCAAAAAACAACCCATATTCAATAGGATCTACTTCTGTTATTTTTAAACACCAAGCTACAAGAGAACCAGCACCAGAACCTCTACCAGCACCAACGGCAACATTATTATTTTTTGACCACCTTACAAAATCTGCAACTATAAGAAAATAACCGGAAAACCCCATTTTTTCTATAACGCCAATTTCATATTCTAATCTACTTAAATAATCTTCTTTTTTATATCCTGATTTATCCCAATTAATTTGTTTAAAACGTTCTTCCATGCCGTCATATGCCATTTTTCTCACCATTTCATTCTCTTTTTCAATACTATCGCAAAAATGTGGCAATGTTGGTTTCTGCTTTGAAATAGAAAAATTACATCTTTTAACAATTTGCTCTGTATTCTCAATTGCTTCAGGAATATCACTAAACAACTCTTCCATTTCTTTTTCAGATTTAAGGTAGTATTCTTTATTTAATCTCTTTCTATCTGGATCTGATAAAAAAACTTTGTCTCTTATGCATGCTAAAACATCGAATGTTTTAAAATCATCTTTTTTTAAAAAACATACATCATTAGTAGCAACAAGTGGCACATTTTTTTTGTAAGCATAGTCGACTAAAAAATCTTCCAATTTTTTTTCCTTTGCACGTCCATGCCTTGTAAGTTCAATATATAACCTATCATTAAATACTCCATGCAGATAATCTAGTGTTTCTACTGCATCTTTGTCACCATAATTCAAAAATTCATACCCAATCACGCCACGATAACCTCCTGTTAATAATATAACATCATCACTGTATTTTGCCAATTCATCCAATGTTATCCATATTTGATTAAAACTGTTTTCTTCGTGTTCAAAATAAGCACAACGAAGCATTTTTAAGATATTAAGATAACCTTTCTCGCTTTTAGCAATAAGACCAAGTTGCGGAAATAAATCATCAAAATTATATTTCTTTTTGCCAATAAAAACATTCATTCCTATTAATGGTTTTACTGTTTTTATATCAGCAAGATGCATTGACCAACGAAGTCCGGCAGATAGCGACATATCATCCATCAAACACATGGATTTTACATTGTTGTCTTTTATATATTTTTCTAAGTCAGATAATCTAATCGCACTTGTTAAAATAGAATACTCAGAACGTGTGCGCAGATGAAAAAATGACATACATCATAACTTTATAAGTAAAAAAATAATTTTCAATTAAAGAGAAATTACAATCAAATTAAGACTTTTATTCGAAAAACTATGGTTTTTTATCGTTATTCTTTTTTGCAATATTTTTTATAAACTCAAAAATCTTTTCTCTATCATCTTTTTTACACAAAAAAAAATATTTTAATAATAAAATAGCATCATCATTTTTTGTCTTTTTCTTGCTTGTAAAAGTCTCTTTTCTTTCAGCAACTTTTAAAAAAATAAAATCTTTTTTTTCTTGTTTTGGAAAAAATATCTGCATATCGCAACCAAAAATATTTGCAACATCGGCAAGTTTTGTTGCACTAATGTTGTCTTCACCGACTTCATATTTATGAACTTGTTGTGTAGATATCTTCAATTTATTGGCTAAATCTTGTTGTGTCATTTGAGCTGACTTACGTACAACTCTTATCATTTCTCCAATATATTTTGCATTAGAATTTTGCATAAACAAGCAATATCATTTTATACTTCTTCAAAGTTTATTCAATAACCTACTTTTTTAAAAATCAATCAAATCTTATTAAAGATAATAAAAGTTTATTTCAATCAATAATAAAAGTTCATTTTGTTTTATAAAATAATCAAAAATATACGATTAATTAAACAACAAAAGATTAACTAAAATAACATTACTGTTATTTTAGTTTTATCTTTTATTTTAATTATTTATTTACGTTTATATTATTTTTATTTTTTAAATTGTTTTTTAAATTGTTTGTTGCATTACTGTTATCTTTTTCTTGTTCTTTTTCTTGTTCTTTTTCTTGTTCTTTTTCTTCCTCCTCTTCTTCTTCGTCTTGCCATCCTTCTTGTAGCGCTAAAAGTTCACCATTCATGAATATGCCTTCAATTGTTTTACCGTTTTTATGCAAAACGCCTTTACCGTTATATTTACCGTCTCGAAATTCACCTTCGTAAATTAGATTGCCTTTGTCATCGTATTCTTGACCTTTACCATGACGTTTGGAATTTAAAATTCCGCCACGATAAATTAATACATCATTATTATTGTATATCCATCCTGGTAAACCCTGATCTAGGTTATCTAAATGCATAGTGCTAACTACTATTCTATTTCCAGTATCTCGTTCACCATTACTATACCGACCTTCATAAATTAGATTACCTGCTTCATCATATTCTTTACCTTTACCATGACGGTAGCTATTCGCAAATTCGCCTTCGTAAATTAACTTACCGTTTTTATATTCTTTACCTTTACCATAACGTTTGTCGTTTAAATAATTACCTTCAAAAATTAGATTACCTTTTTCATCGTATTCTTTAACTTTACCTTGACGTTGACCATCTATAATTTCACCTTCGTAAATTAACTTACCGTTTTTATTATATACTCTACCATAACCATATGCCTTATTATCTAGATTAATTGGACCTTTGTATGTTGGAGTATCAACAGTTTTACAAAATACACCTTCGTAAAAATAACCATCGCGTATTAACTTACCGTTTTCATCATATTCTTTACCTTTACCGTTAAAAAGACCGTCTTTAAAATTACCTTCAAATCTTATGTTACCATTAGAATAATATAATTTACCTTGACCATGACATTTGTTATTTTCGAATGTGCCTTCGTAAATTAAATTACCATTTTTACTATACAATTTACCTTCACCGTCATATTCACCATTTGAATAATAACCTTCGTAAATTAGATTGCCTTCTACATCATATTCTTTACCTTCACTATCTAATTTACTATCGTAAAAATTTCCAATAAGAATTTTTCCATCTTTTTTATAATAAACCGTTCCATAACCACTAATTTCACCGTCTATTACTTCAATTGCGTCAAAACTATTTTCTTCTTCTAAAACTACAACATTACCATTGTCTAAATAACCAACTGCGTTATAAGAAACTTCTTTATTACCTAATATAAAACTATATTTACTTTCCATAAAAAAATATTAAAACAAAATATATAATCTATTTTAACATTTTTTTTAAATATAATCAAAATTAATTAAAGATAATAAAAGTTT
>AUXO011382395.1_pt1 | contig 79344 bp, 86 predicted proteins | sample 768731 | NCBI WGS metagenome assembly AUXO01 (sample SAMN02715735, study PRJNA202380) | gut metagenome | biome: sheep rumen | host: Ovis aries | place: New Zealand: Palmerston North
TTTGGTTTTTCCCAAGTTATCATATTCAAAATTTTAAATCCAAGTTGTTGCAGGGCAAAGCCAATATCAAAAATGTTATGTTGCGTGCCTGAAATCCAAATTGTTCCATCTTTTTTCAGAACATTTTGACAAGCAGAAAGCCAAGCAATATTATATTTATGATTTTCATCTGCGCCTTTGCTTTTATCCCATTCGCCTTTATTAACTTTTACCATTCTTCCATTTTGACAAGTAAATCCATCGTTTGACAAAAAATATGGCGGATCGGCAAAAATCATATCAACAAACTCGCCGTTTTTGTCATATAATGATTGTAAAATATCAATATTATTGCCATTATAAAGTTGATTTCCTTGTTTTTTAGCAAAAACATTTCTAATGTCTTTTTCACTAAAATTTAACATACCGTAATAACTTCATCGATATAAATTTATTTTCAACAAAAAAAACTCATCAACCTTAATATTTGCTTTTTATAAAAAATACTTAATTTATTTATTAATGACAAAAGTTATTTCCGTTGTTAATCAAAAAGGAGGCGTTGGAAAAACAACGACTGTTATCAATTTAGCAACATCGCTCGCTGCAATAAAACAGAGAATTTTAGTTATAGACATGGACCCACAAGGAAATGCAAGTACCGGTTTTGGTATTGATAAAAATGAACGCGAAAGAAGCGTTTATCAACTTATGCTTGATAATTCACTTTCTCTTGATGATTGTACTTATGAAACAAATGTTGAAGGTTTACATTTAGTTCCAGCCACAATGGATTTAGCTGGTGCTGAAATAGAATTATTTAAGACAAAAGATAAGCAATTTTGTTTAAAAAATAAAATAATAAATGAGATCAAGCAGTATGATTTTGTTTTTATAGATTGTCCTCCGTCGTTGGGAATGTTGACAATAAACGCAATGTGTGTTTCTGATACAATTCTGATACCAATTCAGTGTGAATTTTTTGCCCTTGAAGGATTGTCGCATTTGCTTAGAACTTATAAAGAAATAAAAAAAGGTCTGAATAAAAATCTTGAAATAGAAGGTTTATTACTAACAATGTATGATGCACGAAATAAGTTAACTTTACAGGTCGAAACAGATGTTCGTAATTTTTTAAAAGATAAGGTTTACAAGACAGTTATACCAAGAAACGTAAGAGTTTCTGAAGCTCCATCTCATGGAAAACCAGTAATAGTTCATGATATAAATTGTTCTGGATCAAGAGCCTATATTAATCTTGCAAAAGAAGTTATTAGAAACAATAATGTAGAAATTAAATAATGTTATCAAAGCAAGAAAAATTTTATTAAATTTTGTAAAAAAATATCAAAATCATATTGCGTTATTGTATTTGTATAATATATACATATATGTTAGTTTTTTTATGAAAAAAGTTATTTTATGTAGTTTATGTGCTGCTATTGCGGCGAGTAGTAATGTTTCTTTTGCTAAAGAAAGTAAAATTTTTGCTAAGGTTAAAGTTGGCGTTGGTTACGAAATGCAAAAATATGTAGAAAATTCAGGGAATATTATTAGCAATATACGTTATATTGGTGGCGCTTCTACATATTCTGAGCAAATAAATAAATTTAATTTTGCACCAGTTATTAGTCTTGGTGGAAATTTATATCTCAGGTTGCATAAGTATTTTAATCCATTTATTGGTGTTGAAGCACAAGGTAGACTTGCCGTGATAGGAAAAGAAGCTATTTCTTACAATATAAAAGGAACTGTTGCTTATAATCTTAAATTTAATGAGTTTTTTAGATCTAATTTGAAACTTGGTTCAAGAATTAATTTTTCTAAAAATGTTGCAATTGAACCATATGCATTGGCGGGATTGAACATTACGCAGATGAAATATCATGTTGAGAATAGAGATTGGCAATCAATTGAACGAAATATCAGTAAAAAGAAGGTAGGCAAGACAGTTGGAGCTGGAATAGATTTAATTGTTAATAGAGTGGTTGTTGGCTTTGAATATCGTTATGGTATTGTTAATTATGGTAATTACGAACTCCTTGGCGGGAATGCTAAACAGAACACACATAGTTTTTTGCTAAAAGCAGGTGTTGAGTTATTTTAATAAAAAAATATATAGGCAATAAATGATAAATTAAGCGTTTATCTTTATTGCTTTATATTTTTATTAAATTTAATATTTTATCAGATACATTTTTGTGATTTTTAATGAGATTTTGTATATTTTTTTTTAGTTTCATTTTTTTATTTTTATTTGTTAAATGCAGTAATATTTCGTTATACAAATTCATTGTTTGTATTATTACCTCATTTTTTTTTAGATAATCAATTAAATCCTGAGTTTTATGACAATATGAGCCAATAAAGGTTGGTTTATACATAACTATACTTTCAATTGGATTATGTCCACCTATGCCATGCGCAAAACTTCCACATATAACTGCTACATCACATATTTTATACAGATATTTTAACATATCCATTTTATTTATTATCACTAAGTTTTTGTTTTTTGTTTGTTTAGTTAAGTCATCAATATAAATTGGTTTTAGCCCAATATTTAATGCTTGTTTTTTTAGCTTTTCACTTTCTTCAATATATCTTGGAACTATAATACCAATGCAATTATTTTTTTTAGTTATTTCTAAATATTGTTTCAAAATATAATCGTATTCTTCTTTGTGAATTGAACCAAAAACAATAATTGTTTTGTCATTAAATAGTTTTGATAATAAATTACATTTTACAATTTTATTGTTGTTTTTATTATTGAAGTTTTTTTCGATAATATTTTTGCTTGATATAGCTGCGTCAAATTTTAAATTTCCAAAATATTTGATTTTTGCTTGATTATTGCTTAAAATTTTAAATTTTTCCTGTTCTTGTTCACTTAGAGGAAAGATAAATGAATATTTTTTCAACAAAGGTTTTATATAAAATTTTACTATTTTCCATAGTTTAAAACTTTTTTCCGACAAACGTGCATTTAGTAAATAAAATGGAATTTTATCTTTGTGTAAGATGTTTATTAATGATGGAAAAATCTCACTTTCCGTAAAGAAAACAATCTTTGGTTGCCAAAATTTTAAAAATCTTTTTAAATATCTTGTTGTTTGAAATGCACTATACTGATGAATTGAGTTTTCTGGTAGTTTGTCATTTATTATTCTTGCTGCTGTAATTGTTGTGGTTGTAAATACGATAAAATATCCTTTTTTGCTAATTTTATTAACAAATTCAATTACAGATAAACTTTCTCCGACACTCACTGCATGTATCCATGCAATTTTATTCTTTGTTTTATTTTTTTTGCAAAATTGTTTGTATTTTTCCAATTTTTTTAAAGCTTCATTGCTCGCTATTCCAAATTTTTCATTTATTCTCGTTGGATCTTCTTTATTTTTTTTTACTCTAAAATATGTTATAATGTGAGCTAACATAATATCAGTAAAGATGATATAAAAATATCTTTCAAGTAAAATATTAACCTTGCAATTTATTTTTTAACCTTTAATAGAATATTGAAATTATAAGGAAAGTTTTTGATATTTTTATTTTATGTTTACAACATTTACTAGTGATATTAATATTGGTAATTCTGTTATCATATTAGAAACAGGTTTTATGGCTAATCAAGCCGATGGTTCAGTTTTGGCACGTTGTGGTGGAACTTCGGTTTTATGTGTAGTATGTACGGCAAAGGAAGATAGTCCAGATGTTGATTTTTTTCCATTAACTGTTAATTATATTGAAAAAGCATATGCATGTGGGAAAATACCAAGTGGTTTTTTTAAACGTGAAAGCAAACAAAGTGAACGTGAGATTTTGATTTCAAGATTAATTGATAGACCAATACGTCCAATTTTTGTTGATGGTTATTATAGAAATACGCAGATAATATGCACATTACTTTCATATGATGGAAAAACAGAACCAGATATGGTTGCTTTAGTTGGAGCATCAGCCGCTGTTGCCGTTGCTGGCTTACCTACGCAAGGTATAATTAGTGGTTGTAGAGTTGCTTATATAGATTGTAAATATGTTGTAAATCCAACAATAGAGGAACTTGCAAATAGTAAATTAGATTTAGTTGTTGCTGGAACAACTGATGCAGTTTTGATGGTTGAGTCTGAAGCTCAAATTTTAACCGAAGATGAAATGCTTGAAGCAATTAAAGTTGGACAAGAAGCGATAAATAAATCTGTTGAGCAAATTAGTGCTTTTGTGAAAAAAGTAAATAAAGCTCCTGCTGTTGTATTTTATCCAAGAAATCGTGATAAACTTTATGCTAAAATAAAAAAATTATCAAAAGATAATGTTGTTGAGGCATTTAAGATGCAAGATAAACATCAAAGACATAAAGTTTTAGATGAAATATATGGTTCTTTAAAAGATGAATTGCTTTGCGATGATTGTTGTTGTGAGAGTTGTCAAGATGATTGTAAATGCGAAGAATTAGTTTTTCAAAACAATGAACCAGTTGAATTAAACGAAGTTGATATAAAATTAATGTATGAAAAATTACAAGAGGAGATAGTTAGAGGACAAATAATGAAGGATAAAACTCGTATAGATGGAAGAAGTCTTGATCAAGTTAGAGAAATAGATGTTCGTGTTGGTGTATTGCCAGTTGTACATGGATCGGCTGTTTTTTCAAGAGGGTTAACGCAAGTAATGGCCGTTGCAACATTAGGAACTATTCAAGACGAACAACAATGTGATAGCATAACGGATAATGATGTAAGCCATAGATTTATGCTCCATTATAATTTTCCTGGCTATTCAGCAGGTGAGGCAACTCCTCCGAAAGCACCAGGACGTAGAGAGCTTGGACATGGAAATTTAGCACGCAGAGCATTAAATCCAGTTATGCCATCGAAAGAAGATTTTCCATATTCGGTTCGTGTTGTCGGTGAGGTTTTAAGTTCAGATGGTTCAACATCTCAGGCAACTGTTTGTAGTTCTTGCATGGCTTTAATGGATATGGGTGTTCCTTTAAAAGCACCAGTAGCTGGTGTCGCTATGGGGCTTATAAAAGAAGGCGATGACTATGAAGTATTGACTGACATAATGGCAGATGAGGATCATTTAGGTGATATGGATTTTAAAGTAGCAGGTCCTCTCAACGGAATTACAGCTCTTCAAATGGATATAAAAACATTTGGTATAACTATTGAAATAATGAGAAATGCTCTAATGAAAGCTAAAAAAGCTCGTGAACATATTATGTCAAAAATGATGGCTGTTTTGTCTTCGCCAAGAAGTGAAATGAACACAAATGCACCAAAAGTTTATAACATGATTGTTTCTGAGAATAAAATTTCTGATATAATTGGAAAGGGTGGTGTAAATATTAAGAAAATTTGTGAAACTTCTAAGGCAAAAGTTGATATATCACAAGATGGGAAAGTCACAATATTTGCCAACAATCAAGATGAGCTAATGATAGCAAAAGAAATGATTGAGGCTAGTATTGGTAAGATTGAATTTGGTCGTATTTTTGATGCAGTTGTAAAAAGTGTGATGTCGTTTGGAGCTATTGTTGATGTAGGATACGATAGAACTGGTTTAGTTCATGTAAGTGAGCTTTCAGATGAAAGTATTGAACCATCGATGATTATAAAAGAAGGCCAGATCGTGAAAGTTAAATTTATAGGCACAGATAACAAAGGTAGATTTAAATTTTCTTTGAAAGCAGTAAATCAAGAAACAGGTGAGGATATTTCAAACGGAGAATACAAACAAGAAGAACCAAAAAAAAGAAGTTTTAATGCGAATAAAAGTAGTGTAAGAGGTAGTTTTAATCAAAAAAAACATAGCAAAAATTTTAAATCTTCGAAACAGAGTGTGAATATGAATAGTAGAAAAGTATCTAAGAAGAAAAGTAGTGGTTTACTTTCGATTTTTAAAAAACATAAATAATACATGTAGTTTATGGATATCGTAAGTGTTGGAGATGTTAAATTTTCAAATAATCTACAGTTTGTTTTTATAGGAGGTCCTTGTCAGATTGAGAGTAAAGACAATGCTTTAATGATTGCAGATTTTTTAGTTAATTTAACTTCTAAACTTGGTATTCCGTATGTGTTTAAAGCTTCGTTTGATAAAGCAAATCGCACAAGTATTATGTCAAAAAGAGGCATAGGATTGGAAAAATCGATTGCTGTTTTTGATAAAATAAAGAAAACATTTAACTGTCCGATAATAACGGACGTTCATTTACCAGATCAATGTTCTATTGTCGCAGATGTTGTTGATATATTACAAATTCCAGCTTTTTTATGTCGACAAACTGATTTATTGGAAGCTGCATCGAAAACAAAAAAAGCTATAAATGTAAAAAAAGGGCAATTTTTAGCACCAAGTGGAATGTCTAAAATAATAGAAAAAATAGAATATTTTGGTAATAAGAATATAATGTTAACAGAGCGCGGGACAACATTTGGTTATAATGGATTAGTTGTTGATATGTGTGGTCTAGAAATAATGGCACAAACAAAAAAACCTGTAATTATTGATGCAACACACGCAGTTCAAATACCAAATGGTTTAAGTGGGATAACTGGCGGAAATAGATTAATGGCACCAATTTTAGCTCGTGCTGCGATATCGAGTAGACCAATTGCTGGTGTGTTTTGTGAAGTTCATAACGATCCTGATAATGCTTTTAGTGATGGACAGAATTCTTTGAATTTTGAAATGACAGAAAAATTATTAATACAACTTAAACAATTAGATGAATTAATTAAGAAATTTTAATAATGTAGAATTCAAGCAAAAAAAGATTGCAAATTTATGAAAAAAATGTATTATTGATGTAATGAAAAGAATAAAAAATGATAAAAAATTATTTTCAATAGATTTTTCAAAAATGGATGATGCGATTAAAGCTTTACTTTCCTCTATAATTGAAATTGATAATAATAAATTTAAACAACAAAAAAGCGATAGCAATAGAAGAGAAACAACATCAAATAAACATTTTAAAAAAAAATTAAATGTAGATATGATAAGAGAGATTTTAATAAAAGCAAAAGAAACCGCAAAGCAAAATAAAAACAATAACTAGCATGTTTTCTTGACAATAAAAACTATTTATTTATTTGAGAATAAATGGCAGGATTGTTGATATTTTTACATTTTACATTAGTCACAGCAATAATTTGTATTGTGTTAGTTCAGCGTTCGGCCGAAAGTTCAATTTTAGTTGATAGCAATCATTTTTCTCCAGGTGGTGTAAATAAATTTTTAGTAAAAATTACACGTGTTTTGGTGGCAATTTTTATAATAAATTGTTTATTGATATCTTACTTGAAATATGGAAAAACTTTTAGCAAAATAGATAGTAATGAAGTAAGAACGCAAAGAAATAACACTGTTCCTACTGAATAGTTTTTAGATTTATGTTTCAAAGAAAAAAAATATTACAATCGTTTTTTTTTATATTTTTTTACGTTTTTAGTAATTTTTCTTTCGCAGAAAAATCTGAAATTGATTTTTTATTATCAATTAATGACATGAAGGCTGATTATGAACAAGAACGATATGACACTAAGGACATTAATTTAAGTGAAGGCAAAATTATTGTAAAAAAGCCTGATAGTGTATTAGTTACGTTTAATGATGGAAAAATGAAGTTAAAAATTATTTCAATTAACGGAAATGTAAAGGTTATTGATGAAAATATAAAACAAACTACATATATAGATGATTATTATAGTGAATTGATGCAGTTTTTTACTAAAAATATCAAACCAGATAAAATAAAAAAAAATATATACGGAGATTTGTGCATACCTTTTAAAAGATTTTCGGATAACTTTATTGCTTGTCTAAAAGTTGATAAAGAAAATAATACTCTACGAAAAATAACTGTTTTTGCTGGAACAGATTCTGATAATAAACAACAAAAGCGAAAAAAAATAAGACCGATAATGGGCATTAATTTTAAAAATGTTGTTATAAATAAAGGTGTTGATAATTCTGTTTTTCATGTGAAAGATAGTAGGATTTTTAATAACGAAGAAATTTAAATATGATTGGAAAAATTACAGGAATTTTTAGTGGTTATTATGGCAATATAGCATTGATAGATGTATGTTTTGGAGAATGTAAAGTTGGTTATGAAATTTTAATGAAAAGTAGCGATATAGTTGGTTTGGAAAATAGGAAAACTGTTACAGTTTATATAAAAGAAATTGTAAAAGAAGATGATTATTTTTTATATGGTTTTTTAGATTTTAAAGAAAAATGTTGGTTTGAGGAATTAATTAAATTATCTGGTTTGGGACCAAAAAGTGCGTTGGCTATTTTGTCAGCATACTCGTGCGATGATATATCAAATGCAATAATTATGAATGATTGTAATTTTTTTGAATCCGTTAGTGGTATTGGTTCTAAAATAGCAAATAGAATTCCAAAAGAAATGAATAAAAATCTTGATAAAATTAATGAAAGAATTTTTAATTTTTCAAATTTTAATGAGATAAAGTTAAAAAAACAAGATGTTGAAATAGGTAAAAAAAATCTTAATAAGAAAGTTAAAAATAATAATACAAAATTAAATGATAGCAGTGTATTTTCCGATAACAACCTTAATCTTGAAGAGGCAGTTAATGCTTTGGTTGCACTTGGTATTTCAAAACAAGAAGCTTATAGAGATATTTATCAATCTGTTAAACAATTTAATATAACTACAACTGAAGAGCTTGTAAAGAAGGTTTTACAAAAGAAAGACCGTTAATTTTTTATATATTTTTACTTTAATCTGTTTATTGATTTTTATAAAAATTAACTTCATGTTGAAGCATGAAAGTGTGTCCGATGATAATGTCTGGCGGTTTCGGAACAAGATTAAAGCCTTTATCTGCGCCAGAATGTCCAAAACAATTTATAAATTTTATAGACGGCAAATACAGTATGTTTCAATGCACATTCAAGAGAATAAGAAAAATTTTTTGCACTGAAAAAATATTAATTTGCTGTAATAAAAAACATATTGCACTAATTGAAAAACAAATTAAAAGTATAAATGAAGATAACTATGTTATTCTTGCAGAAGAAAGAGGCAGGAATACTTTTGCATCAGTTCTTGCTGGTTTACAGTTTTGCAAACTCGTATCAAAATCTGATATTTTATTTGTATCTCCAAGTGATAGTTATATTAAAAATGATGATACTTTTATAAAAATTGTGTACGATAGTTTATTGTATTCATTTTTATCTAAAAAACATGTTTTGTTCGGAATAAAACCTATAAAAGTTGATAATAAATATGGTTACATAAAAACAAATAAATGTTTTGAAAAAATTAATAGACATAAATTTTACGATATTGATTTTTTTATGGAAAAGCCAAGTATTGAGAATATTGGGAAAATATTTAAGCAACATGAATGCTATTGGAATAGTGGTCATTTTATGTTTAGTATTGACGAATTAGTTGATGATATAAAAAAGCATTCTCCAAATGAGTTTCTTGCTTTTAAGACAAAGAAGTTTTTTGAGAAAAAGCAAAAAGATCTTTATATAACAAATGAAAATTTTTTAGAGCTTCCAAATAATCAAATAGATAGAATTATAATTGAGAATAGTAAAAATTTAGTTTGCTGTAAGGCAAGAATTAAATGGTTCGATGTTGGAAGTTTTAATGTTTTATATACCTTGTTTAAGGATGGAAAAATTTCAATTCCAAAAGAATATTATCACTTGTGCAATTTTGATAACAAATTCCTTAGATTAATGTCTGATCTGTAACATTGAGCGATATTACGCACGAAGAATAATACAATTATTACTAGCATGAATATGCATACAGGCGCTGAAAAATAGTTATATTGCTCGGCAACTATCCCGATAATTGAATTAAAAATAATAGTTAATATCGAAACAAATAAACTCATTAATGACATTATCGTTGCCCTTGTATTGCTATCAATTTTATGCTCTATTTTAGTTTTAATCGATGTGTCGAAAAATGGATAAATACATAAATATGTAGATACTACTATAATCATCCATGTACTGCTAAAACATGATAATACAAAACTAAAAACCATTAGTAAAAATAATAGTGAATGAATACGCCTAAATGACATAAATCTTTCAGTATAACCGGAAAAATAATTACTAAATATTCTAATAAAGGCTACAATACCAACTATTTGCGATATAGTTGAAATATTTATATTTGCATAATTCATTATTGCTGTATTTATATCCAAAAATACAATAAACATGCTATCCATAAGTGTTGATAGCAATAATAAACGAATAATTGATGGTTTTTTTATAATAATTTTTAACAATGATAGAAAGTTTAATGGTGAGGAAATTTTAATATTTTTTGCAGTTTTTATTGTTGTTTTTGGTTTATAATTTGGCATTTTTGATGTAAAAAATATTGCTATACAAATTGCCACAATAGAGCATAAAAATATACCAACAAAATTAATTTTAACAAAAACAAAACCACCTAAAAAACCAGCACAAGCAATTGCTATATTACTTATTGCGTAAAACTTTCCCATAAATCGTGAAAATTTATTGTCTTCTTTTTTTTCTTTTAAGTAGTCATAAAAATAGTTCCATGTATGTGTCCATAAACAACTGTTTCCGATTCCAACTATAAACATCGAAACTATACACAATATGTAAGATGACTGTAAGCATTCTAATAAACAAAGTATGCAAAAAACAAGCCTACATAATAAACCAAAAATAAGTATATTTCTTCTGCTGTAAATATCTGAAATAATTCCAACTGGGACATCTGATATCATTTTTGAAGCATTCATTACAAGAAGTAATATAGCTAAATGACCATCTGAAAATCCGTGTTTTGTAAAAAAAGTCACATAAAACGAATAATACAACAAAAAGTCGTTAAAAAACGAGAAAAGAAATGGTATTAATTCATATCTTGTTTTTTTATTTTTTTTAAAAAAATACATAATTAAAACTAAATTTATAATTTATAATCACTTGTTTTTTATAAAAAACAAGTCAATTAAAAGAAACTAATAATTTTTTATGGATGTAGAAAAATTAAAAAACAACATTGAGGAAATATGGCTTCAAAAACAAAAAGGAAAAGAATTTGATAAAACATATGCTATTTCGTTAGCAAATGAAGTTATAAATTTACTTGATTGCGGAAAAATTTCTGTTGTTGAAAAAACAATTGATGAAAAAAAATGGATTGTTAATCAATGGGTAAAACAGGGTATTTTATTATATTTTTTAAATAAAAATAATATTGAAAAAAATGACATTAATTGTTGGTTTGATAAATGTGAAAATAAGTTTAAGAACTGGACGGAGGATGATTTTATTTTTTCAAAAATTAGGGCAGTAAATGGAAGTTTTGTTCGTAAAGGTGCGTATTTTGGAAGTGGTTGCGTTATTATGCCTTCTTTTGTTAATATTGGTGTTAACGTAGGTGATAATACAATGATTGATAGTATGGCAACAATTGGAAGTTGTGCTAAAATAGGAAAAAGATGTCATATATCTTCAAATGTTTGTATTGGTGGCGTTTTAGAACCGCTTCAAGCAACCCCAGTTATAATTGAAGATGATTGTTTTATTGGTTCTGGAAGTCAAATAACAGAAGGGGTAATTATTGGTACTGGAAGCGTTATTGCATCTGGTGTATCTATTTCATCTGGTGTTAAAATAGTAAATAGAAATACTGGTGAAATTTTAAATGGCTTTGTACCACCATATTCCGTTGTTGTTTCTGGCGCTTATAAAAGTACAGAAAATATTTCAATATCATGTGCCGTTATAGTAAAAACAATAACATCTGAGACGAGAAAAAAAACTTCTATAAATGAATTATTGAGATAATATGCAAGACGATAAAAGCAAAGATAAAAATCAAGAAACATCATTGTCAAAATGGTCTTTTCGCATTGGCTCTGTTTTGTTTGTAATATTGTTTTGTTATTTCGTAATTCATTTAGAATTTCGTAATTTAAGGAACAATCGTGATTCTAGAGATACAGCTGAAAGAATGATGAGTGATATAGAAAGTAGTATAGAAAAAATTCAAGACGCATGGAATACAATGTATTATTTTTACCAAACAGGTGATTTAATGAATATTATGAAATGTGCAATGCCTATTAAAAATAAGCAAGTGAACCAAGAAAATACGCTCTTAATGATGTATCGTGAGGATTTAAAAACACAAAAAACAGTAAAAGATGATAATGAGAAAATATTTAATGACACAATAGGTGTTCGTTGTGGTGGTAATATCACTATAAATATAGGAAAAAAAGATGATATTTATAGTCATCCAATAAATGGTAAAACTTACACTTTTAAACTTGGAGAAGAACCATTAGAACTTTTAGAAAACTATCTTTTTGTAAAAGAAGCACTTACTCGTTTGAGATTTGGTGAAAAAGCAACTTTTATAGCTCTACCTGCTGAAAAAAAAATATTTAAATTCCAAAAACATGTTATATATGAAATGTCGATACCATATTTACCAAGCACAGAGATTATGAATATTCCATTATATATGCCAATAAATAAAAGCGATAAAAAATTTGAAGTTAATGACAGCGTTGTCTGCGGGTCTGTTGTTCAATTTTTTATAAATATTAAAGATATAAATGGAAAAAACATTTTATCATCAAATAAACTAGAAAAAGTTAAAGTAGGAAGTGGTTTATTGAATTATAACATTGAGCAAATTATGACACAAATGCGAGTTGGAGAAAGATATAAAATTTTGTTAACAAAACAAATGTTTAAAAAAACAGACATATTAAATTATGATTTATTCAAGAATAATGAGATTTTGATTGTTGATTTAATCGTTGTAAATGTTCAGAAATAAAAGTAAGCTTACATTTAAAAAAATATTTTTTTTACAAAAACCAAAAAAGTATTTTTTGTATATTTTAATTCATTTTGCAAAAACCTTTTTTATTTTTTCATTTATTTTTTTTATAGTATTATTTGCAATAAATCAATCTAGTAGTTATGATGGCTACGATTTTTATAAAAATTTATTTTTTTCATTAGTAAACACAATTAGTTCGATGGATAAAAATATAAATATAGTTTGTCTTGTTAGTTGTATTTTTTTCTTTATTAGAGAATCTAAAAGTTTTAATGTTTATATACTCGAGTCTTTCGGTATAACAACCAAGCAGTTTTTAAAACCAATAATTGTTTTTTTAACTGTATTTTGTTTATTTAAAATTTTCTTCATACATGCATTGTATGTAAAACTCGAAAATTTTAGTAACTCGATTACTGATAAAACAAAACAGGAAAAAAATATTAAGTTAAAAACAGGAACTAGTTTTGCAATAATTAGTGAAAATAATCAAAATGATTACATTATAATATTTGGTGACTATATTGATCACAATGATACGGTTTTAAATTTTGAAAATGCTATTTTTTTAAAATATAACAATAAAAAATTAAAAAGATGTTATACTGCTAGTAAAGCATCACTAAGTAGTGATAAATACTTTTTTTTAAAGGATGTAAACATTACAGATGTTGTTAATGGTAAAAATATTCAGGATATAAGTAAAAACATTAAAATTAAGTCGATTATGTCTGTAAAAGATATAGTCGTACAAATTTACAACGGTAGCAAAATAGAAAAAACTATATTACTAAATGTTTATGATCATTTAAAGTTATTACAAAAACAAAGATATAGTTATATTGTCAATGATGCTGAAAATGTTGCAATAACGTATATTATTAGTGAGATAATTTATTCAATTAATATTATTTTATGTTGTTTCTTGTCATTTTTTTTCTGTGTAAATGGAAATAGAAATACTGGAACATTAAAAAATATATTTAAATGTTTTATATCTTATTTTGTTGTTTTGCGTTTATTTCATTTTATTGAAAATACAATAATTATTTCTAGATATATATCAATTTGTGTTATAGGTATTGCAGTTTTATTGTGTGTCTTTATGCAATATTTAATTTTAAACAGGGATTGGTGCGATCTTTATCGTAAGGAAATCATTAAAGATGCCGATAATTTTTTAAAAAAATATTATCTAATAATTAGATCTTTTTTTGAAAAGAAATTATTTCATTAATGATATTAACGTCTCCACTCCCAGCTCGTATAATCTTACCATTTGTTGGATTAGTTATGTCTATTATTGTAGACCCTGAACCTGCTATTTTTTCATTTTTATTGTAAAAAACAAAATCAACAGATTTTATAATTTCTTCTTTTATTTCTTCAAATTTTGTTGCAGTTTTTTCACCAGATATATTAGCAGAAGTAGCTAATAATGGAGTATCAAAATATTTAAGTATATTTAGACAAAGATTATTTTTAGGTACCCTGAGCCCAATTGTTTTTAAATTGTTTATATTTCCCAAAGTTCTTTCTTGGATGGTGTTTTTTGCGAGGTTGCTTGCAGGTAAAATAAGCGTGAAGTATCCAGGGAAAACAGTTTGAAAACATTTTTCTTGAAGTAGAGATAGTTCTGCGTATTTTTTTGCAATATTTATATCTCTAACAAAAAAACTAAATGATGGTTTATTTCTATGTTTTATTTTTTCAATTTTACGAATAGCTAAATCATTTAAACCATCACAAATAAGCCCATATATTGTATCAACTTGCATAAGCACAACTCCGCCAGATTTTAATATATTAACTATTTTTAGAGTGTCGTTCATATAACGATATGCTATTAATTAATTTTAAATATAAAATACAAAATAAAATTGTTTATTTCTTTCTTGCAAATAAAAAATCTATTAAGATAACTTTTTGTTGTTTTTATGCCATTTTTGTTCTGGCGAAAAAAAAAAATATCTTGTAATAAAACGAATGATCAAAAAATAATAAAATCTGTTAGAATTAAAATTCCTGCAAAATTGATGATTAGCGGCGAACATTCCGTTATTTATAATTCAAAAGCAGTAACTTGTGCTGTAAATATTTTTTTAAATATAGAGATTAAAAAAATAACAAAATCAGTTATAATTATAAATGATGGTAAAGATTGTCGCAAAGTTTATTTAAAAGATTTATCAATAGAACATAAAAATAGTGATGTAATTTTAGAAATTATACGTAGATTTTTTGATAAAGCAAAACTTCCATTGTGTGGAATGAAAATTACAATAAAAAATTCAATTCCAATTGGTTGTGGACTTGGCTCGAGTTCTTCTTTGGTTGCTGGAATTGTATTTGGAATCAACGAACTATTTGGTGGGAAAAAAAGTGTTTCCGAGTTAATTAATGCCGCAACTAGTATTGAAAATATATTTCATGGTAAGAGTAGTGGCGTTGATATTCAAACGGTTGTTAAAGGTGGAGTGTTGTATGTCAATCATAATAGTGTTAATAAAATAGCTCATCAAATTGATGAAATATGGATTGTCAACACAGGTTGCCCCAGTTTTTCAACAAAAAATGTAGTAATGAATGTTTTTGATAATTTTGCATCTCATGATGAATTATGGAGAGAAATGGGTGAAATTACATCAGACATTGCCGATATTATGTTAAGTAAGGAAAAGGTTTTCAAAAAAATTGCACATAATGAAAGTTGTTTAGAGAAGATTGGTGTTGTCAAGCCAAATGTTAAAAAATTTATAGACAATTTAAAATCTAATGATATATATGGTAAAGTTTGCGGCGCTGGAACGATAGCAAGACGTGAGAAGAATGGTGGAAATGGAATTATTGGAATATTTCAAAAATTATCAAAAGAGCAGGAAAAGTATTTATTTTCGATGTGTAAAAAGAATAAATTTAGTGTTAAAAAAATTTATATTTCAAACGCTGGCCTTATAATATCTAGTAAATAAAATAAAATTCTTAATCTAATATGAAACAAAACATTTGTTTAAGAGATAAAAAAACTATATGCATTTCTGCTCCTGGTAAAGTTGTTTTATGTGGCGAGCATGCAGTGCTTTACGGTTCTTCCGCCATCTCTTTTTCTATAAAACAGAGAATGTTTGTTAAATTAACACAAACAGACGGAAATGATGTTTTTGTAAAATCTGATAAATTTGGCGATATTCATTTTGAATTTTTAAAAAATAATTTAAAAAATAAAAAATACATACAAAAATGGTGTAATGCAATTGTTTTTCTGTTGCAAAGAATAAGCCATAATGGCTTAAAGATTGAAATTGTTTCAGACATAAAAGATTATGGTTTTGGTAGTTCTGGGGCAATGTTTTCTTGTATATGCTGTGGTTTATTATTGCTTAATAATCCAAAAATGAAAAGAAGAGATTTATTAAGAAAAACATTAGATATATATTTTGATTTTTGCAAAAATAATAAATTTATATATTCAGGAATAGATGTTGCTACTAGTATTTTAGGTGGAATAATTTGTTATAATTATGTCAAAAAAGAAGTTGCAAATATTATGGTTCCATTTCTTAAAAATTATAGTTTTTTTGCAATTTGGACTGGTCATAAAACAAGCACGAGTGATACTCAAAGTATAGTTAATAGAGTTAGAAATAGAAAAAATATTTATAAAAAAATTGAAAAAATTACAAATGAAATTATTGAAATATTTAAAACAAATGGAGAAAACAATATTAAATTTTTTTTTGATAAATTGACTGAAAATCAGAAATATTTAGAACAGTTAAAACTTGCAGATAAAGACATAATAAATATTATAGAACAATGTAAAAAACAAGACGTTGCTTGTAAAATTTCTGGATCTGGACTTGGAGATTGCGTTATTGCTGTTTGTGAAAAAAATAAAAAATTTATTATAAAAAAATATAAAAAAATTGAATTAAAAATTGATTTTGAAGGTATTAAGTATGAATTTAAACAATAAAGAAAATGAATTTAAAAAGATATTAAATGATAAGTCATTTTCAAACAATAAAAAAAAAAGTAAAATATTTTTTGCACCAATAAATATTGCTTTAATAAAATATTGGGGGAAAAAAGATGAAGATATAAATATTCCTATGACGACAAGTATATCTTTTTCTTCTAGAAATTTAGGAACAAAAACTCAAATTTTTTTAGCTAAAAAAGATGAAATTATATTAAATAATTTAAGTGTTGATAAAATTTTTTTTAATCGTGTTTTTGAATTTATTAATTTATTTAGGAATGTTTTAAACATAAAATGTAAACTTAAAATTATTACTTACAATAATATACCAACAGCTAGTGGATTGGCAAGTTCTGCGAGCGGTTTTGCTGCATTAACATTAGCTTTAAATGATTTTTTTTCGTTAAATTTGACTCCTACAGAACTATCAGAACTAGCTCGTATTGGTAGCGGAAGCGCATGTCGCTCTATATTTACGAGACAACGTTTTGTTATTTGGCACGATAGATTTGCTAAACCTTTTGAGTTTAAGCATGAATTAAGAAAAATAACTAAAAATATGAGAGCCGTTGTCATTGTTTTGGATAAAAAACAAAAAAAAATTTCATCTCGTGAAGCAATGAATATTACAAAAATGCATTGGTTAAAAAATAAAAATAATATTTATGGAAGATGGTTGCGGCACTCTAAAAAAGATATTTTGTCGCTAAAAAATGTAAAGAATTGGAAAGATTTTGGTGAAATTATTGAGAAAAATTCTTTATTAATGCATGAAGCTATACGTGAAGCCGGAATTAATTATTTAAGTAGTAAGACGTTTAAGATATTAAATTTTGTCTCCATGTGTAGAAAAAATTGTTTATTTGTTTATGCTACAATAGATGCTGGCTCTAATGTTGTTATGGTTTATCAAAAGGGCGATGAAAAAAAAATAAAAAATGCACTATCTAATATAAAAAATGCTGAAATTTTATATTTTTAGTATAATTACTTATTTGTTTCACTTACTGCTAATTTATCAACTTCATTGTTTAAATTATTATCGGAATGTCCTTTTACCCAGTGCCAATTTATTGAATGTTGTAATGATAAATTAAATAATTCCTTCCATAACTCAATATTTTTAACTTTATTTTTATTTGAACTTTTCCAACCATTTTTTTGCCAATTCGGTAACCATTTTGTAAATCCATCAAGCACATATTTACTATCAGTAAAAAGTTCTATATTGCTAGTTTTTTTTATATTTTTTAATGCTTCTATTACAGCAGTAAGTTCCATTTTATTATTTGTTGTAAATTCTTCATGACCTGATATTTTTTTTTTGATTTCATTAAAATGTCCTTCACTATTTTTTGATTTGTAAATTAAAATAGCACCCCAACCACCTTTCCCGGGATTGCCACTACAAGCCCCATCGGTATATATTGTTATTTTTGGTTTATTGTTTTCCATACTTTTTGATTTTTTCAGTTAGTTCTGAAGTTTTTTTGCTTGTTTTTTCTGCAATTTTTTCAGCTTGTTTTACTTTATTATTAACGCCTTCTGTTATATCTTTGATTGTCTTTGATAACTCTTCCGATATTTGCTGTATATATACAACCTCGGTTTGCAATTCATTGAGTTTTTTGTTTATTATTGAAGCGCTTGTGAAAACTTTATATCCTATATATGCTAGTAAGCAGAAAAATGAAATAAATAATATTTTATAGATAAAATCAACGGAGCCCTTTACAAATAAAATAGAACATTTTAATATTGTTAATATTCCAACTAAAAGATTTTTAATTGTTAAAACGAAATTATTTATAATTAAAAAAAAGTATTTAATATATTTTAACAAATTCATATCTAATTAAGCACAACGACCTACTCGTAAGTTTATGGCTGCTACATAAGTCCTGACCAAGTTCACAAACAGTATCCATTGTGCATAATATTTCTTTTTTGAGAAAAAATAAAAATCAAGTTTATCTCTTTTTAATTAAACTTTCCAAAATTTTTCTAACCAAGCAGTTTTTCTGCAAGTTCTTTGCGGTCTTTTAAAACTAAAATAACCGTTAATAGCTTCACGTGGGAGCGGATTACCGTGAAATACTAAAATTTTAGTTTCATCTGTTGGTTGTTTTGGTTTCAAGAAAAAATTGAGAGGAAAAGGTGACATACAACCATGTTTGAATGAAATTGCTGTATGTGGTTTCCAGTATTGTAATATTCCTTTTTCTTTCATTTTCCAGCTCAAATATTCTTGTTCATTACGGAATTTTTTACATATTTCTGCACAATTTGCTTCAAAATATTCAACTACATCATAATGTTTGCCTATTTCAAAACGATAGCATGCTGAATTTCCAACATAACTGTCATTTGCGTATCCCCAATCTTTAATAATTCTAAATTCTCCATTTTCTTCAAATAAACAATCAATATTGTTTATTATCACAATATCAATATCTAAACACAAAGCTTTACCTTTTAAATTTCCAAGATTTTTATTAAATACACTCAATTTTCTCCATCCTCTTTCAGGACTATCTGGGATTATAATTGGTGGCAATGAAAATGTTTCAATTTCTGGATTTATACCAGATATATCGTCTGTAAAGCAAACAAATCTGTATGGAATTGTTATGTTTTTTTTGACCATTTTATATAAACGATTTACATACTCTGCATTAAATTTTTTACCCCATTTAATACAAACTACGTTATTTTGTATTTCTTTGCTAGAATTCATAGAATTAATATTGTAATAAACTTAATAATTTGCAACAATATAAAATAATTAAATAATTATAGCTGTTTTGAAATTATTTATTGAATTGTTTTCAACACAAAACATGTTATTGTTTTTCTTTATTGTACCAATAATCACTCCTTTTAGCGTCATATCTTCAAAACCAGATGTAATAACAATATCACCATTGTTCGGTTTATTGGATGATAAATTTGAGAAAATAATTTTACATTTTTCATTATTTGTACCATAAATAATTCCATCACTATTACCTGCATAAGCTGGTATATTTGATTGTTTATCTGAGAGAAGTTGCACTTTAATAAATCGTTTATTATTTTCTACAACTCTTCCGATTAAAACATTGTTTTCATCGATAACTAGACTATTTTTTTTAATTTTTTTATTTGCGGCAATTATCGTAATAGATTTTTCACTTGCCGAATTTGTTACATAAAAGTTATCAGATATATATTTTATATTATAATTGTATTTTTCTTTAAAAGAATCATATAGATAATTATACTTTTTTATCAAATTGTTTTCTTGTTTTAATAATGTTATTTGCGTATTCAAAGCATTTATTTTGTTGTTTTTTTCTGCTATAATTATATTTTCTTGTTTTTTTTGTAAAAAATATTTTACCTTTAAGCTTAAAGTTTGAGCTTCAAATTTTTTACCTTGTGCTATTATTAATGGTAACACAATAGCGCAAATAACAATATGTAATTCGTAAAAATGTTTATTATAAAGTTGCATTATATGTTTATCATTATAAAAATAAATCAGTTTTTATTTGCAAATTTTTTTAAAAAAGATATTATTAATTATGATGATGAAGATAATTTCTAAAATGATGAATGTAATTTCTAAAAAAATTACAATTATTTATATAGCAATTACTATGTTGTTTGCTATTATATTAACAGCTTATATTACAAGACAAATAGATAAAAAAGAGTGTTTACAAAAAGTTAAGTCTTGTGAGTTATCTTGTAAGAAAGCAAATGAAGAACAAAAAAGGTATTATTTACAATCCTTTGAGAAAAAACCTGATATTGATGATATTTATATTAGCATTGAGTTGAGTGAGTTAGAAGATAAAGATGATAACAGCGAAGTTAAGAATAATGTGGGCGAAACAAAAAACGAAGCAAAACAAAATGTGACCGATGAGAAAGTGAATAAAATAGATAATTTAGCTCCTAAAATAGATCCTAAAACAGCAGATAGTTTAGTGCCTAAAATACCAGATAATAAAAAACAATAATCTTCCGATAAAAGAAAACAATTTAGTTAACATCAATCTTGACAATAAAAAGTTTACTTTAATTTTTCTATTTCAAGCCCTTGTGGTGGAATGGCAGACACGGCAGACTCAAAATCTGCTGTCCGCGAGGATGTGAGGGTTCAAGTCCCTCCGAGGGCACCACATTATGTTTTAGTATGTTTAAAAATATTTATAAAATTACTATATTTTTTACTATTTTATTATTTTGTTGTTCTTGCACAAAACATGAAAAAAATTTTAAATCATTAAAGACATTAAATATGAAAATCGGTGAAAAGATAGCTTTTTATGCTAATAGTTTTATAGGAACTCCATATGATAGAATACCGATTGGACTTTATGTTAAAAGTAGACGTATTATAGCAGATAATGAAGTGGATTGCATGTATTTAGTTTTTAGAACTGTAGAGCTTGCTTTTGCTGATGGAGATAATAAAAAGGCATTTCAAATTGGATTAGATAAACGTTTTCATCATCATGGAATTGTGGACAAAAAGTCATTTGTTGTTAACTATGATGATAGATTTGATTATAGTGAAGATATGATTTTTAGTGGTAAATGGGGTAAGAGTATTTTTTCAAACGAAGAAATGAAAAAAATGAAAGGGACACGTTTTTATGATGTATTTTACTATATGCCGAAAGAAAAAATTATCTTAAATGATGCAAAAGTGGTTTCAAAAATTAAGACTGGCGATATTTTGTTTTTAGTCAAAAAACCAAGTTTAAGAAGTAAGTCTGCTGAAATAATAGGGCATTTGGGTATTTTAGATGTTGTAAATAATGATATATATTTTATACATGCTTCTGGTTTTAAAAGTTTCAATAAACCGCAAGGAAAAGTAAAAAAAGTTCTTTTAAGAGATTATCTAAGAGAAATGTCTAAATTTGTTGGTGTTTATATAACAAGATTTGAATCTTAATTTTAATATATTTTTTTTGCATTTTTTTAAAAAAATATTATAATAAATTTGTAATGTTTATGAGCGATGATAAAAAGAGATATGGCGTAAATGTTGAGGAAGACAATAATTCTAGAAAGTATAAAATAATTAAATTTAAACGAAGGAATTTTGGAAACAAAACGAATACAATGTATAATGATCGAAAAATGATGCAAATTTATAATCCAGTTTATGAAAAAACACAAAATTCAGAGGTACAAATTTAATTTTAATTCAATAATTTTTTCAAATATTTTCCTGTAATACTTTTTTCATTTTTACTTATTTGTTCTGGCGTTCCTTCTGCGACAATATAACCACCGTCTATTCCACCACAAGGTCCAATATCTATAACATGATCAGCTGTTTTAATTACATCAAGATTATGCTCTATTACTAAAACTGTATTTCCATAATCAACTAATGTATGTAATACGTTAAGAAGTTGTTTAATATCGCAACTATGAAGGCCAGTTGTTGGTTCATCTAATATATATAGCGTATTTCCTGTTGCTTTTCGCGATAACTCTCTTGCTAAACGAATACGTTGAGCTTCACCACCTGATAAAGTTGTAGCTGGTTGACCTAATTTTATATAATCTAAACCTACATTATAAAGAGCTTTTAGTTTTTCTTGTATAGCAATTTCATCTACAAATAGATCAATTGCTTCTTTAACTGACATATTTAATACATCATTTATCGATTCTCCTTTATACTTAATTTCTAATGTCTCATTATTATAACGACAACCATTACATAATGGACATTTGATATAAACATCTGGTAGAAGCTGCATTTCTATTTTTATCATTCCATCGCCCTGACAATTTTCACATCTTCCTCCTTTTACATTGAATGAAAAACGTCCAGATTTATATTCACGAGCAAGACTTTCTGGTAGCGATGTAAATAAATCTCTTATCATTGTAAATAATCCTGTATATGTTGCCGCACTAGATCTTGGCGTTCTACCAATTGGATCTTGATCTATTTTTATAACTTTATCTATATTTTCTAAACCTTTTAGTTCCTTATACTTTCCTGGTTTTGTCTTGGATCTATTTATATTTTGAGAAATTGCAGCGTATAAAGTATCAAGTATTAATGTTGATTTTCCACCGCCAGAGACCCCAGAAACTGCAATAAATTTCCCGAGAGGTAGTTTTAGATCTACATTTTTTAGGTTATTTTCACAACATCCTGTAATTTCTATATATTCATTGTTTCCAAATTTTCTTCTTGCTTTTGGAACTTGTATCTTCATTGCTCCTGATAAAAATATTCCAGTCATGCCTTTTTTTCTTTTCATAATTTCTTCTGGTTTACCCTCATCAACTACTTGACCACCGTATTTCCCAGCTCCAGGACCTATATCTATTAAGTAATCAGCATTTTTCATAGTTTCCTCATCATGCTCTATAACTATTACTGTATTTCCTTGATCTCTTAATTTTTTTAATGTATGTATTAGTTTATCATTATCAATTTGATGTAATCCAATAGATGGCTCGTCTAGAACATATGTTAAACCACATAAACCATTTCCAATTTGTGTTGCTAAACGAATACGTTGAGCTTCACCACCTGATAAAGTGTTTGCAGATCTCATGAGAGTTAAATAATTTAATCCGACGTCTGATAAATAATTTAAGCGTGTAATTATTTCAATTATTGCTTGTTCAGCTATTTTGAATTCACTTCCATCTATATGATTATGTAAATCTTTTAACCATTTAGATAATTGATCTATTGATTTTTCGCACAATTCTCCAATATTTAAACCATTAATTTTAACTTGCAAAACACTATCTTTTAATCTGTAACCATTACAATTATGACATTTTGTTAACGTTTGATATTTTTCACATTCAGCTAAAATAATTGGATCATCGTTTGCGCTTTGTATTTTTAAATTTAATTCTCCAATGGCTCCAACAAATTTTATGTTGTTAGTTGTTTTTCTCATATTTTCTTCAACTTCAATTTTTATTTCTTCTTCGTCAGTTCCATACATTAGGATTTTTTTGACATTTTCTGGCAGATCTTTATATGGAACATCAAGTGAAAAATTATATTTTTTTGCCAAAGATATCATGATTTGATTATGGTATCTTCTGTTGTTATAATTCCATGGTTCTATAGCACCATCATTAAGTGATAAATTTTCATCAGGGACGACTAAATCTTCTTTGAAAAATATTTCAGTTCCTAAGCCGTGACATGCAGGACAGGCACCGAATGGACTATTAAAAGAAAATACTTTTGGTTCTAAATCTTCAAGAATAAAATTTTCAGATATACAAGCGTATTGTGTTGATAACTCTTCATATTCACCTATTTTTATAGTTGTTTTATTATTTAGTTTGAATAATTCTTTTTTTTCTGGCAATTCTAAAACATTTAAAATTACAATATTTCCAGATATTTTAAGACATTTATCAACTGCTGTATGAATTCTTGTTCCCATGTTTTGTTTTATTATTATTCTATCTACAATAATTTCTATTGTATGTTCTTTGCTTGCATCAAGATTTGGTATCTTTTGGCTTATGTCTATAATTTGACCGTCTATTCTAGCTTTTTCATATCCTTTATTTTTGAGTTGATTTAGTTCATTTACAAAACTGCCTTTTTTATGTTTTATAATTGGAGTTAATAATCTTAATTTAGTGTCATGCGGAAGGAGTGAGATTAATGAAATAATTTCTTGTTTAGAATATTTTATAAGTTGTTTACCTGTTTTTGGTGAAAAAACTTTTCCAATGCGTGAAAAAATTAGACGTAATAAATCGTATGTCTCAGTTATTGTTCCGACCGTTGAACGAGGATTTCTAGAAGTTGTTTTTTGATCAATTGATATTGCCGGAGTTAAACCTTTTATACTTTCGACTTGTGGTTTATTTTGCGTGCCAAGAAAATAACTTGCATAACTTGATAAACTTTCAATATATCTTCTTCTTCCTTCTGCGTATATTGTATCAAATGCAAGTGATGATTTACCGCTTCCACTTGGTCCAGTAATTACAACGAATTTGTTTTTAGGAATATTAATATTTATGTTTTTTAGATTATTTTCATTTGCTCCACGAATTTCTATATAATCTAAATAATTAGAGTTGGGTTTAGTCATTTAATTTAAAGATTTAACTATTGCATTGAACACTATAACATAGTATTTTTTTTATTGTAAAGTAAAAAAATGATTAAAACAAAATTGTAAGTATTTTATATATTAAACAGAACGAAATAGGTACTGCAAAATTATCATTAATTTCTATTTTTTTAGCTACGAGCTCTGTTATTGAAGTAAATAGTATGGAAATAAGTACATATGCTGAATTAAATTTCATTTGTTCAATTTTGAAAACATCAATCATGTATTGTGATTGTAAAACATATTTAATAAACAAAATTGATGTAATGATACCTGAAATTATAAATGCTATAGTTCCTTCAAGTGTTTTTGGGTCGCATATTTTTATTCTTCCAAAGTTTTTTCCGATAAGCGCAGCGGATGCGTCGCTAATTACTAAAACCATAATTGATAAAGCAATAAGTTGCTTATCGAAAACAGGTATTGTTAATAATATACCAAGCAATAGCCAAGAAAAACCACTGAGCTTACCTTTTATCAACTCTTCTTCGCGGAATAGTTTAAGTATTAAATTTAGATACTTAAATTTTTTAAGAATTAAAGCAAAATTATTATAGTCAGCTATCAAAGTTGGTATTAATATTAATATCAATAAAATAATTGCATTCTTTTGAGTAAAAAAAAGTACCATACAAGGTATTATAATACCGCATAAATGAAACATTTTTCTTATATTTTCTTTGTGTCTCTCTTTTTTAGATGAGACTAAAAGTCCATTTTTTAATTTAAGTAAACTTTTTAAATACGATTTTAATGTTGTTTTTTTCATGTCTTGATATTTAACATAGAAAAATAAAAATTGTATATTAATTTGCAAGTTTATATTTTTTTTAAATTCTTTAAAAAAATCTTGATTTATAAAATAAATATAAAAAAACATTGTTATATGTTTTCTATTTTACAAACATTATTGTATTTTATAATCGTACTTGTTGTTGTTGTTTTTATTCATGAGTATGGTCATTTTTATGTTGCTAAAAAATGTGGTGTTAAGATAGAAGAATTTGCAATAGGAATGGGACAAAAGATATTTGGTTTTAAGGACAGAGATGGTGTTTTGTGGAAGTTTTGTTGTTTTCCAATCGGTGGGTATGTAAAAATGTATGGAGATGATAATGCTACAAGTTTTGGAGGCTATAGCGACAATCCAAGTGAAGATGAGTTAAAATATGCGCTAATTTATAAACATCCTTTAAAGAAAATTGCCGTGGCTTTTGCTGGTCCTTTTATGAATTTTGTTTTGGCTGTTGTGTTATTTTTTGTCGTCTTTAGTTTTAACGGTAAACCAATTTTTGAACCGATTGTTGGGAAAGTCTTAAAAGATAGCTATGCTGAAAAAGCTGGAATTATTGTTGGTGATAGGATAAAATCAGTTAATGACTGCAAAATTTCTACTTTTAATGATGTACGTTTTTGTATATCACGAAATAACTCTGATATGATTAAAATAGAGTTATTAAGAAATAGTAAAAAACTAACATTAGACGCTAAATATAAAAAAGGCGATGTTTTTGGTATTTCTGGAGGTAAAATTAAATACATAAAAACATCAATGCTTGATGCTATGCATGAAAGTTGTAAAATGACTTTTGATATAGTTAATAAGACAATACAATCTATCTGGAATATGGTTGTACATCAAAATGGATTTAAAAATATTGGTGGCCCTATAACAATAGCAAAAGAAAGCGCAAAAGCAGGAAAGGATGGATTTTGGTCTTTATTATATTTTATAGCATTAATTTCAGTTAGTCTTGGTGCTTTGAATTTACTACCAATTCCATTACTTGACGGAGGTCATATTTTTGTTAACTTTATTGAATTTATAACAAGAAGAAGGTTTTCTAATTTTGCGTATGCAGTTTTTGTTTTTGTTGGCTTTAGCTGTATTGCTTTGCTTATGGGAATTGGAATTATTAATGATTTGTTTTTGAGAAGATAGTATGTTTACGTTATTTAGTGAGTATTTTTCAAATGTAAATGGTTTTTTTCATTTATTTAGCTATATAACTTTTCGTTGTGGTTTTGCAATTGTTTTTGCTTTTCTATTGATGTTCATCTGTATGCCAAAATATATTTCTTTTAGTCATAAATGGCAAAGTGCAGGCCAACCTATTCGTGAAAAATATTTACCATCGCATATTTTAAAAAAAGGAACCCCAACTACAGGAGGAGTAATGATAATTTTATCAACTGTTTTATCAACTTTATTGTTTTCAGATTTAAAAAATAACTATGTTGTTGTAATGATGATATCAATGGTTGCTTTTGGTATAATTGGTTTTATTGATGATTATAGAAAAGTACACAAAAAAAATACAGATGGGATTTGTGGAAAAACAAAGCTATTTTTTCAATGTATTATCGCTATAATCGTAGTTTTGTATTTGAATAAATATGTAAGTAGTACTTTTTATTCAAAAACGCTTACTTTTCCATTTTTTCGTCATTTTTTTCTTGAAATTGGAGTGTTTTATACTTTATTACGTATTTTTGTAATTATTGGTTCAAGTAATGCTGTTAATATTACAGATGGTCTTGATGGTTTAGCTATAATACCAGTAATAATAACAAATGCAGTATTTTCAGTATTTGCTTACATAATAGGAAATGCAATATATTCTAAATATTTGTTATTTAATTATCAGTTTGGTGTACAGGAAATTTGTGTATTTATTAGTGCTACAATAGGTGCTTCAATAGGTTTTTTATGGTACAATGTAAAACCAGCTCAAATTTTTATGGGTGATACAGGGAGTCTTTCTCTTGGCGGAACGATAGGTGTTGCGGCAGTTATACTAAAATGTGAATTTTTACTTGCCATAGTTGGTGGTCTATTTGTGATTGAAACTTTATCTGTTATTTTACAAGTTATGTCTTTTAAAATTAGTCATGGAAAAAAAAGAATATTTAAGATGGCACCATTGCATCATCATTTTGAAAAAAGTGGTTGGTCCGAAACTCAGGTTGTTGTAAGATTTTGGATAATTTCGCTTTTATTTGCGCTTATTGGTTTAGCTAGTTTAAAAATTAGATAGTATGAGTATGTTTAGTAAAATATTATTTTTAATATCTTCATTGTTTGTATTTGAAAAAGTTGCTAATGCAAATGTTGTTATTTCACCATTATCAAACGAAACACAGTTATTACAAGAATTAACAAAATATAAAGTTTATAGAAATATTTGTGATCAATATATAGATAGATATGCTGTTATTAAGAACATCGAGTACTATGATTTTAATGGGAATTTATTAAGCGACGGAGTAATGGTCGTTCAAGATGTTTTAGCAGATAGTGTAGTAAAAATTTTTAATGATTTAAAACAGATTAAATTTCCAATTGCAAAAATTGACCCAAAAATGGGTAGAACAATAAAACCAGTAAAATTTTTTGGTTTTTTTGGCTTAAATAAAGTTGAAACAAATGAGGAGTTCGCTGATAATTTTACAGGTTCTTTTTCTTGTAGAAACATAGAGCATACAAAAAGGTTGTCTTTACATTCATTTGGAACTGCAATAGATATTAATGTATTACAAAATCCTTGTATTTTTATAGATAACGAAAAGCGAAAAATTATAAATGTTGTTCCAAAAGATGGTGTTATGTATTTAAATAGAAAAATAAAAAGACCAAATAAACCAGATGGTTTTGGTAAAGTTGATGATAAAATTATTGCCATATTTAGAAAACATGGTTTTGATGTATGGGGAGGTTATTGGGATTATCCAATAGATTATCAACATTTTCAAGTTTCAAATAGAAAATTTGCTGAATTGTTAATTAATGCAAATAAAGAAGATGCTAAAAAGATATTTAATCAACATATAGAATGTTTACAAAATAACGATAAATCTTTGTCGGAAATGGCTGATGAAAATAATATTATTCTTGAAGAGCAGTATAACAACGACAATTCAGAAAATAAGATTGTATTTTTTGATGTTATAAAAAATATATGCAAGAAAAACGAAAATATAAAACTATCACTATAACATTCTGTGGTGTTCCGAATGTTGGAAAATCTACTTTATTAAATAGACTTATAAATTGTAAATTAGCAATTTGTTCGCCAAAACCACAAACTACAAGATTTAACATAAGAGGTATTTTAACAAAGGATGATACGCAAATTGTTTTTATAGACACTCCTGGTATTTTTTGTCCTAAACATTCAGATCTTGAAAAACAAATAGTTAAAGAAGCTTGGCGTGGTTTTTGCGACGCAGAGTTAATTTGCTTAATAATTGATGCCAAAAAAGGTTTAGATAGTTCAACTAAAAAAATACTCGAAAAAACATCAAAAAATAAAATACCAATGCTTGCTATTATTAATAAATCGGATCTTTTATCAATGGATGAAAAAATTTTACTTGCAGAAAAATTATCAAAAACAGGTCGTTTTATTGATATATTTTCACTTTCGGCACTAACAGGAAAGGGTTGTAATGAATTATTAAAGTATTTATTTAACCTTGCTCATTATGGAGAATGGATGTATGATGAAGATGCTATAACAGATAAGGACAGTGATTTTTTAGCATCGGAATTTGTGCGCGAACAGTTATTTATCCTTTTATCAAAAGAAATACCTTATATGTTGTCTTGTGAGACAGAATTTTTTGAGGATAACGAGAAAGATGTTGCGATTTCAGTTGTTGTAAAAGTAGGTAAACCAAATCATAAAAAAATTATTTTAGGCTCTAATGGTTGTAATTTAAAAAAAATTATACGTAAAGCATCTTTAAATCTTGAAAAATTGCTTGATAAAAGTGTTAATTTAAAACTTTTTATAAAATTATAAATATGTCATCTTTTTGTAATGAAAAAATCAATGTTGCTTTCTTTGGTTCAAGTGATTTTTCTATACCGACGTTGAAGTTTTTACTAAATGACGAAGATATTGATATTAAAAATATTATAACATTACCGCCTGCAGAAAAAAATAGAGGAAAAAAAATGTCTAACAATGTTGTTTATGATTTTGCTATAAATAATGGTTTTTCACCTGATAAAATAATGACACCAAAAACATTGAAAAACAACTATGATTTATTATATACGTTAAAACAACAAAATTTAGATTTTATAGTTGTTGTTGCTTATGGAAAAATAATTACAAAAGAAATTATTTATTTACCAAAATTTGAAATACTAAATTTACATCCATCTAGTTTGCCAAAATATCGAGGCGCGGCACCAATAGAAAGAGCAATTGAGGCTGGTGAAAGTGATATTGATATATGTATAATGAAGGTCGATGTAGGTCTTGACACTGGTGATATAGCGCTTAGAAGACGATATGTATTTGGTAAAGATAAAACTGCAAGAGATATAATTCCAGATATAGCTAATATAGGAGGAGAACTAATGCTTGATACAATAAAAAAATGTAAAAAAAATGAAATAAAATTTACAAAACAAAATGGTGAATATACTTATGCTAATAAGATAGATAAAAGTGAACTTTTAATAGATTTAAGTAATAAAGATACTGATGCGGAGTATGTTTTTAATAAAATTCGTGCATTTAATAATTGTGGTTGTTGCTATTTTGTATTTAATAATCAGCGTATAAAAATAATTTCATGCGACATGGAAAAATGTAGCAATTCAGTTTATGGATTTGACAGAAAAAGTGGTTTTATTTTTTTTAAAAATGGGACAATTAAACCAATTTTAGTTCAAAAAGAAGGTAAAAAACCAATGCAGTTAAAGGATTATCTTAATGGTTTGAATTAATTAATTTTTATTATTTTTTTCATCAAGTAATGACAACATTTTTTCTGCTGCTTGTTTTTCTGCTTTTTTTTTACTATTGCCAACTCCTTCAGCATAAAGATCTCCACAAGATATTGATATTTTGAATACTGGTTCATGTTCACTTCCTTCTTTTGAAATTAATGAATATACAGGTAATTGTTTAAATTGTTTTTGAGTTATTTCTTGCAAACGTGTTTTTTGATCCAATATTTTAGGAGAATTTAAGTATTCACTAAATAAAGATTTAACTATTTCATATGTTTTATCAATTCCAAAATTATAATATATTAGACACAATAAACTTTCAACAATATCTGCTATAATAGTTTCTATGTTAACATTTTTTGATTTTATGACTTGACTATCGAGTTTGATATTCTTTGCTACAATTTTACATACCTGTCTTGAACATAAAAATGATTTTTTTTTACTTAGATTTCCTTCTGTATCATTTTTATTTTTTTCAAAAATCATACGTGAAATACAAAAATTAAGAATTGCATCACCTAAAAACTCCATTCTTTCATAATTTTTTTTTTTAGACACAGAAGAATGTGTCATTGCTTCTTCAAAATCATTTAAATTTTTAATATTTTTTAAATTAAAATCAGAACAAAAATCTTCAAAACTTGAATATATTCTACTTTTTTTATTCTTCATAAGTTATCTATCAAATCTTGAAGAGATTTATTTTTTAGTCTATTAAATTACAACGCTCCGCAGGTAGGATTCGAACCTACGACCAACTGGTTAACAGCCAGCTGCTCTACCACTGAGCTACTGCGGAATACACGAATATAGTAGATTTTTGAAAAATAAATTGCAAGTATTATTTTCCTATTTTAGCTTGATTTATTGCAATTTTTATTGTTTTTTATTTTTTATTTTTCATATATAAAACATGCGTTTTTTATTGCTTACAATATTATTTTGTTTTTTAATTAATAGCAGTTCCGTTTATTCTTTGGTAGGTGTTGATAGCAGTAGTAATGTTAATATTCCTACTAATACGAAAAAAACAGTTAATAACAAACAAAATAATAATAGCAATGACAGTATTTTAAAAACTGGTCCAAAGCCTGCAAATATTCCAGATTTTCCGCAAGATGAAAAAGAAGAATATAAAATGTTATTTGACGATGGTTTTGCTAATATAGTTGGAGATGATTTTCAAACAGGAGAAGAATGGGATGTTTTTGTTAATCAAACTACTGGAAACGAAATAAACAATAAATACATAGCTGGAAATGATGATGATTTTAACCAGATGGATGCTTTGGAAGCGGAAAAAAAAACTATAGTAGATCATAGTTTAGTTGATAAAAATAATATAACAACACATCGTACACGTGTAATGGCTTATTTAACTCTCGAACAAATGCTTTTTGATGACTTGTTTAGTTCTGTGCCTTATGGCTATTATGTAAATGCAATTGCTAAATAAGTATATGGATTTATTCAAAAAAATAAAAATTACTATTTTTAATTTCATTTTAATTATATCTTTGGCTGTATATTTTGCTAATGCAGAAAATTATAAACCAACTAATTCAAAAAATATTAAATCTAGTAAGATTAATAATCGTGCAAAAAAAAATAAAAAACAAAATGATAAAAAATATGATAATAAAATTACAGAAAAAAAGAATGATACACATATTAAAAAAAATGACTATAAGATAGATATTAACATAAACGGATTAAATGATATTCAGTATTTTTACACAAAGCAATCAAATGAGTATGAAAGAGATGTTTTGCCAAATGGTTTGCATAGGAATTTTTCTGAAATGAAAAATAGTCACATAATGCAGGATGGTCACAATGCATTGAATTTACTTGGAAAGATAGATATAAATCCAGAGTTTAACTATTATACGGTAGATAATGAAGAACGTAAAAAAATATTTTCTGTCGGATTTAAAATATCTCAACCATTTTTTAACGCATCTAAAAACGTTGATCCAAGATTTGCATCTCAAGAATATGTATATGTTAAGACAAAATATTTACAATTTCAAATCGGTTCCGTTAACAGTGCTGGCTCTAAAATGAGAGTTGATTCGCAAAAAATAGCAAGCGGAGCAGGTGGTATTTATGGAACTTGGTGGAAATATGTTTCTTTCCCTATGTTTAATACATCTGGGTTGAATACAGAAAGTATTGGTGCCTTAAATGCTTTTTCTCCAGTTTATATACTATATCCTACATTACCAAATGAAGCTGGTTTTACGTCAAATCATTCTGTAAACATTAATACAATTTCAGGTAATAATTTTATCAATGGAAACAATCAAATAAATGGTTCATTAGCTCAAGGATTTCCAACTCAAGGTGCATATAGCAATAAAATTTCTTTATACTCAAAAAGAATAAATGGTTTTAGTTTTGGTTTAAGCTATTCTCCAACAACGGCAAATACTGGTTTTATTACTCATGCAATAAATCGTGATGTGCAAAAAAATTCAAATTTAAGTGGTGGTTTTGTAAAAAATTATACAAGTATTGGTTTAGATTATCGTAAACAATTTGATCGTTATGGTCTTGGCATTGCTTTATCTGCTACATACGAATATGGGGAGAGCTCGCCGTTAAAATATACAAATACAGGAGGTTCGCGGCAACAAACATCTGTTTTGTCTAATGTATCTTATTATGATCGTTATAACCTTAATGCTTACGCAATTGGAGCGCAAATTTTTTATAAAAATTATTCGATTGCATATTCATATGGTGATTGGGGAAATAGTTTATTAAATAAGTACATGATTGTTCAAGATGGAAAATACACTTCTGTAAATAAAACAAAAAAATCATACTATCATACAATTGGTATTGGTGCAGATTATGGTATTGTCCGTTTTGGTGCAACTTATATGTGCAGTAGTTTTTCAGGATATAAACTAGATGTTTGGTCTATCGGAACTGACTTTAAGACATTAAATTTGGGTTATTTACGTGTTCAACCGTATGCAGAATATGTTGGATATATATTTCATACACAGAATGTGCAAATTTTGTCGAATAACAACACGGTCTACAAAGCACCAGTTAATAGAGGTTATGTTATAATGTTTGGATTAAGAGTTGTTTTTTAATTTATTTATTTTTTATATATCGTTATATGATATTATATATTGGCAATGACAATATTTATTTATTTGATAAAAATTTTTCTAAGATATTTTATAAGGCACAAAAAAATGAAATTAATTATAGTAAACTGATTAGTTCTATTGGTAAAAATAGTTTATATGTTTTTGTAAATAGTTTTTTTTGCACATCTGAACATAAGACTTTTCCAATAAGTGCAAAGAAACAAGATATTAAAAATTTTATTGAAGATCGTTTTTCTAAGCCAGATGTTGTTTTTGCGGATTATAATTACTTATTTAAAAATGGTGAAGGTAGCGTACATAAAAAAGATATAATTATGACAGTTATTAAAAACAGCGAACAAGAACTACATATGAAGAAAATTATGAATGAGCTGATAAAAACTGATTTAAATTTATCACATATTTATTCTTTCGATCAGACTGTGAATACGCTTGGTCTTTCCTTTTCCGCATTAAATTTAAGTCATTGCTTAAATGTAAATATTTTTATAACAGAGGATAGTGCTTTAATTACAACTTCAAATTATACAAATTACATGTTTGGGAGATTAATTAAAAAACGCAACAATGAATCTATTACAAAAACTGCAATTAAAATGCTTATAATGACTTTAAAATACATAGGAACTACTTATTCTTTTTTACAAAGTGAGACAAAAGTATCTATATTTTCTGTTTCTGAAATAGATGTAGATAAAATAAAATTATTAGATCCAGTTTTTGATGCTACATCAATTAACTCGAATGTTTTAAAAATGCCAAAGTTAAAAATTGAGCAGGAACTTACCGATGATATTGCTGAAATACAATTATTAAATCTTGCAATAGGTAATGTAAAATATATAGCAAATCTTACTAATTCAGATATTTCATTACATATGAAAATTTATAAATTTATAAAGATATTTCGCGTGATAGCGATTGGATTGTTGTTTTTTTCAATTATATATGGTTTATATAGATATGCTACTGGAACGCAACTATCAAACAGTGATAAAGAGGTTGAAAAGCATTATGTTAAAGCGGTTCAAGATGTAAGAAATGGAGAAAAAAAGCTCATAGGTCTTGACGATAATGTGTATGCTATAATTTCAACTAATTTTGAGAAAAATGCTGAAAATAATTCACACATGGATTGTCTAAAATCTATTTCAAATATTCTTAGAAAGCATCGAAAACTATTTTTTGTTGAGTCTTATACGTTTGAGCATAATAAGCTTGAGCAAGGAAATTCTAATGTTACAAAAAAAAATGTTTTATATATTGATTTTGCGTTATTTAATATTAATTCTTCTGCTAAATTTGTTGTTAATGAACTTTTAAAAATAGAGACAGAAATAAAAGAGAAATTGTCAAAAATTGGTTATGAGACAGATGTTAGTTTTCAAAAGTTATCGCATGATAAACATGCCGCAAATTCCAAAGATGTACGTGATACTATGATTATTACATTTCAAAAAAGTGTTTTATGAAACTAATTGTTGGGCTTGGAAATTGCTCAGAAGAATATTATACTACTCGTCATAATATTGGTTTTAAGGCAGTCGATTATTTACATGAATTTTCTGGTGTTTTTGAACCTTGGACGGACAATAAAAAAATGCTATGTTATGGTTTCTCCATTGGTGAAATATTTAACAAGAAATGCGTTTTAGTAAAACCAAATACGTATATGAATTTATCTGGCAATTGTGTTATTAAAATAATGAATTATTATAAAATATCTTCAAATGACTTGATAGTTATTCATGATGATGCAGATTTTGATTTTGGAATTATTAAAACATCGCAGTCGAGAAATGCTGCTGGTCATAACGGTGTAAAATCAATAAACTCTGTTGTCATTGGAGATTATACAAGAATTAGGGTAGGTATTGGACGACCAGACGAAAATAAATTTGATATAGCTAATTATGTGTTGTCTAAGTTCACAACAAGCGAACGTAGAGAAATGGATAATATCTTTGCTAATGTTGCTAAATTAGTTGAAGATATTGTTAAAAACAATTAATTGCAAAAAATGTTTTTTTTTGATAGAATTTATTCATGGAATATTTTACTTATAAAGTAGCAAAGGATGTATCGATTAATGGTTCATTGGAGCGTAAAATATTTACTGGAAAAATTTCTAGTTTATCGGCCGAAGATGCTCAAGAAAAGTTGGAAAAGATTGGTTATGAAGTTATACAGGTAAAAAAATCATTTTTTAATATATCATGCGGCTATAAACTTTCCCAGAAAGAAATGATAAATTTTTTTTCTTCAATTGCTGCAATAGATAGAGTTGGTATTGATATTTTATACGCTCTTGAAATGATAAAAAATGATGTAGCAGATAATGGTAATTTAAAAAAAGTTTGTGAGAAGATATATTTTTCCGTTGCAACAGGAACGCCATTGTCTGATGCATGTAGAGAAGCTTCGAGCAGTTTTACGCATGATATAATCGGATTAATAAAGATCGCAGAGCAAACTGGAAAATTTTATAAGATTTTTACAGAAATAATAGATTATATTAAATGGAATTTTGATATTAAAATTCGCGCAAAACGAGCTATTCGTGGGCCAATGTTTACATTTTGTTTTATGATTGCTATAATGATCACAATGTCGACAGTAATTTTACCAAAGATAATTGATTTTATAAGTTATTTTGACACTAAAATTCCTATATATACTAAAGCTTTGATAGCTTTTTCAACATTCATCAAAACTAAATGGTTTTTTATTTTAATATTTTGTCTTGTGATATATATTTGTTTGAAAGTTTTATCATTATTTAATAATGAAATTGGTGTTAAAATTGACTATTTAAGATTAAAAATTCCATTATTTGGTAATTTAATATTAAAAATGGATACTTCACGTTTTATAACTTTTTTTAGCATTATGTATAAAAATAATGCAGATGTGCTTGAAATTATGACTAGTGTTTCAAAGATTGTAACAAATCGTTATTTTGCTAAAAAAATTTTAGACATAAGAGATAAAATTTCAGACGGAATGACTATATTTAGTTCAATAAATCAAGAACAAATTTTTCCAACTATGTTTAGAAAAATGATGGCTATTTGCGAGACAACTGGTGAAGTTGAATTTATATTAGAGAATGTAAGGTATTTTTATGAAGCAGAAGTAAAAGAGATAACTGATAAATTTGTAGGTCTCATAAAACCAGTAACGACAATTATTCTTGGTTTCATGTTGGCTTGGATGGGATTGGCAATGCTTACGCCAATATATTCTCAAATAGGTAGTATAGGTGATATGTCGGCTCAGAATTCTAATTATTAATATTAATTATAATATTTTTTTTTACTAAAAAATTTTCTATGTTTAAAATAGTGTTTATCTTTGTTTTTTACTTTATTTTTTGCTAATTTTGCATTAATTAGTTTTAATAAATACATATGCTTTTGTTTTTCTATTGAATATTTTTCTCGTTTTTTAATTATAATTTTGATTATTTTTACTAAAATATAAGTTGTAGCGATAACGATACATATTATTGTGAATTTACAAATTGCCTCATGTATTTTTTCTTCGCTGCTTCCAAAAAAGTAACCAATTAAAAGCATTGATGTTGAAAAAATAAATCCACCTAATGCATTATAGAAAATAAATGGTAAAACTGGCATTTTAGCCATTCCTGCTGGAATTGTTATTATATGTTTAAAAGCTGGAATTGGTATAAATCTTCCGACAAACATTAGTAAACGGCTATGTTTTAAAAATCTCATTTCAAGTTTTTTTAATTTATCTATATTTATATGAAGAATTTTTGAATGTTTATATATAAAAGACCTTCCAAGCACTCTTGCAAACCAATAATTGATTAAACAGCCAACTATAATACCAAATGTACACGAGAATATCAGTAATGGAAGGCTTTTTGTTCCAAGATACGCATAATATCCCATTGGAATAATTATTGTTTCAACTGGAATTATAACTGGAAAGGCCGTACTCTCAAGCGCAGATAAAATTCCAACATGCCAGTAATTTAATTCACCAATAAATTTTAGAAGTTCAAGAATGAAATCTTTAATCATTTATTTAAAATTAATACTCTATTTTGCGTTATTTTTAACTTTCTCAACAATTGATTTAAAAATTGCTGGTTCATTCATGGCTATATCGGATAAGACTTTTCTATTTAACAAAATACCAGATCCACGTAAATTATTAATAAAAGTTGAATATTTCATTCCAAATTCACGAACAGCAGCATTTAAACGCACAATCCATAACGAACGAAAATCTCTTCTGCGAACTTTTCTGTCTCTATAATTATATTGTTGAGCTTTTTCTAAACGCTCCTTTGCAATTCTATAACAATTTTTATTACGTCCATAATAACCTTTGGTTTTTTTTAAAATTTTTTTACGATAATTTCTACTAGCAACGCTTCTTTTTACTCTTGCCATAAAATCAATACTAAAACACTTAATGCAAATGTAAATTACAACTTTTAATCAACATTGGTGCATCTTCAACTAAAATTGTTGTTCCTCTTTGTTCCCTTATTTGTCTAGCAGATCTTTTTCTCATATTATGTCTTTTATTTGCTTGTGTAGCTCTGACTAAACCATTTGCTGTTAAAGAAAATCTCTTCTTCACAGAAGATTTTACTTTTAATTTGTAGTTATCTTTCTTAGGTGTATTCTTTACCTTATTTCCTGTTCTTAATTTACGAATTTTTTTTAATTTTGGTCTCATTTAAAAAAATCATCTGAATTATCTAGTGTAAAAAAATTAAAGTCAATAATTAAAATTGAAAATACTTTTTAAAGTTGACTATTATTTTGTCCAAAAGATATCTTTATAATTAATGCGGGTATGATTTAGTGGTAGAATTTCAGCTTCCCAAGCTGACTGTGTGGGTTCGATTCCCATTGCCCGCTCATCTTATAGAATTAATTATTGTAGTCTTTCACGAAAGCCATTTCACCGTAAGAAATATGATTTGCAGTTATTAAATCATATCTTTGTTTAAATTTATTTTCACTTTTGTCATATTCATAAGAAGATAATTGTTTGTTATCAGTATTTTTGTCGTTGTTTGTTTTCATTTTTTCTGTATCATTATTTTCTTGTATTATTTTTATATTTACATCCTTATCATCGCTTGTTTGTTTTGTGTTAAATTGTTTCAATGTTTCTTCTGTTAATGATGTGCTTTCGTCTACATTTATAATTCTATTTATAATATAAATATCTTGTTTTTTATTTTCATCGCTTACACCTTTTTGTTTAGTTTGATTTTCACTTTCTTTTTCTTTTGTTTTATCTATTATCACAATATTTCCTTCTGTATCGTTTTCTGAGTTGTTTTTGCTAGTAAGATCGTTATAGTTATAAGTTTGTTTTGCGTTTGTATTTATTGTTTTTTTTGCATCATTAGTTTTTATTGTTTTTTTATTGTTTTTTTTTATTGTTTTTTTATTTTTTAAATTTTTATTTATTGGTTTTTTTTGTTTAGTTTTACTGATAGTATTTTGTTGAAAATTTATATTTATATTCTTTACACCATCTTTTATAGTGAATGTATTTTTTTCATTTCCGTTTATTATAATATTTTGTTCAGTTAAATTTTTACATATATTTTCTTGTGTATTTTTTTTTACTTCTTCTGCATTTTGATTTTTTGGTTGTTTAAGAAGAAGCATACTTTCTTTTTTTTCCTCTTTGGTAGAATTTTGTTGATTTTGCTCACTTTTTTCAATTTTATCATTTAGATTATCTATATCTTTTTTTAATATATCAGCTTCTTTTAAGATTGGTGTCGATGAAATTGTTATTTTTGCATTCATATTTTTATCTATCTTTATTTCTTTTACAGTTTGCTTATTTGTCATTAAATCTTGTTTTAATGAAACTTTCAGCTGAATAGAGTTTAATTTTGAATTATCTTCATCTGCATAGACCTTAACAAAAGGTGTTAAAAGAAGCAAAAAAAATAATAATTGTTTAAAACAAATCATATCTTTATAGAAAGAAGTCTATATAATAATAGTTGTTTATAAATATATGTCAACTTTTTTATATTTTTTTTATATTTTATGTTATGCTGAAAAACTAAATGCTTTCAACAGTAATCCGATTTCCATTGCAATATGATATTCTAAATGAGAACTCATTCCATTTAGTTTATTTATTGATTTAAAATTTGTTGTTATAAGAGGTCTTGATGTTGCACCGAATGATAGTCCAATAGATGCGGCAAATGACTGACTTATATTAGCTAATATACCAATTTTACCATGATATGCTACTGCAAAAGCCTTTGATGTTGTAAATCTGTTTTTGATAGCTGATTTTGTGCTTGATATTTTGTAATCTTTATAAGATGATTTTAGTATTTCTGAATCAATATATGTTCCGCTATTAACAAACGCTATTCCAGTGCCAGCACCAAGAAATATATCCCATTTTGTTCCGAGCATCTTTAATACATTTTCAAAATTATAGTACATACTATAGCCAAATTTGTAAATGTCTGCATACGTTCCAAGAGATGAAATGTTTTTTCCATTTATCTCGGCATAACCATATTGTTTTCTTCCTATTGTACTTACATTTTGATTAAAATTTAGTGCCCTTGAGGATATCCCGTACCATTCAAAATTAATTTCATGACGAAAATTAGATTTAGATGAATGTAAGCCTATATCTATACCGACAGAATATGTATATCTTCCGGATGTTTTTTTATCGAGTGAAGACGGAACAGCTGCTGAATACATGCCTACATTGCTTGAATTTGGAGATATTGCAGTAATTATATTTGGTGTCCATGTTTTAACTATAAATCCAGAATGAATTCCAAGATATAAGTCAGTGTTATATGTTTTTTTGAATGCGCCGTAAAGTATATTCTTTTTATATTCTTCTGTAAAAAAAGCATTTGCAACAGTAAAACTTTTCAAAAAAGTTAACAACGTAAATGTAACAAATAATAAAAAACGCATAAATTTAATAGTGGACATTATAGGATTCGAACCTATGATCTATCGCGTGTGAAGCGATTGCTCTAACCAACTAAGCTAAATGTCCAATTTTAGCTAAAAAAAAGATATATTTTTTATTTTTCAAGATTTTTTTGACTAAAATGATAATCATTTATACAATAATACTGTGATATTGTCATGGATAAAAAAATAAAACCAATTTTTGACGAAAGAGAGGAAGCGAAAAGAAAAAGAAAAAACAGTCGAGAAGAAATAAAGCAAAATTTATTAGCACAAAAAGAAAGGGAAGAAATAAGACGTACCGAATTAAACTTTATTCAAAAGATTGTTGTCAATGTTGTTGGTTTTTTTACAGATAGCGACAAACTTAAAAATAAATTAAAAAAACAGAATTACAAAGATAACATAGAAAAAGGTATAGTACCAAGACCAAAAGTACTAGATGCTGAAGTTGATAGAAAAGAAGAAGAATTAGTGCGTAAACGGTTATCTATGGATAATGCCAATACTAAAACTAGAACAAAGAATACAGATAGTCCATTACAAAATTTAAAAGACATATCAGCTAAAAGCAGAGAAAAATATGTGCCATAAACACAATCGCATACCAATTTTTAATTAATATATTGTTCCACAAAAAAAACTTGCATTTTATTTTTCATATTTTTTGTAATAAACAATTATTTTGTTTATTGAAATTATTATATGTCAAAGTTTGAAAGAAATAAGCCACATGTTAATATTGGTACTATAGGTCATGTAGATCATGGTAAAACTACAACTACTGCGGCAATTACGGCAGTTCTTGCAAAAAAAGGTTTGTCGGAAGTTAAGAAATATGACGAAATTGATGGTGCCCCTGAAGAAAAGGCACGTGGTATAACAATTAATACCGCGCATGTTGAATATGAGACGGAAAAGAGACATTATGCGCACGTTGACTGTCCTGGACATGCTGACTATGTCAAGAACATGATTACTGGTGCTGCTCAAATGGATGGTGCAATTTTGGTTGTTTCCGCTGCTGATGGCCCGATGCCACAAACACGTGAGCATCTTTTGTTAGCTCGTCAGGTTGGTGTACCTAAAATTGTTGTTTTTATGAATAAGATAGATGCTTCTGACTCAGAGACAGCTGATCTTGTCGAAATGGAAACAAGAGATTTATTATCTCAATATGGTTTTGATGGTGAAAACACACCTTTTATTCGTGGTTCTGCTTTAAAAGCTTTACAGGGAGACGCAGAAGGTGAGAAATCTATTTTAGAATTGATGGATGCCGTTGATAATTATATTCCTACACCAGAGCGTGATGTAGACAAACCATTCTTAATGGCAATAGAAGATGTGTTTACGATTTCCGGTCGTGGAACAGTTGTGACTGGTCGTATCGAGCGTGGTGTTGTAAAGAACGGAGAAGAAGTTGAATTAGTTGGATTTAAAGAAGAGAGTAAAAAAACAGTTGTTACAGGTATTGAAATGTTTAGAAAACAGTTGGACGAAGGTAGAGCCGGTGATAATGCTGGTTTATTATTACGTGGTGTTGAAAAAACTGATGTTTTTAGAGGTATGGTTGTTGCAAAACCAGGTACTGTTACGCCACATACTGAATTTGAGGCTGAGATTTATGTTTTAAAACAAGAGGAAGGTGGAAGACATACTCCTTTCTTTAATAAGTATAGACCACAGTTCTATTTTAGAACAACAGACGTTACTGGTGAGATTTCAACACCTGCTGATAAAGAGATGGTAATGCCTGGTGACAATGTTACTGTAACTGTAAAATTAATATCGCATATCGCTATTGAGCAAGGTCTTCGTTTCGCTGTGCGTGAAGGTGGCAAAACGGTTGCTTCTGGCGTTGTTAGTAAAATTTTAAAATAAATATAATGTTTATTTAGTTTTTTAAATGACAGATAATCCATGGGATGAACTAAATGAATCTAATAAAAAACAGTCTTCTGCTGACGTAGAAAAGTCGGCAGGAGACTTTTGTTCTTTTTTTTCGTCGTCAAAAAAAAGGAATGTTAAAAGTGATAATTTTGCAAAAAAAAATGATGACAAAGATGATATATTTAATAGTGGCGATGATGAATTTACTTCTGGTATTAATTTTATTTTAAGTAAAACTCCATTTAATTTTAGATTTAGGAAAAATTTACAGCTTTTTTTTGTTTTATTGTTTGTGATAACAATACTTTGGTTGCTAAGTGGTTTTTATACAGTTAGACAAGAAGAGAGTGCTATTGTTATGCGTTTTGGAAAATATATTCGTTATGTTGATGCTGGTTTGCATTATCATTTACCTTATCCAATAGAGGAAGTTGTAAAAGAAGCCACAACAAGAGTGCGTGTGCTTAAAATTGGTGGCGATAGTTATTCAGGAAACAATAATAATTTAAATGAAGGATGGACATTAACAGGTGATGAAAATATTGTTAATTTAGAGCTTAATGTGCAATGGAAAATAGAAGATTTAAAGAAATTTGTTTTTAATGTTCGTGATAAAGAAAGGACAATTTATGATGCAACTCAGAGTGTAATTCGTGAAGTTATTAGCAAAAAAAAATTGGCTTCAATATTAACGTCCGGACGTGGTGAAATTGAAGAAGAAACAAAAAAATTATTGCAGGAAATGCTAAATTCGTATGATATGGGTGTTAATATTTTAGTGGTGCAAATGTTAAAAATTGATCCACCAACACAAGTTTTAGATAGTTTTCGTGATGTTCAAACAGCTCGTGTAGATAAAGAAAGTGAAATAAATATGGCTTTTAAATATAAAAATGATATTTTACCAAAAGTTAGAGGTGAAGCAGGAAAGATAATTGAAGATGCAAACGGATATGCTATTTCTGTTGTTAATAAAGCAAAAGGAGATGCAAGTAGGTTTGATAATATTTTTAGTCAATACAAAAATGCACCATTTATTACACGTAAAAATATGTATCTAGAAGCAATGGGAGAATTATTTACAAAAAATAAAATTACAATCGTTGATGAAAATGTTAAAGGTATTTTGTTAGATGGTAAAAATAATAATAAAGATGAGATGCAAAATGAAAAAAATCTTTTAGCAAAAGAATATAACGATTAATTAATATAAATTATCATTTTGTTTTAATTTCATTTTCTATTTCATTTAAAAGCATTATTGCTTGTTTGTTTTTTGAGTTTATTGATATAGATTGTTGCAAATATTTCAAACTTTTTGAAAAAAATCTTTGACGATAATATATATATGCTATGTAATATTTTGTTTTAGCAGATTTATTATAAAACATATTTGACAATAAAAAACGTATTCTTGCATCGATTAGATTGTTTGTATTTAATGCTTTTAATCCAAGTTTGAAATTATTTTTTGCAGCTTTTTTTAGAGTTTGTGGAATATTTTTTGTAATTTTAAACATACTAAGTATGCATTGAAAAACTATATCTATCGCAGATATAAAAATTAAAACAACATCTTGTATACATGAATATACATCTGACGTTCTTTTTTTTATTTGTTTAATTGTTTGTGAACTTTTTATACTTGGCGAAACTGACTTTTTTAAACCAGTCATGAAAAAGCTATATACTTTTTTATAACTTTTAGGATCTTTTTCTTCAATCATTTTTATTACTATTTATAAAATCTAAATATTTATTTCTCAACATAATTGTTGTTTCTCCTGCCTTTCCTTCATTTATTAAATTTTCATTTACTTTTATTATTGAATTTATTTTAAGCGATGCAGTCAAAAAAACTTCTTTTGCATTGTATAATTCTTCTTTTGAAAAAAATCTTTCTTCAAAGTTAAGTTTTTCTGATTTTATAATATCTATTATTCTTGCACGTGTACAACCTGGAAGAATTTGGTTTCCATTTGGACATGTAATTATTTTACCATCTTTTTGAACTATAAAAATATTAAAACTCGTTCCTTCTGTAACTGAATTACAACGACTATTATAAAAAATCACATCATCAAAGCCATCTTTTTCAGCTTCGAGTTTTGCTAGAACCATTGGTAACAAACTAATCATTTTTATTTCACAATTTAAACGTCGTGGATCTTCTATCATTTTACAATGCCATTTAGGTATTTCATTGCTAAAACAATTATTACTAATCTCGTTTATTTTTACAACTATATTTGGTTTTAGGTTTAAATTATAAAATTCATGTGTTCTTTGAGTACATCCACGAGTGCATTGTATATATATTGCACCATTTTGTTTTTGGTTTTTTTTTATCACATTATCAATAATTGTAAGGATTTCATTTTCTGATGGATAATTTTTGAAATATAATTTCGAAAAATTTTTCATTAATCTTTCGATATGAATTTTTCTATCTATTAATTTTCCGTTATATAGAAAAATGACTTCATAAAAGCCATCTCCATAATAATAACCAGAATCATTTATTGAAACTTTTGCATCTTTTTCTTCTAAAAATTCACCATTTAAATAAACAACAGACATAAAACAACAATTAAAATATATTTTTTATAAAAATATTTAAATCCAATGAACAAATATTTCCATTTGAAATAAAATCTATACTATCTTTTGAGATATTTTTGTCAATTTCATAAACTATGTCATTTTCACCAATCTGGTTTTTTATAGTTTTTTCTATATTATTTTTTAAATTTTCAGACAATTTTTCACTTGAACGAACATAAATCTTTGCTTTATGTGTTTTCTTTTGTAATTTTACTTTTGCATCTTCTATAATGTCGTTTAATAGTGAACTATAACGATGTTTTAAAATTGTTAATAAAAACTGTTGTATTGCATCATTTTTTTCTATTTTTGATGAAATATTATTTATTGCAGATTTATATTTTCTTAATTCAGATGGACTTATATCAATGTAATTGTCTGTTTTTAAAAATGAAAATGCTTTTTGTAAGTCATTAAGTTTGTCATAATCTTTATCTGAGATAATATCTGAAAGTACACTTGAATATGAATTAATAATCTGTCTTTTTTGAGCTGCAGTTAACATAACAATTACTTGTTTTTTGCAAGTAATGAAAATATTTGTCAAGATTAATTATAATAAAGTTTTTATCTAAATTAATAACAAAATTTTATTTGAAAATAATATTTTTTCGATTGGGTTATAAACTCATGCATCCATAGCTCAACTGGATAGAGCATTGCCCTCCGGAGGCAAAGATATAGGTTCGAATCCCATTGGATGCACTTATTGTTAAATTTAGTGCTTAAATGTGTTGATTTTTAAAAAAATACTACATATATTGGACATGTGCATTGTATGAAATGGAAATTTTTTAATAAAAATACAGATTTAAAAAGTAAATTTAAAAAGTTTGTTTTTGTCATAGTTGAGATTGTTAGAAAAATTATAAGCGTCATTACTACATTATTTAAAAATGTTCGAATAACAAATATAAAAATTGGTAATTTTAATGTAAAAATATCTAAAGATGGAAAAAATACAATTATTTTTCTAATTGTTGCTTGTTTTATATCATTTCTTATTTTTGGTTTAGGTTGTATAACAACAACAGCTTTATTTTTATTATTAATGACATTTTTCTTTTTTAGAGATCCTGAACGTATTTTACCAAATAGAAAAGATATAGTTATTTCTCCATGTGATGGTTTGATATTAAACATAAGTACTTCTTCTTTACCGGAAGAACTTAGTAATAAGGATACAAGAGAGTATACAAAAATTAGCATTTTTATGAACATTTTAGATGTTCATGTTCAAAGAATGCCTGTTGATTGTAAGATTAAACAAATTAAGTATATAAAAGGTGCATTTATAAATGCATCATTAGACAAAGCAAGCAAAGATAATGAGCGTAATATAGTGCTTGTAGAGAAGGAAAATGGAGATAATATATGTATTGTTCAAATTGCAGGTCTTATTGCAAGAAGAATTGTTTGCAATGCAACAATAGACGAAACGTTTAAAATAGGTGAAAGATATGGAATGATAAAATTTGGTAGCAGAATTGAATTATATGTTCCAAAGCATTACAAAATTGAAGTTTTAGAAGGTCAAAGATTGGTTTGCGGAGAAACAGTTGTTGCGAGTTTTAATTAGTTTGTATATGGGTTGGTTTAGTTCTGATGATAATAGCAAAAATGCTTCTAAAAAATTAGAGAGAGAGAGAGAGGTTGGCTTTATATAGTTGAAAGTAAACATAGTAAAGGTTTAAATGACCGAATGAGAGTAAAAATTGGAATAACAACTACAAAATCACCAGACAGTAGGTTGAATAGTTATATAACATCAGGTGGAATTAATTTAATTCTTGTTTGCAATGTCGATAGTCCTACGTTATTGGAGCGTGCAATTCATGTATTTTTTTATGATTTTTATGACGATAGTGTTTCAGGTCAGGAATGGTTTATTTTTAATAAAAAAGATGAAGAATTAATTTACAGAGTTTTGCTATTAATTCTTTCTTTATCAAACTCTGTATATATGTGTGAAAAATTTACTTATAAAATAGATTTGCTACTTAATTTTCATAAATGGTTGACTAAAAATAATAGTGGAAAAAACAATTATAATAAAAGTATTAATGCATTCTTAAAGAATAAATTATATATTGAATATATTAAATTCATTGGAATGAAAGATTTTAAAAAAAAATATAATAAATATACTGATTACATTATTGGGAGCCATATAACAACTGATAGCGTTAAATGTCGAACAATGGCTACAAAAGTAAATAAAGCAGATAAAGCAAATGTTAAACACAAAAAGCAAAATAAACAAAATGTTTGTTATAAAAATGATCAAAAAAGATATGTTTCTTATACATCAAAAAATGGTCGAGCGACGATAAATTGGAATTTATTTTTTGATGACAACAGTGATCTTTTAAATGAGAATGTTTTTTTAAACTATAAAGGTGAAAAATATACAGCAAAATTTATAAAACTTAGTAAACCTATTAATGGTACTAATTATGGTGTTTTGTATAAAAATAAGGAATATTCTTTAAATCAATTTTGCAAATTATTCTATAGTTTTACTATTCAAGCGGTTGCTTTTATTCGTTTTAAAAAAAATGGAAAAACGATAAAACGCGTGTTTGATGAAATGACTGGGAATAATATTAAATAAATCTTGCTTTATGCAATAAAATGATTATACAATTGCAGTTAGTGGTCTTCCAGAACTGCAAGGAAAAAAATAATTCAACTTATATTTTTTTCTTCACAATAAAAAAACTTGATTAATATTATTTTTGATTAAGTTTTTTGTCAAAGATGACTAACGAAGAAATTACGAAACTTGGTGTAGTTGAGGCTAAGAATGCGCTTGAAGAGAAAAAATTTTCCGCTGTTGAAAATGTAAATGCATTTAAGGAAAAGATTGAAAAAAGCAAATTAAATTCGTATATAACAACAACTTTTGATTATGCTTTGGAACGAGCAAAAAAGGTTGATAGCGGAGAGATAAAAGGGCGCCTTGCTGGCGTTGTTTTTGGAGTAAAAGATGTTTTTTGCACAAAAGGCATTCGAACAACATGTGGTTCAAAAATGCTTGAAAATTTTGTACCAGAATATAATGCAACAGTTTGGGAAAGACTTGAAAACGAAGGAGCAATTATAATAGGAAAAAATAACATGGATGAATTTAGTATGGGTTCTTCTAATTTAACAAGTTATTTTGGTGGTGTAGAAAATCCATATCATGATAAAAGATATCCAGATAAAAAGTTAATACCAGGAGGTTCTTCCGGTGGTGGTGCTGCGGCAGTTGCAGATAATCTATGTAATGTTGCGATAGGTGGAGATACAGGTGGTTCATTGCGTCAACCAGCAAGTTTATGTAATATAGTCGGAGTGCGTCCTACGTATGGTAGATGTTCAAGACATGGACTTATAGCATATTCAAGTTCGCTCGATCAAGCTGGTGTTTTGTCTAAAAATGTTGACGATAGTGCATTGATATTAGATATAATGTCCGGGGACGATCAAAATGATAGTATAATGTTTCGAGAGAAACCAATGAATAACTACGAAAAAATCAAAAACCTCGACGTTGATAAGGATGATTTAAGTGGTTATACAATTGGTATACCTGTTGAATGTAAAAGTGATAATATTTTATCAAGTATAAATGAATTATGGAAAAAAACTGCTGATTTTTTTGTTAAAAAAGGTGCAAAAGTTAAAGAAATTAGCATTGAAAATATGGATAAAGCAATAGAGGTGTATTATACTATTTCTACCGCAGAAGCATACTCGAATTTAGCTAGATTTGATGGAGTAAGATATGGTTATCGTAGCAATAAATCTGACAATATACTTGAATTATATTCGAATACAAAAATTGAAGGTTTTGGCGATGAAGTTAAGCGCAGGATTTTAACAGGTGCATATGTTTTATCATCAGATCATTATAAGGATACTTTTATAAGAGGAACGAAAGCAAGAAGAATTATATCAAGAAATTTTGCAAAAGCATTTGAAGAGGTTGATGTTATATTAATGCCAGTATCTCCTTGTGTTGCTTTTGGCTGGGATGAAAAATTAGATCCTATTTCAATGTATATGTGCGATATATTTACAATTCCATCAGCAATAGCTGGCTTAGCTGGAATTAGTGTTCCAGTTGGTTTTGATAGCGATAGTGGTCTTCCAATTGGAATGCAAATTGTTCCTAAATTAAAAGATGAGGAAACTATGTTTAAAATTGCAAAGTATTTAGAGCAGGGTCATGTTCGCGATGAAATATAAAAATGACTAGAAAAAAAAATAATAAAGTAAAAACAAAAAAACAACTTCAAGTAGGGGAAAATATAAAACGATTGATAGCAAAAGAGATAAACAGATACATTAATGCATATAAAGAAGATGATTTTTTGACTATAATAAAAGCAGAAATTAGCAAGGATTTGAGATATTGTAAAGTGTTTTACCGTTGTAAGGTTTATAATAAAGATTATTTTGAAGAAGAATTAAGTCATATAACAAATGAATTATCAAATTTAGTCTATAAGTTTTTTAAAATGAGAGTTAGACCTGAAATTAGATTTATCTTTGATAATACAATGATTATTATTGAAAATATTGAGAAACTTGAAAAACGTTTCAACCATTAACTTAACTATATATCCAAGTATATTGAAAATTATAAAAGGAAATATACATAAGTATTATGTCATTAAAAGAGATGTATAAATTATTTGCCGATCTTTCGCCTTTAAAAGAAAGTCAACGTGTTCAAGAATATACAAAAAAAACTATAAACTTTGGTTATAGCAATATAGATGATATCTTAAAGGATTTATATAATGAGATAGATGAATTAAAGGCTGAAATAGATATTAACAGCAAAAAAGATAATAAAAAAAGAATAATAGAAGAACTCGGTGATGTGATATTTGTTCTTGGAAATTTAGCAAACAAATACGGTATAGATAGTGAGGTGGCATTAAAATATTCAATAGAAGAATTTAAAAGAAGAATAATTTATTGTGAAGAACGTTATAATGGCGATATAAAAAAAATTTCTAATCAAGAAATGCTAAAACTTTGGAAGCAAGCAAAAGATAAAAATAAATAGTAAACTTAAATGTTTTATTACTATTTATTCTTTTTACTTTTTTTAGAACCTTTACTATTTTTCTTTTTTTTAATATTTTTGTTACTGTTTTTTTTTGTTTTTTTATTTATTTTTTTCTTCAACTGTTTGTTTTTTGATACCTTTTTTTTATTGTTAGTAACTTTCTTATTCTTACTTTTTTTTGCATGTTTTACTTCATTATTTTTTGTATTATTAATTAAATCAATTTCTTCCTCTCCTCCTTCTATTCCTTTTTTAAAAGCACGTAAACCAGAACCTAAATCTTTCATTACAGTTGGAATTTTTCCAGCTCCAAATAAAACCAGAACTATTACAAAAATTAATAAAAGTTGCGAAACACCAATCATATAAAAACAAAAACACTATGCTAAGTGTGAATAAGCTTTATTAGCAAAAGCCATCTTTTGTATTGTTTCTTTTTCCTTATATGCCTCACCTTTTTCGTTAATTGCATCAAGTATCTCATTTGCTAATGCTTTTGCCATAGGAATACCACTTTTTTTTTGAGCAGCTTTTTTTAAGATTTTCATACCGACGAAAATCCTTCTATATTCTGGAAGTTCAACAGGAACTTGATAATTTGCTCCTCCTATACGACGCACTTTTGTCATAACTGTTGGTCCGATTGATAAAATTAATTCATAAAATCCTTTAGCGATACTTTGTTTATACTTTTCTTTTATTTTTATTTCAGAAGCTTTTAAAGCTGAATACACTATTTTTTCAGCTACTTCTTTTTTACCATCTTCCATTATCATGTTTATAAATTTTGATATTAAAACACTACCATAAACTGGATCTAACATCAAATTTCTTGGATTTCTCTTCTTACCTCTTGACATAAAACTACTATTTCTTTACTTCTTTTGGTTTCTTCGTTCCATAAACTGAACGAGCTTGTTTTCTATTGGCTACGCCTTGACAATCTAAAGCACCACGAACTATATGATATCTTACTCCTGGTAAATCTCTAACACGACCACCTTTTACCAGCACGACACTATGTTCTTGTAAATTATGACCTTCACCTGCTATGTATGCTATTACTTCAACACCATTTGTTAAACGAACACGTGCAACTTTACGAAGTGCTGAATTAGGTTTTTTAGGTGTAGTTGTATACACTTTTAAACACACAGCTCTTAACTGAGGGTTCCTTTTTAGAGCAGGGCTCATTGATTTATATTTTGATGTAACTCTACCTTTTTTTACTAATTGGTTAATTGTTGGCATTCAATAACAGAATATGTAAAATATGTATTTTTTTATTGTCAAGATAACTTTTTATTTTTTGCTATGTTGCAGCACGGACTTGAAGAAAAATATTGATTTTTATATTGTTATGTACGTGAGTTTTGATGAAAAAAGTTTTATTTATTTAAAAAATATGAATTTAGATTGTGAAAATGTAATGAGAATTCATATTGATAACAAAGAAGCATACGATTTGCAAGAATTAACAAATATGTTATGTTCTTTGTCTGGTTTGTATAACAATTTTTTAATTAAAAATGGTTATCAAATAGATAAAAACACAGGAAGATTGATGGTGCAAAGTGTTAAAGAAGGAAGTATGATTTTTGATTTAATTTAAAAAATTATTTTGTTAAATCTAAACTATTATCTTTAACTTTTGATTCTACATTAAATAAACCGAGTAATGTATGGGATATATTATCATGGGATACTTTATTATTCTTTTTTAGATTAAATTTATTTTTCATATTATTGTTATTTGTCCAGATTATAAATGGTATTTCTATTTGTTCTTTTGGTGCTATTTTATATGGAAATGCATGTAAAAATAAACCTTTCTCGCCTAAACTTTCACCATGATCAGAAACATACATCATTGTTATGTCTAATTGTTTTTGTTTTTTGCTCATTGAACGGAGTATATCTATAATTTCCGATAAAACAAAATCTTGATACAATATTGTATTATCATAAGCGTTTTTTAATTCTTGTATAGAACAAAGTGATGGATTTGAATTTGTGCATTCAGGTTTAAACTTTGCCCATTTTCTTGGATAACGTTTATAGTATAGTGGACCATGAGAGCCTATCATGTGTAAAACTACAACTTTATCTTTTTGTTCTTTATTATTATTTTTGCTGATTTGATTAATAAATTTTTTAGCTTCATTGTTTAATATATTGATTAGTATTTCATCAAAGCATCTTCTATTTTTACAAAGACTGTTTTTTATATATTTTTGATTATAAGCTAAATTTATATATTCTATTTTTTCATTATCTGCTTGGCCTTTTGCACAGCTATCATCGTTTTCATACCAGGAAACTTTTACACCTGTTTTTACTAAAATATCTAGCACATTTTCATCAAATTCAAAATCTCTATATGTTTTTCTTGTTTTGAAAGAGAACATACAAGGGACACTATATGCTGTATAAGTTCCACAAGAAGTTGCTTTTGAAAAATTTATAATATCCTGTTTTTCTAGTTTTGGATTTGTTTTTCTTTTATAACCATTTAGTGAAAAACTATCTTTTCTTGATGTTTCTCCAATAAGTAATACAACGAAATGATTTTTTTTTGTTTTCTTTCGTATTGGTTTTTCATCCAAGATGTTTAAAATTTTTGGTTTTTGAAACATATTTTTAACAACTCTAAATGTTTCAAATGTAAAATTGTTTATGTTTATAAAACACATAATATCATCATTTTTTCTTGTGAAAGCTGAGAATTTAATATAATTTGTATATATGATCGTAAGTCCAACAAACAAAGATAAAAGTGCACAACATAGACGGAATAATAAATCTTTATACCATGAGATGCAATGTAATTTTACTTTGTAAAAAAATGGAATCATAATAACGACAAGCATTAAGGCAAAAAATATCAGCTTTAAATCAATTAGTTCGAGAGCTTCTGATAAATGCGTCTCTAATACACTTTTCATTGTTGCATAACCAATTGGTGTATTAGATGATAACATGTAGTATTCGGATACAAATGCTAAATATGTTAATATGAATATTATGTATTTTCCAATATATCTGAATGATAATGTAAAAAATATTGCTAAATAATTGAAAAACAGAACGAAGAAGCACGCTATTGCCATTCCAATACTAATCTTATTTACAATTATGTATTTATAGAAAGCTATATTCATTACTGTGGACATGAATACAGAGAACATTAATGCGTACAAAATATATTTTTGGTAAAAATTTTTGTTACTAAATAATTCGTGATTTAATATTCTTAATTTTCTTTTCATTATTTTTGCAGGTTTAAATTTGGATATTAATCATTTAATTGATTGTATATGTTATTATTAATGTCAACAAAATTGTATAAATTGATTTTTATTTTGAAAATATTCATATTTAAATATGCGTATATTATTAATAGCTAATGGTAAAAATTCAGATATAGATTTTTCAGAATTTGATAAAATTATATGCATTGATGGTGGTTTGAATTATATAGGTTCAAATATTGAACCAGATGTTATTATTGGTGATTTTGATTCATGCGATGCAAACATGATAAAAAAAATTAAAACAAGTAAAATAGTATATAAAAACAATCAAGATGTTAGTGATCTTAAATTCTCAATGCAGTATTGTTTAAATAATTATAATCCAGATGAAATTGTTATATCTAATGCAATAAGCTCAGATAGATTTGACCATTCTATATGCAATGTACTTTTGCTAAAAGAAATTCCCAAGAACATTGATGCTAAAATAATAACAAAAACACAGGAAATATTTATTTTGAGAGATAAAAAAGAAATTAAAAATCTCTTAGGAAAAACAATCTCAATTATTCCTCTTTTAGATTGTAAAAATGTAAATACAGAAGGCTTAAAATGGAGTATAAACGGTGATCTTAAATTTGGTTATATAGATGGAATTTCAAATATAATAATATCTAAAACTGCAAAGATATCTATAGATAAAGGAGAACTATTGATTGTTATAGAAAAATAAATTATACCAACTCATTGTTTATTTGTTGATTTTGTGTTTACAAAAGGGTAAATTTTAGTTACAGTTGTGTATAACTTGTCTACAATTCCGTTGATAAAACCAATTTCTTTTGTATTAAAGAAATTCCCAGCTAAATTTGTGTATTCACTACACAAAACAGCTTTTTCTATACTTTCTCCTAATAAAATTTCAGCAACAGCACATCTTATTATTGCACGAAGAACATAGTCAAGCTTTTCTGTTGTCCAATTTCTACTAAGTCTTGATTGAATAAAATCATCTATTTCTTGTATTGAATTTACAGCTTTATTAACTATATCAAACATGAATGTTTCGTCTATTTTTCTATTCTTTTTTGTTAATCCATAATCTTGTTTTGTAAAAAATACATTTTTATAAAATGATGTTATTTCTTGGCATAGTTCTTTTGAACCCAATAAATTTAACGCTCCAAAAATATTCATTTCATTATTTTTTTGCTTATTATTAAAGTCGTATAAGTATAAAGCCTGAACTGCACCTAATCTTGCCATACGGCGTCTGTATGTGAGAAATCTGTCGAAAATTTCTTGTTTATCCATGTTGTAATCAACTGCTTCTGAAATATTATTCATTATTGACAGCAATTCTTCATTTTGTCGACTATTATCAACTAAATTAACTTTCATAAACAGCTCATTTAATTATTAAAATTTATACTAAAAAGTCAAGAAAATAACAAAAAAATTTAATTTTAAGTTAAATTTATTAACTTCTCTTTTTTCATCCAATCAAACAAAAGTAGATATGTATTTTTCTTAAAATCAACAATATTTTTAATAATAAAATTTGGAGCCTTCCAGTCCCATCTAATAAACTCTTTTTCATCTGTAATGCTTAGATCTATATCTAAATTATTTCCAAGAAATCTAAAAATATACCAATATTGTTCTTGACCACGATATGATGCATAAATTTTTTTGTCAGATGGAAAATCGTATTTTAAGCTTTTTGGCATTTTTTTAATTAGCTCTATTTTATCCTTTTTTATTCCGGTTTCTTCAAAAATTTCCCTATACACGGCTACGTCGGCATCTTCATTTTGTTCAATACCACCTTGAGGAAACTGCCAACCGATATAATCATTATTAACGTCAACATCAGATCTTTTACCTGCCCACAAAAGATTGTCTTTTATAATTACTGCGCCAACATTTTGACGATATACTTTTTCCATAAATATCACGGTGGCGATGGTGAGAATTGAACTCACGACACACGGATTATGATTCCGTTGCTCTAACCATCTGAGCTACATCGCCAGCATAGTGTTCCGTTTAACTGTTGTAAAAGTCAAGTAGAAAAATATGTTTGCAAATAAAAAATATCATTCTACCCAAATTAAAACTTTATGAAAAAATTGTTTTTACTTTTTCTAATTCTTCTTATTGCTGGTTGTCCTGCTGGACAAGTAAAACTTGCACATAGGTCAAAAGCAAATTATAAGAAAGAATACTCTAAAAATAGAGAAAAAGCATATGCTGTTCGAAAAGTCGATGATCAAAAAGGGGATAGTAGTTTTTTTTATGAAAAGCGAAAAAACTATGAAGACGGTGGAATTAGTAAAAGTATAGAAAGCAAAAAGGAAGCAAGTAAATCATATAGTGCTTCAGATAGCAATTCAGATAAAAAACATCACGATGTTTTGTTAAATGAAGCGTTAAATAAGAACTCAATATTATCTGCGTTGGCAGTTAAAGAAAATCAAGTTAGTAAGAAAAAAAAGGATTATCAGGTTGTAGAAAATGCTACAAAAACAAAAGCAGAAGATTGTCTTGATAAAAAAGAAGATGAAAAAAATAGCAAAGATACGACAGATAAAGAAAATAAAAATGATAAAAAGAAAAAAAGAATAAGAAATGAAAAGGAAGCTTCTGATGTTTTAAATAGCAATAATAATGATGAAACATTCAAAGATAGTGAAATAAAAAAAAATAACAGCAATAGATCTATTTCAGAAAATACTGATGTTTCTATAACAAAAGATGAAAGTAGTAATAAAAACAAAGAAGCAATAAAAACTGATATTAAAGATAATAAGATTATTAAAAAGACATACAGAATACAATGCGGAAATTATACAAATGAAAAGGTTGCAAAAGAATTAGCTGATAAGATTAAAAATAGTGGAATAGATGATGTTAGTGTTGTTTCTGAAAATGGCGTAAATAAGATTTTTGTTGGCAGTTTTGCAACAAAAGAAGATGGAGCTAGTGTAAGGGATGCATTAAAAAAATTGGATTTTATAAAGAATGAGTTTTGGGTCTATAAATAATATGGCAATAGATTTGGATAAAATTTTTAAATCTTGTGGTTTTCTAGAAATCAATGAAGCTTTATCGAAAGATCTAACCAAGATAGTTGACTGGCAAAAAAAATTATTAGAAATAGATATAGAAGACGTTGAACCAATGTATAGCACAATAGATGAAGAGAAGTATATTAGTGAACAAGATATTTCAAAAGAATTTAAAGATGATATTTTTTCAAATGCTCCAGAAAAAAGTAATGATAATTTTTTTCTTGTACCAAAAGTTGTTAAAAATAATTAAATAACATGAGTTATGATGGCTTTAAAGATGTATTATCAAGTTTAAATGATGATACAGAAACGTCGAAAAATGAAGAATACAATAAAAAAGAAACTGAGATTTTTTCAAATGAAAACAGTAAAAATACTTTAAATAAAAACGATATACAAAATTTACAAAGAGAGGTTTTTGAAGAAAATTATAGAAAAAGTTATACATCAGATAAAAATTCACAACAACAAAATACTAAAAACATTCATGCTGGTCATAGACAAAGAGCAATTGAACGATTTTTATTAAATCCAGACGAGACTAGTGATTATGATTTACTTGAATTGTTATTATTTTTAATAATTCCTAGAGTTGATACTAAAAAAATGGCAAAGTCGCTTATTGATGATCATAAAACATTAAAAAATATTTTTAATTTAAGTGCTGAAAAAATAAGTAAATATCATGTTAATGGTAAAACTTTTAAATATCTAACGGTATTATTAAAGACAGTTAACAAACGTTTATCAAAACAAGAACTAGATGATGGTTGTATTATAAATGATTATCAAAAATTAATTAATTATTGTCAAGATAGTTTAGGAATGATAGAAGAAGAACAATTTAGAATATTATTCTTTAATAGTAAATTAAAATTAATAGATGATATAAATTTTGGTTTATCCGGTATTTCATCTGTTACTATTTCATTTAGAGATATAATAAAGAAATGCTTAGATTTAAAAGCTAAGAGTGTTATACTTTGTCATAATCATCCAAATCAAGATCCTTCTCCTTCTAAAGAAGATATAGCGATGACAGATAAAGTTATTGATTTATTAAAATCAATAGATGTTGAAGTTATAGACCATATAATTATAAGCAATGGAAAATACTTTTCTTTTAAATACGAAAATTTATTGTAATTATGTACATCCAGAGGGACTTGAACCCTCAACCTTTTGCAAGGATTAGGACCTGAACCTAACGCGTCTACCAGTTCCGCCATGGATGTTTAGATATCAAAATTGATTATTATTTTTTTTATTTTCAAGTAAGCATAAGACATGAATGATATTTACAGAATTAACTTTTAATAAATGTTTATCAAAATTAGATAGTATTAATGCTATATTGTTTTTTCAACAAAATTTTGGCCTTGCCTCTGAGATGGCTGATAAAATAAAACAAAATTTTGCTCATGATGAGATTGTTGTCCTTGATTTTCAAGATATAGAAAAGAATTTTTCATCAGTTCTTCAAGAAAATTTGTGTGATAGTTTTTTTTCATCAAGTAAGATAATAAAAGTATATAATTTTAAACCGAACGGAAGAAGTAAGCTAAAAGATGAATTACTTTTCTTAAATAAGAATAATTATAAAAATAAAATAGTTTTATTTTTTGCCCCAGAATTAGATAGTAAGTCATCGTTTAAAACATTTTTTGAAAAAGGAGACTTTACTGCCAGTATAGCATGTTATGGTGATGATGAAAATAAGGCAAAACAATGTATACAAAATTTTTTTTCTGAAAAAAGTATAGCTATATCTCAACAAGCTATTTGTTTAATGGCAAAAATGTTGCATGGAGACAGAAAAACACTCATAAGTGAATGTGAAAAAATGGCCATATATAGTAATAATAATGAAATCATAATTGAAGATGTAGAAAATATAATTGTCGACAATAGTGTTGTCGATCCTATAACTTTTGTAGATAATTTACTTGCTGGAAATATTAAACAAGCTGTTTTTGAATTTGAGATTTTAAAAAAAGATTGCATGTCTATTATTCCTTTGATTAGAATTTTTATTCAATCAGTGGAACTGCTTTTAAGTATAAAAACAATGGTTCAAGATGGTATTGACGTCAACACTGCGATGAAATCAAAATTTGTTTTTTGGAAAAGAATTCCGTTATTAAAGATCGCAATAGCTAATACAACAATTGGTATGCTTGAGAAATATATAGCAATTGCAATTCAAGTTGAAAAAGTTGCAAAACTTTATAATGAGAATATAGCATTAAATTATTTTGATCGAAAATTAATTTTATCAAGAATTAGATGATAATCTAAGCAACAAAATATATAAAAAATACTTGATTTTTACTAAACAAAATAAAAAACAAATTAGTTTTATACTAGTATTTGTGAGGTTGTTGTTTAACATTATATTCGTCATTGTATCTGTATTTTTATGTACTCTGATAGTTAGTTTAATACCAATCAACGCAATAGGTGTTAGTGTAGTCAAAGAAGCTGCAAATAATGGAATAAATTTCGTTGCTAAGAACAATTGGACGCTGAGGATAATTGGTTTAAAAGGCATGACGAATAAATTTGAATATAGCATTAATGTTGGAAAAAATAAAATTAATGGTCATGGTGAAAATTTTGTATATGGACTTTTCAGTGGGAATATATATAGTGAAAAAATATCGTTAGATGTTCATTTAAGCAACGATACTACATTGGTTGATATTGTTAATTTTTTAAAATCTGAAATTGCAAAGAAATACTATTCAATAGAGATAAAAAATTTAATTATTAATGTTTATTCAAATGGTAGAAACAGTGATGAAGTTATTATCAATGATATTAAAATTACAAAGCAAAAAGATTTTGAATTTTACACAATGAATATTGGGATAAATCAAGATAGAAAAAATAATATTTTAGTTACTGTAAAACATCCAAATACAGAAAAATATGAAATGAATGCAAAGATGGAAGATGATAATTGTTTGTGTTATGTCTTTGATTCAAGAGATGGTGGAAATGTTAATTGTCTATTACAAAATGTTCTAACATCTGTGCAAAATTTGCGTGAAAGAGAAATTAATAATAAATTTTATAAGACACTACTCGATAAAAGGATATCACTTAAAGCAAATATAATTCATAAAAGTGTAAATAAAAAAGATGTTTTTGAAATAAATGGAAAATTAATGGTGAATAGAGACATGGGCAATATAAGCTTTAATAGTGAAAGCAATCTTTTAAACATTGAATTTGATAATTTAGATTTAGATAAGACGACATTTGATGTTAAAAACATGTTTCAAAATGATTTTGAAAAAGAACAAAATTTACAAGCAATTGCAATGTCTGGAAGTGAAAATAGGATTTTGTTAAATTCAAAAGAAAAAAAAGATTTTGAAAGTATAAATGCTTTTAGCAAAATAGTTCTATATTTAATTGAATACACGAAATATATAAAACTACACACACAATTTGATATAAAAAAAGCCAATATCAATACAGTACCTGTAGAAAATCTTATTATAGATGTTTCAAAAAATGTAAATGGGAAAATCAATATAAATGAAATTTCAGCAAATTTTGGAGAAAATCTTGATAATAGTATCTTAATTAAGAGTAGTAATAATCATATCGGAAATTTATTCGTAAATGGAAAGAAAGACATAAATAGTTTTTTTAAATTACTTAATACAAAAATTTTTAATCAAAATTTAAACATAGATAATTTTAGGATGAACGGAAATTTAGTTTTTTCAACAACTTCAATTTTATTGAATGATATATTGTTTTATATAAATGAAGTAAAAATTTTTAAATACGATCTTCGTAGTTTATATGATTATGGATATAATAATTTTGAAAGTGATGAAAAAATTTTTATACAAAATATTGATCTAAATAGATACTTTAATTTTAAGGAATTTTATAAAGATATATATAATGATTTTATTGATTTCCAACAACAAGAAAGGCAAGATGCTATTTTTTGGAAACAGTTATTTGAGAAGAGAAATCGAGAGGTTAATTTTAATGCAAAAAAGGCATTATTTTTGAATAATTTACTTTTTTATGATAAAAAAATCAATTATTTTGCTATTGAATACAATGATAATAATAAAAAAACAAATATCGATATTGTTGCAGATAGTGAAATTGTTAGAGGAAAGGTTAATTTTGGTTTAGCAAACATAGATGATAAAGAAACTTTTGACTTGAATATTGATGTAAAAAATTTAGATTTTAGATTTGACAAGAAATTGTATGAAGATCTAAGACTAGCATCTAATCGAAGTTTATCTGAAATTTTTTATGAAGATAAAGATTATAATATACCATCATTAGTAGGATTGAATGGAAATTTAAATGTTAACGTAGAGCAATTATTTATCAAAAATAATATATTAAATAATATTAATGGAAACATATTACTTTATAATGGAATTGTAAAAACAGAAGGTTTAAAATTAAAATACAATAATTCTGATGTAGAAACTAATGTTGTTATGTCTTTGCAAGGACGCCCAGAATTGCAATTTGCACTTTCTGGTTCTGGTTTTTTAATTAAAAATATAGTTAATTCACCTATTGATGGTTATGTTTCATTTCAATGTAATTTGAAGACTTTTGGTTTTAATCCAGTTAAATTTTTGCATGGCTTAAATGGTGAAGGAAGATTTATAGTGCAAAATATAACAATACCTCATTTTGATCTTTTAGGCATGAGTAGTGAGGTTATAACTAATGGATTAAGAAGTGATTATGATTATAAAGCTGCTATAAAAAGTAGTTCGTTGGCTTTTCCAAAAGGTGATGGGAATTTTTTAATTGAAGATGGTATCTTAAAAGGAGATTTAACATTATCTCGTGAATTAGTAAGTGGAAGTGTAATATTTGAATATGGAATTTTTACAAATATTTTAAGAAAGATGTCCGGTAGTTTTGCAACAATGATGTCAAGAAAACGTTTGTCAACTCCGTTTCCTATATATATACCGTTTGCATGCAATGGAGATCCAAAAAAACCAGAATGTTTAATCAATTGGGAACAGCTTGACGAAACCATTGCAAATATTTATCAATCTGTTTGAAAATTATATTTTATTTTTTTATTCTTTTTTATGAAGGGAATTTTTTTACAAATATTGTTTGCATTCAAACGAGATGCTATTTTTTTTGGGACAACGATTTTAATATTATTGTGCACCGGTTTTGCTATTTTTTTAGGTTCAAATGCCGTGGTTGAAGAACAAGAAGCTAAAATTATATACACTGCTGGTCTTTCGCGTATTTCCATTGCATTAGGTTTTATGTCATTTGTTGTATTTTATATTAAAAGAATGTTCGACAGTCATGAAATTGAGGTAATTCTTTCTCATCCTATATCAAGATATAAAGTTGTTATTGCTATGTTTTTTGCTTTTTCCGTTGCATTATATACATTAATTATTCCAATTGGAATTGTGCTTTTTGTGTTAAAAGCGAACATTATAAATACAATAATTTGGTGTTTCAGTATTTATCTTGAAGGTTTAATAATGTTAAGTTTTACATTATGTTGTTCTTTGATAATTAATAGTTTTGTACATAGTTTATCCGCTTGTTTTGTTATGTATCTTGTCGGAAGAGTTATTGGAAATTTTGTAGCATATATAACAGTTACATCAGATTTTGGATGGAAAAGTATACTAAGTTCTGTGTTAAAAATTTCATCTATTTTTTTACCAAGGCTTGATATTTTTGGTAAAACTTCATGGTTGGTTTATGGTAATTTTTCGTCATTAGAAGTTTTGTTGTTTACAGTGCAAGCAGTTATTTTTTGCTGTATATTTTTATGTATAGCAAGCTTGGATTTAAATAGAAAAGAGTTTTAGAATATGAGTGTTAAAATGCGTTTAATTAAAATAAATTTTATATATATAATGCTTTTTTTATTTATTATTTGCCAATTTTTTATATGGTATAAGTATACAAGTAAAATTAAAGCAGATTTTACAATAACACCAGTTCCTCCTTCTAAATTTGAAATGAATGTCTTTAGTTTAGGAGATAAATCATTTTTATATCGTATATATGGTTTTAAATTACAGAACGCAGGTGATACTTTTGGAGAAACAACTCCGTTGAAAGAATATGATTATGAAAAGCTTGAAAAATGGTTTTATGCTCTTACTGATTTGGATGATAAAAGTGAGTATGTCCCATCAATAGCTGGTTTTTATTTTTCATCTAGTCAAAATGTGTCTGATAATAAGTATGTAGTTGATTATTTAATTGACTTTGCTGATAAAAATCCTGAAAAATATTGGCGTTGGTATGTAACAAGCGCATATATAACAAAATATAAATTAAAAGATAACGAAAAAGCTTTTTCTATTGCAAAAAAAATATTAAATTTAAAATCAGATATTCCTTTTATAAATCGTGCAATAGTTTTATTCATGCTAAATGAGAGAGATTTACATACATGTAATGTTGTAAAATTAGTAGTAGATTTAATTGAAAGTGGTAATCTCGAAGATATATTATCAGATAAATTTTTTTCTACAAAAGAAGGCAATTATAATTTTATGTTTAAATTAATTCAATATAAAATCAATACTGTTATAAAAGACGAAAAGTTAATGAAGAAATGTTTAAATAGATGAAATAAATTTCCATTTTGGTAATTTTTCAACCATTATTTCTTCGCCAGTAATTGGTTCTGTAAAATTTATCTTATAACTGTGTAACATTTGATGACTATAATTATTATATATATCTTCTTTATGTAAATTACTTGTAGTATATAGATTATCACCAACTATTGGATGCTTGATTGAATACATATGTAAGCGGATTTGATGTGTTCTACCAGTTTCAAGTTTACATTCTATAATAGAATATTTTCCATTATCTAATACCTTTAATAATCTGTAATTTGTTATTGCTAATTTTGATCTAAAGTCGTCTTGCGAACAAATTTTCATTTTTTGTATATTTTTTCTATCACGATGAATATAATTTTTTATTTTTCCATCAGACGGAACTGGAACTCCATGAACTAATGCCAAATATCTACGATCGATTTCATGATTTTTTATCATATTACCTAAAAGTCTATGAGCTATATTATTTTTTGCTACAATCATTAGACCACTCGTATCTTTATCTAATCTATGAACTATACCTACTCGGTCAAATCCTCTTTCGTTTGATAATGTTATTTTTCCTTTTTTTTCTAGCGCTAAAAGTCCATTGACAAGAGTATTATTAACGTTTCCAGCCCCAGGATGTACGGTTAAACCAACTGGTTTATTTATTATTAATAGGTTTTTATTTTCAAAAACAATTTCAATATTCATTTCTTTTGGTTTTATTATTTTGTTTTCATCTCTTAAAGAAGAGTATTTTTCTGTATTGATTTCAATTTTATCCCCAATTTTTATATTAAATGATGTTTTTTTTATATTTTCATTATTTACAAATACATTTCCACTTTTAATAATTTTTTGTATTTCTACACGTGAAAAAAGTCCGTCAAGATTATGTGTTAAAAAAACATCTAACCTATTTTTTGATGAAGCGATAAAAATTCTGCTCAAAGTAAAACTATTCATTACTGTTGGATAAATAATATTTTTCAAGAATATTTTTAGAAAAATAAATCACATACTGTGTAGTTTTTCGAAATAAATTGGTAGCCATTTTGAACTATCATTTCCGTATTCTTTTCTTATTTGATCTGCCATTATACAAAGATCAATTCTTCCAGAAAGTGTATTTACCATATCATTCATTCCAGACATATTTGCTCTAGCAATAACGCCATTTTGATCCTGCTTTAATAAGAAAAATCTGCTTGAAGGATCTGTATTCTTTATCAATGCTAACTCTCTTTTTGAAAGCATAAATACATCACGATAAGCATTTGTTGCTTTTAAGTTTGCTAAGAAAATTTGTGTAGCCGTTTGTTGAACCAATGTATCACTAATTTCACTTTTTGTTGCATCTTCTACGGACTGAGTTGCAAATACGCAAAATGCATTTAATTTTCTCATAACTTTAAGCCAATCTTTAATTTTTGGAGCAAAAATTTTATTTCCTATCAATGCCCAAGCCTCATCCATAACTATCATAGTTGGTGTGCCATCTAATGATTGATTAATTCTATAAAAAATATATAGCATTACAGGAGCTAATGCGATAGGATCTTTTAAAATTTCTGCCATATCGAACGCAAAAGTTTTGTTTGTTGAAAAATCAAGCATGTCATTATCGTTATCAAATATATTTGCCTTTGAACCATCTGAATGCCACATTTTTAATCTTACTGATAAACTATTCCCTATTTCTAAACCTAAAAATGGAGCTAAATTTCTTAGAACTCTTCCTTTTTTTGGTAATCTGTAAATTCCATCTACCGCAGCTGTTAATTTTATAGTGTCGTCAGCATTTATTATTTCTCCATGAGTTGAAACTAAAACTGTAAGCCATTCTACTAAAAAATTACGATTTTCCGGCGTATCTGGCAAGAACAATGGGTTAAAATTACATTTTATTCCCGGATTTATTATAGTATAATTGCCGTTTATTGCTCGTATGAATAATTCTGCTCCTCTATCTTTGTCGAAGAAAAATAATCTTGGATTAAATTTTTGAGCTTGGGCTGCTAAAAAATTTAAAAGCATTGTTTTACCGCCTCCTGTCGGTCCAACTATCATTGTATGACCAACATCTCTTGTATGAAAGTTAAAGAAATATGGTGTTCCTGATGTTGTATCAAGTACTGTACATGCATTGCCCCAGTGATTGCCTTTATATTTTCCAATAGGATAATTATGAAACGATATAAAACCAGCGAGATTTAGTGTATTTATTGTAGCTTTTCTTACAGCATAACTTGCATTGCCTGGGAATTGTGCCCAGAAACATGGCTCCATATTTATATTTTCACGTACAGCAGAAATACCAACATTTGAAAATTGAACAATAGCTTGTGAACATACTTCATCAAGAGCTTTCATGTCATTCGCTATGCACATAATTGTTAGATGATGTAAACCAAAACTAAATGCTCCACTCATCGCTAAATCTAGTGCTTCATTTATTTCAATCATTTGAGATACAGCAACATCATCGGCTTGTTGTAAACGACGTTGTTGGAGTTGCATTTTAGATATGGCACTTTGTCTGTCTGTAAATGTGTATGTTTGTGTAATTATAAATTCACATGGCATATTTAAAAAACCATCTAAAATTCCAGCATATGTCTGTGGTCTATATTCTTTAAGGCTAATCATACTTGCAAATTTATGATAATTTGGTCCAAAAATTTCTATTGCTTTTGTTCCAAAATAAATTCTTTGAGTATTTATATATTTTGATATATTTCCTCTTGGCACTAACATTTGTTGTTCATAACATACATTTGCTATACGACCTAAAAATTCACATATTTCAGAAAAATATCCATTTTCAGTTTTTCTAATTCCTAATAATTTTGCCTTATAAGACATAAGTCCTGTGACCAATCTATCACGAGCTTCCGCTAAATCTGTATATGCTTCTTGCAATACTTTTTTGTCATTAAAATATGCTGGAAAAAATTTACTAAAAAACTTTCTAAAAATGGTTGAAGGGTTTTTTGGCATTTTTTTAATTACAGTTAGATAATATTCGTTTATAAAAGTTCTATCAGGTCCGTGTTTTTTTTTCCATTGTTCGTTTAACATTTCCGTAAAAATGTTATCAAATTTACCTTCCGGAAAAGCTGTATATTTACGCCTAATTGTATGAACACATAAAGATAAACCATCGACTGCCATTCCTTTAAACAAATTATTTCTTAATATTTTTTTGTTATCGACGTCTTCATCGTCTGCGGTTTGAAAGGCAAAACCGTCAAGTTTTATAACAGAAATCATTTCATTATTTTTTGTTAATATTGTATTTTCATTGTAATGATAAGTATACGGTATCATCTTTGAAAAAGGTTTTTCATTTTTCTCAATTGTTCTGTTTTTGTCTTTAGCTTTAAATAAAAAAAACATTATAAATTCTATATATTATACAAAAAAAACAATTAAAAACAAAACTTTTTACAAAATACAATAAATCGTTTTTATTGACAATAAAATTATTGAATGAAAAGTTATATACTATGAGTATAGATTTTTTAAATTTCCAGAAAGAGAATAAGTGTAAAATGCATAAGCTTAATGCGTTTAATTTTCTAAGTTTATCATTAAGTTCTCAAATAGTGTTAAGCATTTTTATTGGCGTTATGCTCGGTGTTTTATTGAGATATAAGCCAGATTTACTAAGTTTTGTTAATTTAAGTGCATCAAGTTTTCAACATCTGGGAAATCTTTTTATTAAGATGGTTAAAATGATCGCAATGCCTCTTATTTTTGCATGTATAATGCAATCAGTTATTTCGCTTTGCAGAAAAGCATCAACTGGTAGAATAACAATACTGACTATTTTTGTGTTTGTAATGATGACACTTATTTGTATATCATGTGGAGTATTATTTGCATATTTTTTTCAACCAGGAACTAATGCAACATTTGATAAAACAAGTGTTCTTGCGCAATATAGCGAGCAAAGTAATATTTTATTCAATGAAACAAAAACAAATCAAATTAGTGTTGTGGAATTTTTATTTAATATAGTTCCAAGTAATATTTTTGTATCTTTTTGTCAAAGCAATTTTCTTCAAATTATTTTTTTCGCAATTCTATTTTCAATAGGAATATCAAAGGTAGATAAAAGTGGTGATATTTATCGTGGAATAAAAACATTGGCAAAAATTTGCACAGAAGTTGTTCAGATCGTTATGAAATTTGCTCCATTTGGTACTTTTGGTATTACTGTTTGGCTTGTTGCTACTCAAAATGTTGTGTTATTAAAATCTCTTGGAAAATTGATTTGCGTAGATTGGCTATGTGCGTTATTTATAATCTACATAGTATATTCTTTAATTACAATAGTTGTATTAAGATTAAATCCAATACATTTATGGAGAAAACTTTTTTCAACTCAGCTTATGGCTTTTCTTACAGCAAGTTCTGCTTCTGTTTTACCGCTTGGAATGTCTGTTGCTCATGAAAAGCTAGGTGTTAGTGAGGAAAAAATAAATTTTGTAGCTCCGTTTAGCGCAGCAATTAATTCAAGTGGTGGTGGAATGTATTTTGCAATGATGACTATTTTTATGGTTCAGTTGCTTGATATAGAGCTTTCAGCTCAACAATATACAACGCTTTTTATAATGTGTACTTTATGCGACCTTGGTGTTGCGCCAGTACCAAGTGGATCTTTGATTATGCTTGGTAATGTATTTATTGCAGTAGGTATTCCTTTGGAAGCATTAGGAATAGCTTTTGCTATTGATAGAATATTAGATATGGCAAGAACATTGCTGAATTTTACAGGTGATATTTACTCTGCCATTGTTGTTGATAAACTGAGTAATACAATGAATGTAGATATGTATAAACGATATAGAAAAAGGTTTTCATTTTTTGGTTTTTTGTAAAAAGTATTTTACTATTAAATTAAAAGATAAAACACAACTTTGTGTTTATTAATGTAAACAATCTAAAATCATCGTATGATGTAATAGTAATAGGAGGCGGAAATGCTGGCATTGAAGCCGGGACAGCATCCGCAAGAATTGGCGCAAAAACTTTAATAATAACATTTAATTATAAAAATTTAGGCACATTATCGTGCAATCCTTCAATAGGTGGAATTGGTAAAGGTACTGTTGTTCGTGAAATAGATGCTCTTGATGGTATAATGGCAAAAGCAACAGATCTTTCGAGTATAAATCGTAAAAACTTAAATTCTAGTAAAGGCCCGGCCGTGTGGGGTCCGAGACATCAAATAGATAGAGATTTATATAGAAATGCTATGTTTAATATATTGAATGGTTATGATAATCTTGATGTAGTAGAGTGCCAAGCAAAAAGACTGCTAACTAAAAATATTTCGCAGAATAATGTTATAGTTGGTGTCGAGCTTATTGATGGAACAATACTTTTAGCAAAATCAGTTATTTGTACTACTGGAACTTTTTTAAATGGAGTAATAATAATTGGTGAGGAAAGAATAAAGGCTGGTAGAATAAATGAACCACCGTCGGTCGAACTTGCAAAATCTATTAATTCTCTTGGCTTTTCAATGACAAGATTAAAAACAGGAACTCCGTGTCGTATACATAAAAATAGTATAAATTATGACGATCTTGAAATACAACCAAGTGATAAAAATACATTACCTATGTCTTATATGGACGATGAAATAAAGATAGAGCAATTAGATTGCTATATGACTTACACAAATGAAAAAAGTCATGAAATTATACAAGATGGTTGGGGTAGAATTCCGGCAGTAAATGGCGATATAAAATATAATGGGCCTAGGTATTGTCCTTCGATAGAAACAAAAATACAACGTTTTAGTGAAAGAAAAAGACACCAAGTTTTTTTAGAACCAGAAGGTTTGAACAGTGAGTTAATTTATCCAAATGGTATTTCAACTTCAATGCCAAGAGATATGCAAGAAGATTTTATACACTCAATAAAAGGATTGGAAAAAGCAAAAATAATGCAATATGGCTACGCCATTGAATATGATTTAGTTGATCCACGTGAATTAAAACAAACACTTGAAACAAAAAAAATTATTGGGCTGTTTTTAGCAGGTCAGATTATTGGAACTACTGGTTATGAAGAAGCCGGTGGACTTGGATGTATAGCTGGAATAAATGCTGGCCTGAAAGCAGGTTCTTCTGGGGGAGATGTAAATAGTGATAAAACTTTTATATTAACACGTGATTTAGCATATATTGGAGTAATGATTGATGATATAACTACACTTGGTGTAGGTTCTGAACCATATAGGTTATTTACATCGCGTTCTGAATATCGTTTGTCTTGTAGATCGGATAATGCAGATTTTAGGTTAACTAAATTAGGACATGATATTGGTTGTGTTAGCAATTACAGATATAAAAAATTTAGTGAATTGTTGACAGCAAGTTTAAATGTAAAAGAAATTTTAAAAAATAATAAAATAACACCAAATGAATGGAAAAAATTAGGTATAGAAGTAAATAACGATGGAATTGCACGTTCAGCATATGAACTATTGAGTTATCCAAAAGTTGATATTCAAAAAATATTTAATATGTATAAAATTGATGATGCTAAAATTAGTCGTAGAGCAAAAGAAAATGTAATATTTGATTCGATATATGAAAAATATATTCATAGGCAACAATCCAATATTGAGGAAATGAAACAAAATCAGGATATAAAAATTCCAGTAGATTTTGACTATAAATGTGTTAAGTGTTTATCAAATGAAGAAGTTGAAAAATTAGAATATACAAAACCAGAAACAATACATCAAGCTAGCAGAATATCCGGAATTACTCCTGCAAGTATATTTGCTATTTTAGAGAAAATAAAAAAATAGTTTTCAATAATTAAAATCTTAATCAAGATAGATTATATTGTTTTCTTAATTTATATTTAGATATGACGTTTAATTTTGTATCAAAATTTGTTTCACAAACTTTTTCATTTTGTTGAATTACGTGTATAATTTGTCCAGTTTTATTATTTTTTTGGCTATATATAGCAAAATGAATTGGAGAATTTTTGCACTTAATTAATAATAAATCTGCTGACTGTATTTTTTCAACTTTTTCGAAAAATACAATCAATTCTTTATCTATTAAGTTATAATTAATTTTTGATAAATTTGAACCATATCTTATGCTATTGATGCGATTAAATTGTTCATCTGACATAATCTTATTTTCATAAAGAATGCCAATAACTAATCCTACGCAATCACAACCATTTTTATCTCTTCCATGTGGGCGAAAGGGTACGTTTAGCCATTTTTCTGCCATTTTAAAAAACATGATTATCTATTGCTAATTTTAATATACTTTGGAAGGTTTATATGTTAATATTTTTTTCTTTTAATTTGTCACAATAATCTACATCTTCGTATTTATTAAAGATAAAACCTTGCTTGTATAATGTTTTAAAAACATATTTTTCATTTTTATCTCTATCATAATAACTTATTTCTCCATAGTTTTTTGGAATTTTTTTTTTAAATTTTAAAATATATTTTCCGTCTTCTGAGCTTTTAATTAAGTCATTTACTGCGCGTTTATATAATAAGAAAAATTCACGTTCACAACTACGTGTATTCTTTACTCCATCTATATCATATTTTTTATTTTTATGTCCATATTTTGTTGGTAACTGAAATTCATAAGGATAAATGGTTTCATCGTATTTTTTTGAATATGTAAAAGTGATACTTCCATTATCATTTATGCTTACGAATTCAACAGGTGATAGCTCATAACTTGTCATAACAATACACCAAAGAGCAAATCTATAAATAAGCGTGATGAATATAAAAATGAATATATATCGATATTTCTTTTCAACCCAAATACCTAAAACGAATGTTTTTATTAGATCGAACATATAGTATTATTCTTTATTTATTATTTTTAATATTATAAATTGCTGCATTATAGTAAAAATATTGCTACAACTCCAATATAAAACTAGTCCAGCCGGCATTGAAGCAAACATTATTGTAAAAACAAAAGGCAACCATTTCATAATCTTTTGTTGTGAAGGATCCATTCCAACATTTGTTGGATTGAATTTTTGTTGCATCCACATGGTAAAACCCATAGATATCGGCAATACACCAATTTGTAAAGCTTCTGGCACATCAAAATTTAATAAACCAAATAGATTAAAAATTGAAGATGGATCTCTGCTTGAAAGATCGACTATCCAACCAAAAAATGAAGCATCTCTCATTTCAATAGAAATTGTTAATACTTTGTAAAGTGCTAAGAATATAGGAATTTGAAAAAATAATGGAACAATGGCTGACATCGGGTTAATTTTTTCTCGTCTGTATATATTATACATTGCTATTTGTAAAGCACTTCTGTCGTCTTTGTATTGTTCTTGTAAGGACTTTATCTCTGGTGCAATTTTTTTCATTTTTGCCATTACTTTATATGACTTATTTGCTAGAGGAAAGATAATAATTCTAACAAGAATTGTTAAAAGTATTATTGCAATTCCGAAATTGTTTGTAAAACTATATAACTTTTTTAGTATAATCAATAAAGGTTTTGAGAGAAAATAAAATATTCCAAAATCAATAATTTTATCTATTTTTTCTATCTTATATTTTTCACCAAATTTTTGCAATAATTCTAATTGTTTTGGAGCTACTAAGGCAATTGTTTCTGTTTCGATATATTTTCCGTTCAAAACTGTTTTTGGTGAACTGCTTATATCAATTTGATATGAGTTTTTACCTTTAATATAGCGCGCTGCATACGTAGTTTCTTCTTTTTTATTTGACATCAATGCTGTAACCCAATACTGATCTGAGAAACCTATCCAGCCACAATTATTTGTATTTTTTTCTATATTTTGTTTTTGTATTTTTTCATATTTATTTTCCTCTATTTTACCATCGTTCATTGTTAAAACACCTCGGAAAGCATATGAATTCTCAATTCTATCGACTGTATCTTTCAAAAAAGCCCTGCTATAATTTGATACACTTATATTTTTACCACTATTATTTGTAATTCTTTGTTTAATTTTTATACCATAATTATCGTCTATTTCATATAGTGTTTTAAATTTTATACCATTAATTTCTCCGACTATACTAATGCGATCTGCTGTTTTTTCACCAAGTTTCCAATTAATGTCACTATTTTTATATGTGCCAACCCAACCACTTTCAATAAAATGTTCATTATCTAAAAGTATAACATTTTTCACACTTCCTTCGTGTTGTTTGTAGTTTTTTAATGCAAGAAATGTAATTTTATTATTTGCAACATCAAATCCAACATGAACATTCTTATTTTTTAAAAAAACTTCTTTTTTCGCTCTATTTTGTTTGCTATTTAAAATATTATTCGCTTTTGTGTTTTTTTCTTTATACTCATTATTTTCGTTCTTAATTTTTTCCATTTTTACTGTTTCTTGTTTTTTTAATTCTTCTTCGCTTGGGGAAAAGAAAAAATTCCAAACTGTCAAAAAAAGCATTGAGCACATAATGGCGGTAAGAAGTCTTTTATTTTCGCTGTTATTTGCTGTATTTCTTAAATTTGTAAATCCGTAATTTGACACGTCTATTTTGTCTAATGGATAAAAATAATAATCAAGATATTTAAAAGATATTTTGTTTATGTGAATTTAAATTTATAAAGTGTAATTATTTAATTTAAAAAAAATGCTTGCAAATTAAAAAAGCAAATACTACGTTCTTTGTATATGAAAAGAGATTATGAACTTACGTTGCTTGCGAGAGCTGATGTCTCGGACGAGGATGTAAAGATGGCGCTTCAAGCAATAAAAGACGTAATAATGCTAAACGGAGGCACTATTGTTTATGTTGAATATTGGGGAATGCGTCAACTGGAATATAAAATTAATAAAAACGACAGTGCAACCTTTTATATGATACAATTCAATTCAGATAGTGAAATAAATAGTAATTTGAATGAGAAATTGAGAAATAGTGAGATTTTTATCAGATATTTATTGGTTGTTGCAGACAGTGATAGTTTGGGCATAAAAACACCTAATTGCGTTTCTAATAGTGAGCATCTAGAAGATGGTGTTGTTTTTGATAAAAGATATTACAATATAGTTAATTCGGTTTTTAATATAAAGAAATATGGTGAAAATTAAAGTGACACAAAATGTTGATGATACATTAGTTAATGCGATGTCTGGTGATATTACTTATGAGGATTTGCAAAAGGTTGCTGGTATTTCAACTATTGCTTTAAAATTTAAAAAAGGTGGATCTACTTCTTTTTTTAAGAAATCTTCTTCTTGCCCGTTAGAGGATGTTAAGTATTGTTTTATTTCATACAAAAATGTTAAATTGTTGAGGAAATTTACCAGTCCTCGTGGAAAAATAATTGCCGTAAGAACATCAAACGTTAGAAGTAAACATAAACAGAAGGCTTTGCGTCGAGCAATTTTGCGTGCAAGATTTTTGGGTTTATTGCCTTATGTAAAGTATTAGTTTTATGAAAATTATTTTAAGTCGTGACATTAGAGGTTTAGGTAAAGTTGGTGATGTTGTTGACGTCAAGAATGGATATGGTAGAAATTTTTTATTACCTAAAAAGTATGCCGTTGTAGCTTCGAAAAAAAACATGCAAGAATTACAAGAAAAACTTAATGAGCTAAAAGCAAAGAATGATAAGTTGTTTGAAACGGCTAAACAAGTTGCTGAATTATTAAATAAATCTATATTTAATACTGTAAAACAGGCTTCGGATGATGATACAATTTATGGTTCCGTAAGAGTTAAAGATGTGTATAATTTTATAATCGAAGAACTAAGTAAATCAAAGGTTAATTTCCAAATAGATATTGGTGGCATTAAGATTGGTGAACCAATAAAAACGTTAGGTAGATATAGCGTTATTGTTGAAGTTTTTAGCGACGTAGTTTGTAAATTGAGAATTAATGTATGTCGTACAACTGCTGATTTTGAAAGTGATGTTTCTACTTTTGACAAAAATAAAGATAAAAGTTTAGTTATAAAAAAAGCTAATAATGAAAAAAAATCGAAAGAAACAAATAGTGAAAAACCTAGCGAACCAATGAACAATGATGTAAAAGCTGAAGTTGTTGAGAATGGTAAAAAAACCGAAGTAAAAGCTGATAAAGTAAAAGTCGAAACAAAACCTAAAATAGAAGATAAAAAGACGACTACAACAGTAAATAAAGAAGTAAAACAAAAAAAAGAGGAGAAAGAAAAAGATAATAAGAAGAATGATAAAGTAGAAAAAGAAGAAAAAAAAGCTACAAAGAAGAAAAAGGCTTCAGAAAGTAGCGATGAGAAAAAGACAAAAAAAGTAAAGAAAAAATAATGTATTTTTGTTCATAGATGAACGCAATTCAGATAGGTAAATTTAATTTTAATTATCCTGTTTTTCCTGCGCCAATGTGCGGTATAATGGATGCACCTTTTCGTGCAATGATTTTAAAATTCGGCACACCTCTATTATATACTGAAATGATTGCTTCACATGCTACAATTCTAGAATGCAGGCAAAAATATGTAAAACAAGCAATGTTAAAAGAAACAAATAAGGTTCCATTAGTTACACAGATTGCCGGATGCGATCCTTTTATAATGAGTGAAGCAACAAAAATTGCTGTGCATGCAGGAGCTGATATAATTGATATGAATTTCGGCTGTCCTGTGAAAAAAATAGTAAATAATTTTGCAGGTTCTGCTTTAATGAAAGATGAAAAACTTTCTGGTAAAATTATACATGCAGTAGTGAATTCGGCGGAAAAACTAAATGTTCCAGCGACTATAAAAATGCGTATTGGCTGGGATGAACAACATAAAAATGCAGTTAATATTGCAAAAATAGCTGAAAACGAAGGCGTTAAAACAATTACAATACATTGCAGGACAAGAACTCAAATGTATGGTGGTAGTGCGGATTGGTCTTTTGCTAAGAAAATAAAAGATAGTGTAAAGATACCTGTTATAGTTAATGGAGATATAAATCTTCAAAATATAGATGATGCAATAAATAAATCAAAAGCAGATGGTGTAATGATAGGTCGTGCATTATATGGTAAACCATGGTTAATTGCGGATTGTATCTCTTATTTAAAAGGTGAAAAAATACAGCATAAACCTAAGAATTTATGGAATGATTGTATAAAAGAACATTTAGAACGTATTTTTGATTTTTATCCAATTTCAAATGCGATTGGTTTTGCAATAAAAAATTTATACTTTTATTCACAAGGAATTAAAGAAGGTGCAAAATTTAGATCGAAAATTTCTCAATGCAAGACAAAAAATGATATTTTTTTAGAAGCTGAAAACTTTTTTAAATAATTAATCATCTATAGCGATAGTGTCTAACACCATTTTCTGTTTTTTCCATTATTAGCATTTTTCTTGTCATCAGAACATTTTTTCTAATTAAACACGACCATTCCAAACTTTGCTCACGTTTTTCGAAGTTTTTTAAAAGATTACAGTATCTTTCATATTCAAGTTTCTCATAACCAATACCTCGATGAAATGTATCAAATAATGCCGTATTAACATGAAGTTTATTTTCTTTGTTCTTTTTAGGAAGATCGATAATCAATTCTTTATAATGTTTTACAAATTCTGGTAAATCTTCATCGTAATTTTTTAAAATTTTAATTGAAAACATTTCGCACTCTGCGCCAGAGCCATATGAAAATAACATAACTTTTTTATTGTATAAATCATTAGGTTTAGTTGTTAGTAATAACGAATATAAACCGATATATAAAGAAGCGGTATATGTATTACCTACATATTTTTGTATATACTTTATATATTCGTTTTTGTTTTTTTCTTTATCTATGTTTATTGCGTCACAACATTTATCAAGTATGTTTGCAAAAGGCATATGTGAGATAAAAAAATCAAAATTGTAGTTTTTATTTTTCTCTTTGTAGATATTGTATGTCTTTTTAAGCATGTTGATGTAAGAAGCTATTGAATTTCGACCGTCGTATATTGGATATATTTGATATGCAGGACGATAGAAATCATTTTTGTTAGATGTAAAAAAAACGTTATCATTATTAAATACTGCTATTTTTGGTTTTGAAGATAACAATATAGCAATAGCACCGCAACCTTGTGTTGGCTCTCCTTTTGTTTCCAAGCCATAAAAAGCGACATCACTCATTACAACTAACGCTTTTTTTCCTGGATTGTTTAATATGTGTTCTTTTGCCATCATTAAGGCTCCTGTTCCACCGTAACATGCATGTTTTAACTCAATGCATCTACATTGATTGTTTTCTTCATGTTCAAGTAATCCATATAATTCACATGCGGCAGATTTTGAATTATCGATTGCGCTTTCTGTTGCAAATAGCAATAAATCTATATCATTACTTATTCTTTCACTATTTAAACAATTAGAAACAGCCTCATATGCCATTGTTATAATATCTTCATTTGGATGTATAATAGACATATATATTTGCCCAAGTCTTTTTTCATATTTACTAATCAAATCTTCCTCGACTTTCTTATCGCCATTGCTTCTTGCGTGAGCTAAATCTTTAAGAGCAAAAAATAAGAAAGGTGCGTAAGCTCCAATTGATTCAATTCCAACTTGAATATTTGCTTTTATACTATCCTTTTTGTTACTTTCTTTTTTTTTCATTTTAAAAAAAGTAAATGGTAATATTTATATTGCAATATTTTTTTTACAATACAAAAATAAGTATAATTTATCAGACGAATAAAAACATCTTGATTTTTATCTACAAAGATACCCATCTATTGCAATGGGATCATAGTTCAGTTGGCTAGAACGCTTCCATGGCATGGAAGAGGTCTTGGGTTCGAGTCCCAATGGTTCCACCACGCAAATGACACTATATTTAAGCATTTTGAAGCGTTTTGTTTTTTTTGCTATTTTTTAATACTTTTTTGTTATTAAAATATTTAGTTGTTGTAATACCATCTTTTGTTACAGTATGTTTTGATTTAATTTTACCATTATCGTTTTCAGTCTCAAAACTCTCAAAACTTTCTTTGCCATTCAAGTTACTATAAGAACTTGAAGAAGAATATGAATAAACTTTTGTTTTCATATAAAAAACTAAAAAACTTCCTACATTAAAATATAGTAAAAAAATGAGTTTTTTCAAGAGTTATTTTATTCATTTCGATTGTATTAAATAACAAAATATAAAGATTGACTATTTTAAATCAAATTTAAAACTATTTTCGTATTTTTTTAGTAAACCATAATCATCCCAATTTCCATACATTTTTCCAGAAATTGTTTGTGTTATGAAATTATTAAGTGCTTTTTTAAAAACCGATTTGTCTTTGTTTTTTTTTGCCATTTGTATGTTGTAAATTCTTATTCTTTTATATAAATTTGGAAACTTCATAAAATTATTTAATAATTTTTTATCCGACTTTAATATTGAAATAATTTCGTAATCAACTTTAAAATTGTCATCTGGTATCGTTTTTAAACCGCTTTCCGTCATTAGTCCTAAATCTTTTAGCATAATACATCTTGCTTTATTTAATTCAGACCAATAACTTGTTTTTTTTCTTGGTGAAAATCTTTGGTACGCAATTCCGTTAATTTTTTTTTTAACACTATCTATCCAGCCAAAGCACAATGCTTCAAGGACGGCTTCTAAATAATACAAATTATCCTTATCCACTGGTTTACCGTGTTTTACAGCAACCCAGCATTCCGTTTTGCAACTATGATTTTTTTGTAGCCAATCTCGAAACTGTTTTCTATTTTTTACATCTAATACATTTTCTAAATTTTTATTATTTGTCATAAACATTAGATAGTTGTATATATTCTTCGACGCTTAACTCTTCTGCGCGTTTATTTATAATATCTTCATTTAAAATTTTATAAAAATCAGTATTTTTAAATACATTTGAAAGTTTTTTACGGCGTTGACTGAAAGCAACTTTACAAATTTTATCAAGCGTTCTAAATGTATATTTATCTATTTTGTTTGAATGTTTTGGAGTAATTTTTATAACAGATGACATTACTTTTGGTTTTGGATTAAAGCATTCTGGTTTTACATCAAAAAGTTTTTTAACATCGCATATACTTTGAATTAAAATCGATATTCTCCCATAATCTTTTGTTCTTGGAGAGGCACAAATTCTGTCTACAACTTCTTTTTGTAACATTACAACTATATCTTCAATATAATCTATGTCATTCAGCCAGTTTAAAACTAACGTTGTCCCTATATTGTATGGTAAATTGGAGATTATTGTAATTTTTTGTTTCTCTGCTTTTGAGATTTCACTAACATCTAATTTTAATGCATCTGCATTTATAATTTCAGCAAGTTCTCCAAAATTTTTTTGCAGAGTTAACATCAATCTTCTGTCTTTTTCAATTAAAATTAATTTTTTTGGTTTATGATTTATAATCCCTCTTGTCAAAAAACCAGTTCCGGGTCCGACCTCTAAAACAATTTTATTTTCAATATTTACAGCTTTACATATATCTTCAACAACGAGAAAATCATTTAAAAAATTTTGACCAAGTGATTTTTTTGCAAAATAACTATTATTTTTGTCTTTGATTAATTTGACTATGCTTTGCTGTTTCATTAAGTTTAAATGGTATATTACCTGTGTAAAAATATGCTCTTATATCTTTTTTACTTATTATTGGAAAATGAAAAAATAGATCTATATCTGATGTGCAATTTGTGACATTATTTTTAACATGTTCTAAAATCTTTCTTGCGCCCTGTGAACTAACTAAATATGCATGTGTGCAAGCAAACAAATCTATTGAGTGTTTATCTGTTTGCACAGATAAGTCTATCCATTCGGCGTATCCATTTTTTCTATAACTTCTTCTTTTTTCTTTTATATATCTCAAATATTTTATATCTAAATGATTATCATCACTTATTGAATCTCTATATCGTCCTAACTTTAAAATATCAAAATCTTTTGGAACAGCTTTAAATGTTTCTTTTATATCATTATCAAAATTATCACTTACATCAAAATCATCTTCAAAAATAAGTCCATATGTATTATC
>AUXO016135134.1_pt1 | contig 79244 bp, 67 predicted proteins | sample 768731 | NCBI WGS metagenome assembly AUXO01 (sample SAMN02715735, study PRJNA202380) | gut metagenome | biome: sheep rumen | host: Ovis aries | place: New Zealand: Palmerston North
TTATATAGAATAGGCCATATATTGACCAAAATGATCATGATTTGATGTAATATTCACACTTAAATTGTAATTCTTCCAATCATCTGAAATGAAATTCATTTTTATAGCTAATATATTTACGAATCATCTTCATCAAAATGATTTGTCTTCGCATAGGACTTTCTATCGTTTGGTGACATAATACCATCATATGTCTTATTATCATTTAAAAAAGCTCTACGTTGACTTATTATTTGATTTCTTTCTTTCTTATATTTTTTTATAAAGAATACCAATGATGGAATACCTGCTCCAAAGGATATCAGTAATGCCAAAACCGCAACAAATTTTGTATCTGTGTTCATATAAAACCTATGAAAAATTGGATTAACATATACATGTATAGTGTCTCCAACTTGCATATTATAATAATATACTCCTTTATTATACATATTATATGTCTTACCATTAAATACATATTCAAAGTAATATCCTTGTAATGGTTGTCCATACAATTTTGTTACTGTAGCTTCAGTTCTGATATTAAAAAAGACAATAAAACATAATATTCCAAATACCATTCCAAATATTACACCCATTATCCCCCAAATATAAGATTCCCTAAAATTATATACATAACGGCCATTACGTCCATTAGCCCATAAATTAGGCCTATACCTGAAATCATTCATACTCATTATAAAATCCCCCCTTTAATGCTTATAGATTCTCGCCTTACAATAAGGGCATACCTTAGCATCCTTTGTTATTATGTTTCCACAAAAAGCACATCTCACATCATTTTCATATACTTCTATTTCTTCAATACCTTGTGCTTTATCCTGTATCGCTTTGACATTTGCATCAGAATCCTCTCTTATTTTAATCAACATAAAGTTGGTATAAAACTCAAGAAGTATCGAAATAAGATTTACACCAAAAAGTATTAAGGCCTCAATAAATAATTTATTAATTAATAATACAATACAGGCAATAACTAATGCCACAGATAAAACACAAAATGCAACAATCGCTAATTTTCTACCGACCTCAAAATAGCTTTCAATAAAACTTTTATTCATATACTATACCCTCTCATAATCCCATAGCCTATTATTATGATACCTCTAAATCATTAACTATTTCGAATGATTTAGGTAACAGATTTCTTGTTATCTCAATAAATATTTGACTATAGTCATAAGATACATTTTTAAGTACCTTAATAATCTTATATACTAGTCCTCTTGAATCATTATATTCATCAATAGAGCTTGTAATATCTATATCTAGGTGTGAAAATTCTACAAGAAATATATTCCCATCATTTGTAGTAAGGATAATTTTCTCCTCACTACAATTGATAGCTAGGTCAAATAATGTCTTATATAATTCATTATTGCTCATAATTTGAAATAAGTAATAAGTCACCTAATACAGTAGTAGTACCACTACCATATGTACACCCATATAATAGATACTGTGTTACAATTGAATCTAATTCTACTATTTCAAATGGACAAGTATTTCCATATTCATTATATTTAAAGTTAGCTAAATTAACTGCGTTAGTATCAGAATATTCTGCTCTATTATCCTCAGTTACTTCTCCTACATATGTTCCATCTTCTAGATAATAATGAACATTAATAAGCTTAATACCACCCTTAGATCCATCATTATCATTATTTCTTATAAGCTGTGTCTTTTCTATTCCTGAATAATAATTATTTTGGGCAAGGAATGAACCACCATCAGATACAAGAATTGCTTGTGATACCATTGATGCCTTCCAATTTGAAGATATGGCTTGAACAGCATTCTTTGCAAGATTTGTTGAACCATTATAGAACACAGAACGTGCATTATAATAATGTGCAGCATTAAACATACAGTTTGCAGATGTTACTATTGCACCTCTTACCTTGAATAATCTATCCTCAATATTTGAGAATGTACATGTACTAAAGCTTATTTTTAGATAATAATTATTAACTTGATTGTCATCACCTAATAAGAATCCCTTCTTTTGAGGTACAGCTATACCCTCAAGAATTTGTGTGAAGGTAAATCCTTTATCTCTTAAAGCCTTATAATATAAATAATTACCTGAATTATTTTGATAATCTGTTTCAATACTTGACATCATTTGATATAGATAATCATTTTCTATATTTTCATCAATTGAATCACTATAATAATTATCTGAGTTAGCGTTAAACTCACAGAATGTAATTGAAACTCCTGTACCATTGTCTCCATCATATGGTGCTCTATACCATTCTCCTGAAGCTACATTAGTCATATATGAACCATTTGATATATCAATTTGTCCATCATATGATTTACCAAATGTACAATGGTCAATCCATACACCTGTTGAGAATGAAATCTTAGCATATGCCCATCCAAAGAAATCATAATCTCCATACTTTTGGCTTGTGCTTGTTCCATCCTCCCATTGCCAAATCTCATCCATTTCAAGGTTTCTTATACATAAGTTTTGGCATGAAAGTATTGAGAATCCAGCATGAGTAATCTTTGAACCATTCTTTGAATAAATAAGTAGATTAGATATTCCTTCTACCTTAATTTGAGTTACTCCATTATTTGCAATACTAGACATTGTGGCTCCAGCATTTTTATTCTTTGTAACCTTGCTTGAATCCCAATTTGCAAATACATTAGTTGATGTAGCAGTTGATGAAAGCTTGTTATATGCTAAATCAAGATCATTTTTAATCTCAATTACATGAACACTACCCTCACTTGTTAGTGTTTGTTTTAATGAATTATTTTCCCATTTATTAGTATATGAATATTTTGCATCTTTGATGGCCTTTGCAAGCTCTTCTGCAGTTGTAACCTCTCTATAAGCAGAAGTTCCCTTATAGTCATCAAAATCTGTAACACCACCATTTGCAAATCCTGATGTAACAGACATATCCTTAAGAACTGCATCACTTGCTTCCTCTAGCACACTACCCTCTTTTACAAATGAACCCTTTGTAAGATATCCATATCCAAGTCTTTGTGATGTATATCCAGCATATAGTGTCATATTAGATTTTACTAAAGATGTGAAATCATATTCCTTAGTTAAGGCCTCATCACTATACCATTTATCAAATGTATATGATAATATATCTACTCCATTTACAGATTTATTATCCTTAGTCGGATCATTTGGCTTATTAATAGTTTCTCCTTCAACTACTGTTACATCTGAAATTGTAGTATTACTACCTGTTACAAAGGATACTACATATGCCTCATTCCATACTGCATATAATGTTTGGTTGGCTGTAACAGTATATTCCTCTCCTACCTTACGAGAACCACTTTGATTAGATGCCCATGTATTAAATACATATCCAGTCATTGTTGGAATATACTTAGTTAAATCTATCTTAGTACCTGCTGTAACTGTAATAGAATCAAATTGTGTAGGGTTATACTCATCATCTAGATTTGGGTCATTTGAATTAAATGTTATTGTATATGTTGATGTATCAACACTATTCTTACTACCACCACATGATGCTAAGGCAAGGCCTGCAAGCCCTAATGTTATTGCTCCTATTAATTTCTTCATATAAATACCTCTATTTCTTAATATTATTTAAATCTAATTTATAGACAATGTTATGTATATATCTAATCGCAATGCAAACGCTTACTTGATTATTTTAATATATTAAATATTAAAAGTAAACAAAAATGGCAAGCATTTTTAATTTTTAATTTGCTTGCCATATTTTTTAATTAAGCTTAGCTAAATGAGCTAATACCTCTTCATATTGTGCCTTATATTGAGCTTGCTTTTGACGCTCAGCTTGAAGCTTAGCCTCAGGAGCCTTAGATACAAATCCTGGATTTGATAGCATCTTTTCACTTCTTGTAAGCTCTCCTTCAAGACGTGCCTTTTCCTTAAGAAGGTTTTGCTTAACCTCCTCTATATCAACAAGATCCTTTGTTGGAATATAGATAGTTAAGGCATCAAGAACTACTACTACATTATCACTAGACTTTGGTGCATCAGTTGATATTGTAAGTGTAGTAGGGTTTGTAAATTTTTCAAGATAATTTCTTGCATCATTTAGAATTTCTACTGTTTCATTCTCCTTACATACAAGGCTTATTGAAATTGCCTCCTTAGGAGCCTTACCTGCCTTACTACGCTCATTACGAACTGCAGTTATTACATCAAGAGCTATATTTAAGGCATTCTCCTCAGAATCAAAGCTAAATGCTTTGCATACTGTTGGCCAATCTTCAATTGTAATAGATTCCTTCTTGTGAGGAAGTGACTGATAAATTTCTTCTGTGATAAATGGTACAAATGGATGTAGCATCTTTATTATTGCTGTTAAAACATATAATAATACATTCTTTGTATTATTCTTGTTTTCAGAATCATTTGAAGATAAATCTACCTTAGAGATTTCAACATACCAAGATGCAAAATCATTCCATACAAAATTATATAGAGAACGTGCAACCTCTCCGAATTCATATTTATCGAAGTTTGTATCAACCTCAGAAATAACCTTATTTAATCTATTTAATATCCACTTAGATGCCATATTAAGATTTGCCTTTGTTAGGTCAATCTCAGTATATCCATCAAGATTCATCATTACATAACGAGAAATATTCCAAATCTTATTTAAATAATTCCATGATGATTCAATCTTTGTTTCATCAAAACGAAGATCAAGACCTGGAGCTGTATTAGTATTTAGGAAATAACGAAGTGAATCACATCCATATTTTTCAATAACATCAAATGGATCAATTCCATTTCCTAAGGACTTACTCATCTTTCTTCCTTGTGCATCACGAACAAGACCATGAATTAGAATATCCTTGAATGGAGCATGTCCTGTGAACTCAATTCCTTCAAATAGCATTCTTGATACCCAGAAGAAAATAATATCATATCCTGTAACAAGAACATTTGTTGGATAATATCTCTTGAGTAATGGATCGTCATAATTAGGGAATCCTAGAGTAGAGAATGGCCATAGGGCACTTGAGAACCATGTATCTAATACATCCTCATCCTGTACCCATCCCTCTCCTGGAGATTCTAGTTGAACCTTTACTGTATTATCCTTATACCAGGCAGGAATTCTATGTCCCCACCATAATTGACGAGAAATACACCAATCCTGAATATCTGTTAGCCAATGCTCAAGTGTTTGCTTGAATCTATCAGGAACAAATCTATATTCCTTATTATCTAATACCTGCTTTGCAAGAACATCCATCTTAACAAACCATTGCTTAGAAAGTCTTGGCTCAACTACAGCACCAGTACGCTCAGAATGTCCTACAGAGTGAACAATCTTTTCCTCCTTAACAAAGTATCCATCCTTCTTTAAATCCTCTATTAAGGCCTTACGACATTCAAATCTGTCCATTCCACAATACTTTCCAGCCATTTCATTCATTGTACCGTCATCATTCATACAAAGTGGCATAGGAAGATTATGTCTAATTCCTACCTCATAATCATTAGGATCATGTGCTGGTGTACATTTAACACAACCTGTTCCAAATTCCTTATCTACATACTCATCAGAAATTACAGGAATAATAGTATTAGTTCCTGGAATAGTTACTGTTTTACCAATAATAGATTTAAATCTTTCATCAGTTGGATTAACCATAATTGCTTGGTCAGCAAACATAGTCTCTGGACGAGTTGTAGCAATTAATACACTTCCACTTCCATCAGTAAATGGATAATTGAAATAATAGAATGCTCCCTCATCATCTTGGTGAATAACCTCGATATTTGATAAAGCTGTACGAGCAACTGGATCCCAGTTTATGATACGCTCTCCTTGATAAATATATCCCTTATTATAAAGTGTAATAAAGACATAATTTACAGCCTGATTACTCTTCTCATCAAGAGTAAATCTTTCCTTTGAATAATCTAGTGATAATCCAAGAGCAGCCCACTGTGAACGGATAATTGAGGCATACTCCTCCTTCCAACTCCAAGCACGCTTTAAGAATTCCTCACGTCCTATATCATAACGTGAAATACCTTCATTCTTAAGTCTTTGATCAACCTTTGCTTGAGTTGCAATACCTGCATGGTCCATACCAGGTAACCATAATGCATCATATCCCTGCATTCTCTTACGACGAATAATCATATCCTGAATAGTTGTATCCCATGCATGTCCTAAATGTAGCTTTCCTGTTACATTAGGTGGTGGAAGTGTGATTGTAAATGGTTGCTTTGAGTTATCTCCTGCCTCAAAGAACTTACCCTTCAACCAGAAATCATATTTTCCAGCCTCTACCTCTTTAGGATCATATTTAGTCTTTAGTTCCTTCATAATATACCTCCAAAATAATAAAAAAAGACGCCCAAATCCAAGGGCGTCATAATAACGTGTTACCACCTTAGTTCAGGATTAAATCCTGCACTCGAAATCCTTAACGTGGATTATTCGATATAAGCTACTATTATTTCACCTATATAGCTCCATGACTACCTTCAAAAATAGATTAACTGATATTTTCACCAACCATATCATCTCTTTAGAATAATTCTATCTCTACTCTTCACTTCAACGCTTATGAAATAATAATATAACTTTTATTTTTTAAAGTCAATAATTATTTCATTCTTTTATATTCTTCTAATGTTAAATGATAAAGCTTAACATCAACAATCCTTTTATCATACATAAGCTTATATGCCTTTATCGTACCCTCATATGTGAAGCCACAAGCAAGAGCTACATGCTCTGATTGTATATTATCTGCAATATGGCACATTTCTAAGACTAAGGCCTTTTGCTCCTTAAATGCATATTCACATAAAAGCATTGTGGCTTCCTTTGCATATCCAAGTCCCCAATAATCAGGATTTAATGCAAAGCCTATTTCAAAAGCCTTAATACGCTCTCTTATGTGACTTGGATTAAGCTCTATAGAGCCTACAACCTTTCCACTTTCTTTTTCTACTATCGCAAAGTTTTGCGCACTATAAACCTTTGCTTGAAGAATTCTTCTTGATGTAATCTCATCTGTATGAGGCTTCCATCCTGCAGTATATCCTACCCTTGGGTCACTTGAAAATTCATAAAAATCCTTAAAATCATCAAGTGTAAAATATCTAACTATTACTTTTTTTCCAATCAACTCTGGCATATAATATCACTCTATTTCCTATAATATAATTATAGCAAAAAGGAATGCAAATTGCATTCCTAATTAGTTAAGTTTTTACACATTATTTCAAGGCAATAAAAGATATTTAGAGTAAAATCATTTATTGTATCACCATAATATCCTTTAACATACTCTTTTCCATCTACAACTATTATTACATATCCAGTACCATAATTTAATGCATATATTTTATAATCATCATTATAAATAAAGCCTTTAGTATATTCCTCTATACTCTCTGGCTTTTTCATGGCACTTGGAAGAAACTCATGAAGCTCACAAAAATCTATTTCTTGAGTAAATGTAAAAGCATTAAGGAGCTCATACACATCCTCTTGTGTATAAAGCTCCTTATAGCCTAATATTTTATTTACTAGATTTTTAGCCTCAATAAGCTTTTTATCTAAATAATTACTTTGCTGCAACCTCATTATCCTTCTTATATTTCTTATATAGAACAACTGTAATATATGCAGCTGAACCTAGAATTATTGAAGATAGTGCGATAATACAAAGAGTAGTTCCTAAAGCCTTATTTTCAGATACTGTAGCCTTAGATTGATTAATTACTGCCTCACATGCAGTAAGATAATCTGATCCCTTAGGATCAAACATTGAAACCTTTGTAATGTCAGTTACTGACTTTAAAGGATTTAAATAGAATTCATATGTTGATGTGATATCTCCAAGAGTTACTGCTCCATAATACTCCTCATCAGCATATTCATCATACATATCTTGTACTGATTTTAATGCAGGTGAATATCCAACGAAGCAAGCATTTTGGAATGCATTATCAGGATTTAACATGAAATTAATAAACATATTAGCATATTCTTGATTCTTTGAAGTCTTAGGAATGCACATTCCATCAAAGAATGCTGATGTATTAGCTGGTACATATACATTATATGGTAGGTTATCTAAAGATTCTTTTCCTTCAGAACCTCCCATTCCTTCCTCTAGACCAAGATATACAGCATCAAAGAAATCTCCAAGCTGTGTAAAGCAGATATCGATATCTCCAGATGCAGTCTTTCTCTTTAATGCATCATCACCCCACATATCAAATGAGGCTTGCTTAATACCCTTAATTAATTCATTCTTAGCATCCTTATTAGTAACAAATGATTCATCATTAGGATCAATACCCTTACTCATATAATATGCAGCAACAGCCCAACGTGCAGTATTATACATACCAGTCTTCGCTGAATGATCCTTATATAATGATTTATCAAATAATGCCTTAAATCCATTAGTTTCAACAACATCCTTATTTCCAGCATATCTTGTAGAATAAATCATTGCGTATGCTCCCCAGAAATAAGGCATGCAATACTCTAATGTCTCAGACATATGAGTATTTCTTAAATATGTTAGATTATCATCAAAGATAGAATCATAATCCTTCATATATTCAAAATTTTTGGTATCAATCTTATATAAAAGATTGTCCTCATAAAGCTTAGTTATCATGTAATCACCAGGAATAGCTACATCATAAGCTGTAGTTCCTGCTGAAATCTTTTGATACATTGTTTCAGATGATGTGACACATTCTTGTACAACCTGAATTCCAGTTTCTTCTTCAAATGTATCAAATAAATCCTCATCAATATATTCTCCCCAGTTAAGAAGATATAATGTTTTAGTGTCTCCACCATTATTTAAAATAACTAAGGCAGCAATAGTGAAGGCAACTATAACAGAAACTGTTGTAATAAAAATCTTCTTCATTACTTGCTCACCTTCTTCTTACTATTCTTTTTAGAGCTTCTAAATGAGATAAATAATACTATTCCTAATGTAACCATAGTTAATAGGGCATTATAAGCATAAGCTCCTGCACTAAAGTTCTTCTTTGTATATGAATTATATACATAGTTACTGAAATTGTAGAATCCGTTTCCTTGTGTGAAATAAGAAATAACGAAATCATCAATTGATAATGTGAAAGCTAATAGTGCTCCAGTTAGAATTGCTGTCTTTAGTGAAGGGATTATTACAAGGAATAATGCCTTAACCTTTGAGCAACCTAAATCCTGTGCTGCCTCAAATAGTGATTCATCAGTTTGCTGAAGTTTAGGTAATACCATTAGTATTACATAAGGTGTTGTAAAGAACACATGAGCTACAAGCATTGTAGGGAATCCGAATATTTGAGGAATAAGTGGTAATAATAATGAGAATATAATCATAATTGAAATTCCTGTTACAATCTCTGATTGCATCATAGGCATTTCATTTAAAAATCCCATAATCTTCTTAGAACGTCCCTTTAGGGCGTTAATTCCAATTGCTGAGAATAATCCTAATATAGTTGAAATAAGTGTAGCCCAGAAAGATACTAAAAGTGAATCAAGTATATTTCTATAAAGTGAGCTATTTGTAAATATTTCTTTATAATTCTCTAATGTAAATCCACCAAAATTAAGTGCACTTAATCCATTAGCGTCACTATTTATAGATTGATAAATAATAACAAATACTGGAATGTACATAATAAGGAGGGCAATTACTACAAATAAAACCTTTAGTACAATTGGAAGATACTTCTTCCATCCATTATTTTCTATCATAGACTTATACCGTCCTTTCCTTTTGAAGTTTTACCAAGGACTAATATAAATACAACAATGATAATTGATACAAAGATAGATAATAATGATCCAAGGTTGTAATTATTAGCAGTCTTAAACATATTTTCAATAATATTTCCTATCATATTTACCTTTCCATCACCGATAATTGCAGAAATTGCAAATCCAGTGGCTGCTGGTAGGAATACCATTATGATTCCAGATGAAACTCCAGATAAAGAAAGTGGGAATGTAACCTTAAAGAAAGTCTTCCAAGCAGGTACTCCTAAATCCTTTGAAGCTTCAATAAGTGATCTATCAAGCTTTTCAAGTACTGTATAGATTGGGAAAATCATAAATGGTAGGTAAGTAGTTACAGTTACAAATATAACTGCACCCTTAGTACCTATTAAATCTAATGCGCTAAAGGCATCAGATGAGAATAGCTTATACCATGAAAGTATTCTTAGCATTGAATTACACCACATTGGTAAAATCATCATAAGTAATACTAATGGCTTATGCTTAATATTTGAGAATGATACAAAGTAAGCTACAGGATACCCTATTAAGAAACAGATAACTGTAGTCCAGAAGGCAATAACAAGAGAATTCCATAATGCTTCCCAATATGTCATATCACGAAGCTCAAGGTAATTATCGAATGTAGCCTTCGCACCACTAAATGATACTCCATCTGTTGTAAAGAAAGTTAGTACAAACATCAATAATAGAGGTAAAATTACTAGTATCGCAAGCCATACAAAGTATGGAATTGAAAGCTTCTTAAAACTTTTCATCCCTATGCCTCAGTAGTCTCTGTTTGGTCAAGAACCTTCATTAATTGAACCTCATAATAATCTATCTTAAGTCCAATCCTAGATCCTACCTCACAGTTTTGATAATCCTCAATTAAAATATCGTTTCCATCAACATCTACATGCATCTCAAAATGTACTCCTGTAAATACACTTGATGTAACTGTACCACACATAAATGCAGATTCTGGGTTTTCAAACTCAAGGTCAAAATCCTCAGGTCTAATAACAACATCAACTATTTCATTTGGTTGGAAGATAGTAACATATGTTTCGAATTCTGCACCAAGGAATGATACAAGATTATCATCAACATATACTCCTTCCATAATATTGTCTCCATCATAGTTAGCAAGAAGTGATTGCTTTGACTCTGACTTAGATTCACAATAAATATTTTGTGGATCAACAGTAAATCCCATCTCTTCTCCTACAACATGCTTATATGGAGTGTTAATATTTAAGCTCTTACCAGCTATTTCAACAACTAGCTCGTAGTGATTCTTCTTAAACCTAGCTGACTTAACGATACCCTTAATCTTAGCAGATTCTAAAGGTACAACATCGAAGTCCTCCTTCTCAACGATACAGTAAATTTCTTCACCCTTCTCGAAGTCATTTACATCTACTCTCCACTTTCTTCCTAAAGCTTCAAGTCTATCGTTTCCTAAATACTTTCCGCGGAAAATATTAGATTGTCCAATAAATCCTGCAACAAATCTATTAACAGGCTCATTGTAAATATCCTCAGGACGTCCGATTTGTTGAATTTCACCATTGTTCATAACAACAACAGTATCAGACATAACCATTGCTTCCTCTTGATCATGAGTTACAAAGATAAATGTAATTCCAAGGTTTCTTTGCATTTCCTTAAGCTCATATCTCATCTTTTCTCTAACCTTAAGGTCTAATGCTGCAAGTGGCTCATCAAGTAATAGGATACGAGGCTTATTAACGATTGCTCTTGCAATTGCAATACGTTGCATTTGTCCTCCTGAAAGAGATGAGATTTGTCTATTCTCATATCCAGGTAGATTTACAAGCTCAAGGGCATTTAGAACCTCTCTTCTAATTGTATCCTCCTTGAAATGTCTATCTTGTATTTTTAAAATGATCTTATAGAAAACATCATTCTCCTTTAAGTCATTATCTAAAGATGTATAAAGCTCCTTAAAAGTAGCTCCATCAAATGATGCACCTTCATAATTCTGTTCAGCTAGTATTTCATTAAATCTTTGAACTATAGCTTCCTTTGATGCAGCCTTTAATGACTTCTTTTCTGCTTTAACCTTTTCTTCAAAGACTATAACTATTGATTGCTTCTTAAAATACTCAATAGCCGCAGCCTTTACCTCCTTTGGCTTAAGATACTTCTCTAAGATACGTCTTACAGAATCAATCTCTTCCTCGTCAAAGCCATAATCGTGTAATAAATTGTATACACCAATATCATACACATTTGAATAAACATTGTTTCTTAATCCGAACGCAATATTATCATAGATATTCAAATGTGGGAATAGTGCATATCTCTGGAATACCGTGTTAATCGGTCTTTTGTGAGTAGGAATATTTTGTATTTCCTCTCCATCAAGTAATAATTCACCTTTTTGCATTGTTTCAAATCCACCAATGATTCTAAGGGTAGTTGTCTTACCACATCCTGAAGGACCTAGTAGAGTAACAAACTCATTCTCATTAATTGATAAGTTTAGGTCATCTAAAATGACATTGTCGCCATATGCCTTACAGATACCTTTTAACTCAACTAATTTACGTGCCATTTCTTTATTTTATTCTCCTTTTAAATGTTCATATATTAGTTTTTAGTATTGCCAGATTATGTGCAATTTTATGTAACCGATTTAATTATATGATATATTTTTCAAATGTAAATAATAAATTGTAAAAAAATTAAATTTGTTAAATGGCAAAAATAGTCCCAATAAAAATTGAGACTATTTTATACAATAAATATATAGATATTTTTTATCACCAAATAATTCTAGAATTATTATCATAATGCCAGAATTTCCCTATTAATTCAGGCTCAAGCTCACTATAATAATATGAAGCTGCATTAAATATAGCATCGTTACTTCCACCAATAATTATATTATTTGCCTCTATATCTGTTGTCATATAGAATATATTCTTAAGATTTAGGCAATTATTAAATGAATATCCTCCTATGCTTAAAAGAGATTTAGGTAATGTAATACTCTTTAATAACATACAACCATCAAAGCTATGACCACCAATATTTAAAACTCCCTCTGGTATAGTTATATCCTTAAGCCTTATACATCCACTAAAGGCGTATTGTCCAATAGTTTTAATTCCTGGCTCTATATCTACTATCTCTAATGATGTACAGCCTAGGAAGGCCTTATCCTCTATTCTTATTACATTTTTAGGAATTTTTATTTGAGTAATATTAGCATCACCTAAAAATGCTTGCCTATAAATTGAATAATTATCAATATATACTCCATTATAGCTAAAGCCAGTAGGTAGGCTTATAGATGTATTGGATCCAGAATATCCAACTAAATAGGCTTTCTCATCTACATATGAGAATATAAAATCATCCTCATTTACAACTATAGAATCACTAGCTAAAGAATTGTGAACCTTATCTGCATTATATGAAACATACCCATTAGTATTTGTATTAGGCCTAATATCAAGCTCTGATAGATTATAAACCTCTATAAGCTTATTACATCCTCTAAAGGCATAGTTTCTTATAGTGGTAAGCTTAGATGGAATTATAATATTTACTAATGAAGTGCATCCATAAAATGATGAATACCCAATACTTTCAAGCTCATTTGGAAGACTAACATCTATAAGAGATTGGCAATTATAGAATGTATAGGATTTTATTTCTTTAAGAGTATTTGGAAGAATTATACTTTTTAGAGATATGCAATCACAAAAAGCATTCTCCATAATATATTTGCACGAATCTTTAATTGATACCTCTATAATATTATCGCAAGATAAAAATGCTGCCTTTCCAATACCTATAACACATCCAGGAATATCAACTGTTTTAATATTATCCATATCATAAAATGCATAATCATAAATTGCATATTGATTTATAGTACTTCCATTATAATCTAATGATTCTGGAAGCTTCAATTCTATATCAGATCCATTATATCCAATTAGATAGGCCATATCATTAGCATACGCAAAAATATAGGCATCATTTGTTTCTTTAACAATTGATTTATCCTTAAGCTTTTCATGTATTATTAGCGCATATTTCCCAACGCAACCATTTGTTGTTGAATTATTTAAGATATATATATTTGATAAATTATATATTTCTACAAGCCTTACACAACCCTCAAATGCCTGAAAGCCAATAGATGTAAGGCTTTCTGGAAGTATAACACTAGTTAAGCTTTTGCAATCATAGAATGCATTCTCTTTAATGCTTACGCATCCATTTGGTATTTCTATTTTATTTAAGGAGCTACAGCCTTCAAAAGCTTGTCTTCCAATATATGAAATTGATTTAGGAATAGATATTTCTTTAAGATTCTTACAATCATAAAACATATTATCACTAATATATCCAATTTCATTTGGAAGATGTATTTCCTTTAGATTACTACATCCATAAAAAGCGCTATTCTTAATATATTTACAACCATCAGGAAGAACTACATTATCTAGTAAAACACAATCCTTAAATGCACATTCTCCTATTTTTGTAACACTTTCACTAATAGATATATTACTTAGTGTTCTACATCCATTAAAGGCATAATCATTGATTTCATAATTATTTACTAAAATATCATCATACCAAAAATTATTTGGAAGATTAATACTAGTTTTAATTCCAATATATCCTAAAAGATACCCTTTATTATCTGCATAAGCAAACACAAGACCATTATCAAGAATTCTTACAGCACTATTATTCATAATATTATCATGAATAACTCTTGCATATAGAGCTATCTTTCCATTATTTTCATATCCCTCATGAATATCTAGGGATGATAAATTATATATTTCAAATAGCTTTTGACAGCCTGCAAAAGCATCTTCTCCTATAGACCATACATCCTTGTGGATTGTAACTGATGTAAGATTTTGAAGTCCATAAAATTGATATTCTCCCACCTCACATACATCATCAGGTATTACAAGATTAGTTAAAAGAGAATATGTATTTTCATTAAATGATACATCTCCATTAGGATCTAGAATATAAAAATTTTTAGCATAGCGCATTGGGTTAGATTGATAATCCTCAAATTTTATCATACACCATTCACTAAGTGTTCCATCAAAATAAATATTTTCAAGATTAACACAACCAAAAAAGGCATGACGTCCAATATTTCTTATACTATTAGGTAGGCAGATTGTTTTAAGAGATGTAGCATTATAGAATGCTTCACGCCCTATCTCTATAACTCTATTTGGAATAGATAGAGTCTTAATTTTATGATTTGCAAAGGAGCTTATTATATACCCATCAGTTTTATTATCATATTGATAAGAGAATGTTTCATTAAGCTCATATGATATTGTTAGGTCCTCTCCCTTTTTATCCTGATCATCATACTCATCATCTAAATCAGACGGCATTAAATCCTTTAAAATATCCTCTTCAATACCCATACATGATGCAAGCATAGTTACTCCTAACACAGACATAGAGCATAAAACATATTTATAATACCTATTCATGCAATCACCTCCCTAAACTAGCCTTATTAAATTTATTATACAGTAATACGTTCACTATGTAAATAGAGGCAAAAAAAAGGAATGGCAATGCCATTCCTAATTAATTATAATAAAGCCTTTGATAATACATCCTTGACATTCTTAACAGGTATGATAGTCAAAGACTTTCTTACCTCTTCTGGAATATCTTCGATATCTCTTTGGTTCTCATCTGGAATAAGGATTGTTGTAAGACCACTACGCTTTGCAGCGATAGCCTTCTCCTTTAATCCTCCAATTGGAAGGACTGCTCCACGAAGAGTTACCTCACCAGTCATACCAAGATGTGATGATACCTTACGACCAGTAAGTGCAGATACAATAGCTGTAGTTATTGTAACACCTGCTGAAGGACCATCCTTTGGTACTGCTCCTTCTGGTACATGAACGTGAATATCATTTTCAGTAAATATAGCAGGATCAATATTAAACTCCTCTGCATGGCTTCTTACGTAAGATAAAGCTGCCATACAAGATTCCTTCATTACATCTCCAAGCTTACCAGTTAATACAAGGCCTCCCTTACCCTTATAGTAAGTAACCTCAATATCAAGAGTATCTCCACCAAATGATGTATATGCAAGTCCTGTAACAATACCTACTTGATCCTCTTCACGATTTTCGTTATTGAAGAAACGAATCTTTCCTAAGAATTCTTCGATATTATCCTTAGTTACTGTAACATTTCCAGTCTTTTCAACTAGAATCTTCTTTACAGCCTTACGACAGATAGTACCAATCATACGGTCAAGCTCACGAACTCCAGCCTCACGTGTCCATCCAGCAATAATCTTCTTTAAGGCTTCATCCTCAATTGTAAGCATATCCTTCTTTAATCCATGAGCTTCAAGTTCACGACTCATTAAATGAGTTTTTGCGATATTAAACTTCTCATATTCAGTATATGAAGAAAGCTCAATAATCTCCATACGATCACGAAGTGGTCCAGGGATACCAGAAAGGTCATTTGCTGTTGTTATAAACATAACCTGAGATAGATCATACTCCTCCTCTAGATAATTATCTGAGAAGTGAGAATTTTGCTCTGGATCTAACACCTCAAGCATTGCTGATGCAGGATCCCCTCTATAATTAGAAGTCATCTTATCAATCTCATCTAAAAGGAATACTGGATTGATTGTTTGTGCATCCTTCATACCCTTTAAAATACGACCAGGTAATGCTCCTATATAAGTACGTCTATGTCCTCTAATTTCTGATTCATCAGAAACTCCTCCAAGTGATTGCTTGATAAACTTGCGACCAAGAGCCTCAGAAATTGACTTAGCAAGTGAAGTTTTACCAACTCCTGGAGGTCCTACAAGGCAGATAATAGTTTGTGGATTCTTATTAGTCATAATCTTTACAGATAGATACTCTAATATTCTTTCCTTAACCTTATCAAGTCCATAATGGTTCTTATCAAGTACCTCTTGAACCTTAGTAATATCAGTTTGATCAGGAGTTGTCTTATCCCAAGGTAAGGCAATCATAAAATCAAGATATTGCTTAATAATCCCAGATTCTGCCATCTGGTAAGATGTATTTGCATATCTCTTAAGCTCATCAAGTGCTTTCTTATAAATCTTTTCAGGCATATGAGCCTCTTCAATCTTCTTACGAAGCTCCTCAATTTCCTCATCCTGTCTAGCCTTGTCTCCAAGCTCATTTTGGATGGCCTTCATCTTCTCACGAAGATAATATTCCTTTTGAGAATCATCAATAGACTTCTTAACATCTTGATTAATCTTATTCTCAATATCACCAATTTGCTTCTCACGAGCAACATCCTCTAATATAAACTCCATTCTCTTTGAAAGACTTTGCTCCTCAAGATAACGGTATTTATTAACATTAGAAGATTTTAAATGGAATGAAATAATATCTGCGATTTGCTCTGTTGTAACACCAGATTGAATAGTACGTAAAACATCCTCAGCATTGTTTAAAACAATAGCCGCATTCTTAGATACCTCACTTACAACACTTCTAATTAATGCAGATTCCTCTGCACCATCTACAAGAATTGTAGGATAATCCTTAACATTTACCATAAAATATGGAGATGATTGGATAAAATCATCAATAGTTACTCTAGATAAAATATTGAATTTAACCTTATAATTATTATTTGGAAGCTTAAGCTTTAAGGTTAATTTAGCTTTAACTCCAATCTTTTGAACATCCTCAGTAGTTACATCTGTAACTAATGGATTCTTTTGTATCAAAAGAATTACCTCATTATTAAACTTTTTTTCACAAGCCTCTAATGCCTTTAGTGAAATATCACGTCCAATTTCAATTCTAAACTCATTATTTGGAATAGGAATAATTCCACGAACAGCTATGGCTGGTAATCCTAAAGTTTCTAGTTCTTCCATAAAAATCACCTCTTACAAAACTAGTTATATTAAACTAGCAATTATATATTACATTAGTTTTGGCACTAAGTCAAGCAGTTTGCCAATTTTTTATTTTAATATTTATATTTGTGACAAAAAAGAGGCAAATAATTGCCTCTAAAATGTATTAATTATTACTTTAATAGCTCTAAGATGTCAGCCTTCTTAGCTCCTGCAGGAACCTTAATTCCCTTTTCAGCAGCTATAGCCTTTAGCTCAGCAACAGTCTTCTTAGATAAATCCTCTGAAGCCTCTGCCTTCTTCTCAGCCTTAGGAGCAGCCTTCTTTGCAGCTGGCTTTGCTTCTCCCTCAACTAACTTTGCATTTGCAACAAGCATATCAATTAGCTTATTGTATACAAGCTCATTATAGTATCTTCCAACATTTTGTTGCATTAATTGATCCTTAGTAAGCTTTGAACCTGCTAAATCTTGATCAGCTCTTGCCTCTAGCTCATCCTTAGTTGGCTCAATCTTCTCTGCCTCAATAATCTTAGACATAACAACATTGAACTTAGCATTCTTGTATGCTTCCTTCTTAGTAACATCCTCAAATTGCTCAGGAGTAGCTCCCATGAAGCTTAAGAATGTCTCGAATGGAATATTATACATCTTTGCTTGGTTCTCATATTGAGACTTGATTTGGTTGAATCTTTCATCAACCATAGCTTGTGGAACCTCAACATCAGCAGAATCTAGAATTGTATTGATAATTGAATCAACCATCTTATCCTTCTCTGAAGTCTTCTTCTTATCCTCGATTTCAGCCTTCTTAGCAGCCTTGAAATCAGCAACAGTCTTTTGCTCAACATTTAATGATTGAACAAACTCATCAGTTAATGCTGGTAAGCTTTGAGCTTTAACCTCATGAACAGTAACCTTGAATACTGCAGCCTTTCCAGCTAAATCCTTTTGTCCATAGTTCTCTGGGAATGTAACATTAAGATCCTTAGTCTCTCCTGCCTTCATTCCAACCATTTGATCCTCAAATCCAGGGATGAATTGTCCTGAACCAATTTGAAGCTCATAATCCTTAGCGCTTCCTCCTTGGAACTCAACACCATCAACTGATCCTACGAAATCAAACTTAGCGATATCATTTAAAGCAATTACTTGCTCCTTCTTAACCTCAGTTGTAGCATGTGCCTTTAATACATCATTAACTGCAGCCTCTACCTCATCATCAGTTGCATCATAATTAGGCTTTGCAACCTCTACACCCTTATACTTAGGTAATTCAAACTCAGGCATAACATCGAATGATAATGAAACTTGGAAATCCTTTCCTTGTCCAAAATCCTTAGTCTCAATATTAGGTTGAGCTTGTCCAACAATCTTGTTAGCTAAATCTCTATCTGCATATACCTCTTGAATCTTTTGGTTAAAGATTACGTCTAATGCGTCATTATATAATGACTCAACACCATACTTCTTTAAAAATACTGCCTTAGGTGCATGTCCCTTTCTAAATCCTTGAATAGTTACATTTGCGTTAACCTTTACGAAAGCCTCATCTAATGCCTTGTCAAATTCATCAGCCTTAACATCAAATATTGCTTTTACACGACTCTTTGATACATTTTCTAATTTCATTATAATTTTCTCCATTTCTTATTAAAAAATTCTTACTAAATAATTATAGCATAATTTATCACTTTGTAAACTATAAAAATTTTGGTATATAAAAAAGAAATTGGCAAAAGCGCCAATTTCCATTTTAAATATCATATTTAGCTGAAATTTCACTCGGTGTCTTACCAAGAAGAGTAAATATTGGAAGTGTTCCAAATACAAACCCTATCGCAAATAACGATAATAATCCATAGTAAGGATATGGTGATTGGAACAATTTATAGCTTCCTGGTTCCATCAAATTTCTTAGATATTGAGCAAATCCTCCATATAGCCCTATAAACAAGACATATCCAAGTACTGATGTTGTACAAACCGAAACAATCGACTGAATAGCATATCTTGAAATAATACGGGCTCTTGAAGCTCCAATATTTCTTAAAACACCAATTTCATAGATATCCGCAATCATATGAGCTCTCATTGTAAAATATGTATATATAATACATATAGCTACCATAACAAGTGCCGTTATAAGCAAGGTCCTATTATCTCTTTGTAAGTCACTAAGAGCGTCATCAACCTCAGTTTGATAAATAGTTTTTGATAAATCAAATCCCATATTTTCAAAAATTGACTTATCGCTATCATTGATTTCAAACATAGTACTACTTGAATAGTACTTATTTCCTAAAGTATACACTATAGGTGACATATAAAGTAATTCATGGTAGCTGAAAAAGTGACCAACACTATTAACTGTATTAGGCTTAAATTTTCCTGTAACAATAGCCTTATCAAAATTACAATCTAATTCTATAACATCACCAATTTCGTAATCTGAAAATATAGAGACGATCACCCCAGGAATTCCGTCTTTAACTGGGACATATTCCCCTTCTATTATATCTATCTTTTGATCTATCTCATATGGAGTATAATCTGATTGATCATAATAAAGATAATGATTATTTCCAGCAATAAAATCAAAGTCATTCATTATAAATCCATAAGTCACTTCTTGCCTATCATAATTAGTTAAGTTAGGAAAAATATATGTTCCATCTATATCTTTATAAACTGCAAGACCTATTGCAGTATAAGTTGTTGTATCAGTTGAATGCCAAGCAGTATAATTATAATCTGTTAATAAACTATCGCAATCTAATGAACCTTCCACAAAAGATTTATATTCTTTCTCTGATAATACATATAACACCTTATACTTATCATCAAGACCTTTGCAATCGACTCCATAAACAACATCATAAGCTTCATACTGGCAATATGTAGATTTAGGTATAATATAGCTATGTCCATCATTATCTGTTATATCATTCCTTAAAGAATACATAGCTTCTGTTTTTCGTTTTGATACTCCACATATATTGAAGTCGCGACATTCCATATATGAAAGCTCTTCATAGCTCTTAGCACCAAGCTTTTTTAAAATCATATCTGCCATATTCTTTCCAAGCACTACATCAAAGCTACTCTTTGGTTCACTACCCCATAAAAGGCCATCATTTTTAACACTCTTATATAGGAAACGATATGTTTCAAAATTTTTATATGTTGATTTTAAACTATTAATATCATATGTAACTTGAAAAGATATATATGATCCTATGGATGCATCAGTTTTCTCAATTTCATCATAATGCTTAATATTTGAAATAAGTTTATTATTATTTAAACTATAAGATGCATCATCATAAATAAAACCTGATGTAGCAACATTATTAAACTCATATAGATTTACAAAAGAAATAGCTAATACGATTCCTATTAAAACCAAGGCAGCCTTTAAAATCTTAGCTCTCTTATTCTTGGCCTTAAACGAAATAAAGGCTTCCTTAAGATTATGCCACATTCTCTTAAATGGATGAGGCTTTTTAGTATCATCATACCATGAGGCATCAAAATTGAACTTATCTTCAATTTGATTAACCTCATTTTCCTGATATTTACCTTCAACAAGCTCTACATTGGCTTCTTCAATATCCTTAATCATTACATTAGATTTAATATAATATGTACCATTAATCTCAATCAATGTAAGATTTATATCTGGATTCTCTTCATTACTATAAACAACTGTTTTAGTCCTTTCTCCATCACAAATCTTATTCATATCCCCTAAATAAACCTTGTAATCAAGTCTTTTCTTAATCGCATCAGAATTACCAGATAAGGTATTTCTAATATTTGTAATACATCCATCCTTTAGTTCTACAATAGTATCTGCATAATATTCAGCAAGTGGCTTATCATGTGTTACAAGTAGTACTAAGGCAATGCTTGATATATTTTTTAGAATATTCATGATTTCAACAGAATTCTTTGAATCAAGATTTCCTGTTGGCTCATCAGCAATTAGAATCTTAGTTTTCTTAACAAGAGCACGGGCAATAGCTACACGCTGCATTTGTCCTCCTGAAAGCTGTCCAGCAAGCTTTTTACGGAATTTATATAATCCTACTGCTGTTAAGGCATATTTAATTCTTTTTTGTTGCTCATCTGGATCTGTAATATCAATTATATCTAGCTGAGTTACAAGATTATCATAAACAGTTCTTTGTGGTAACAAATTATAATGCTGGAAAATGTATCCAATATGTTCACTACGATATTTGTCTACATTCTTCATTTTATATTTATTAAAGCTTACATCATCATATGAAATATTACCACTTTCATATCTATCAAGACCACCTATTACATTAAGTAATGTTGTCTTTCCAGCACCACTATCTCCAAGAAGGGCTACAAGACCAACTGATGGTAAATCAAGTGAAGCATTATTAATTACATGAATTTGATTTGATTTATTCTTATAAAAATACTTATTAACATTATTAATCTTAATCATATTACTTCACCTGCTTTAATCCTTCTCTTACAGTAAAATGGAATAGTCTACGATTAAATCTCTTTCCAAGAAGCAATCCTAAAATAAACATTACAGCAAAATATAATAATGTTATCGCAAGTGATATATCCTTAAATATAGAAACATACACATTATCTACAAATAGAGCTATTATTCTTGCGATAGCATACGCTAAGATTGAAATGGTAACAACTGAAATCATTGTTTCAAATATCACAATATATTTCATATCATTTCTTGTGACTCCAAGCGTTCTAAATATATTATATGATTCAGATTTTGATTTAAATATAACAGCAAGAATTGCATATGCAATAAAATAAACAATAATAAGTACTAAAGTTGTACCTGCAATAATTAAATATTCTGTTAAGTGTGATATAGCAATTTCAAGCTTAGTCATTGTTGTATAGGTCTTACAATCTATTATGTATACGTCATAATCCTTCAAAAAAGAACGTGCCTTCTTCTTGCTTCCGTAGAATGTAACCTCATAATCATCCATACTAGAAAAGAAATCATAACCAATTATAACTTCACTTTCTTGATTGTCTACCCTCTCAATTCTATCTGTAAAATCAAACATAACATTATCATAATAAAATAACTTATCCCCACCTAAGCTATCTCTTAATAAGTATTTGGTTGTAGTAGATAAATCAATACTAATCTTAGGGCGTGTGAAAGCGTATGTGCCATATGAGTTTGTCATCTCTATAATTCCCAAAGTCTTATATAGAGTATGAATAATTTCATTTCCTGTAATCACAACTGAATCATAGTTTACAGAATTGCAATAAGCAACACCTGTAATATAAAATTTATCCTCAATTAGATATGAATCACTAAAGCTAAACTCATTATCACACATATCTTTAAGCTCAGATTTAGAGTATGCTGACTCATTTACTAAAAACATACATTCATCGCTTTTTTCTGGCTTTGATCCGTAAATAATTTTATAATCCTTTGGATTAGGTTCATAATAAGCAGAAAAATCAATCAATTCGGTTTGCCATGTACCCATTATTATTGATTTAGATAAATTATAGTAGAACTCATTAGTGTAATAAGTAAGTCCACTAGCCTCTAGTTCTTTTTTATCAAACGCTTTATGATTAAGATTTGAAGCAACAATCTTATTATTTCCTCTATACGCTAATTGTCCATTATCAGTACTATTTTCAAATGACAAGCTTATTCCTTGGTATAAATAGAGTACAATAATTGATGTAAATAATAATATTAAACCAATTAAAAATGTTTTCTTTGGAGTTGAAATCAAATTATTTAAAGAGATTCTAAAATTAGTTTTCTTAGTTATTGGCTTATAATCAAGATCTAATTCCTCTTTTGGATCCTCTAATTCCTTTGTTGACTTATCTAAAAATAAATCCTCAACAATTTGTCCATCATCAAGCTTAATCTTTCTTGTAGCTATATCCTTAACCTGTTCAAAGTTATGAGTAACAATTAAGACAAGCTTATCAGTGGCAACTTCCTTTAATAATTTAATAATTTCTTCACCTGTCTTAGAATCAAGGTTTCCAGTTGGCTCATCACATGCAAGAATTTCACATTTAGAGGCTAGGGCACGTGCTATAACACATCTTTGCTTTTCTCCTCCTGATAATTGAGATCCTCTGTTCTTCATACGTGCTGTTAAGCCAACCTTCTCAAGAATAGCCATAGCCTCAGTCTTAGCCTCAGTTCTTGAGGAACTATTTATTATAAGTGGTAGCATTACATTCTCAAGTACAGTATATGAATCTATTATATTGTAATTTTGAAATATGAATCCAATTTTATCCTTTCTAAATTGGTCCATATCATCAATTGAAAAATATGAGGTTTCATTACCTTTATAATAAACCTCTCCTTCGTCAAAAGCATCAACCTTAGTTATTATGTTTAAGAGAGTGGACTTTCCTGATCCACTCTCTCCTGTAATAGCTACGATTTCTCCCTTATTTAGGGTTAAATTGATATTAATAAGTCCCTTGTTTGTTACACCATTTGATGTGTAATATTTTGAAACATTAACAAGTTCAATCATCGCACACTCTCCTATTAAAATATATATTACTTGTTAAGGTATCCCTTAGCTGCTAAAAGCTCTGCAAGTAATACAGCTCCTCCTGCAGCTCCACGTAATGTGTTATGTGAGAATCCTACAAACTTATAATCGAAAATATTATCCTCTCTTAAACGTCCAAGAGCAATTCCCATTCCACCCTCTAGCATTCTATCAAGCTTAGGCTGTGGTCTATTATCCTCTTCAAAATAAGTTAAGAATTGCTTTGGAGCAGAAGGTAGGTTAAGAGTTTGAGGCTCTCCATAATATGCCTTCCACTTAGCAAGGATTTCATCCTTAGTTGGCTTTTTATTCTTAAATTTAACAAATACAGTAGCAAGGTGTCCATTAGATACAGCAACTCTTACGCATTGAGCACTAATTTGCATCTCAGATGCAGGAAGGTCAACAATCTTATCTCCTAATACCTTACCAAAAATCTTAAGAGGCTCTACTTCGCTCTTTTCCTCTTCTCCACCGATATATGGAATACAGTTATCAACAATTTCAGGCATTGTCTCAAATGTCTTTCCAGCTCCTGAAATTGCTTGGTATGTAGAAACAAATACCTTATCAATTCCATACTCTAAAAGTGGAGCTAATGCTGGTACATATGATTGTAGTGAACAGTTAGACTTAACTGCAATAAATCCTCTCTTAGTACCAAGTCTTTGTCTTTGTGCCTTGATTACCTCTAGGTGATCTGCATTGATTTCTGGAATAATCATAGGTACATCATCTGTATGACGGTGTGCTGAGTTGTTAGATACAACTGGGCACTCAAGCTTTGCATACTTATCCTCTAATGCACGAATTTCATCCTTCTTCATGTTAACAGCGCAGAATACGAAATCAACAGACTTAGCAATTTCCTCCATATCTGCCTCAGCATCCTTAACAATCATATCCTTAACAAATGCAGGCATTTCACAATCCATTGCCCACTTAGCTCCTACAGCATCCTCATATCTCTTTCCTGCTGAACGGCTAGAAGCCGCAAGAACCTCTATATGAAACCAAGGGTGATTAGCAAGTAAAGTAATAAATCTTTGACCAACCATTCCTGTGGCACCAATAATTCCAACCTTAAAATTATAATTTGACATATTATTTCCTCCAAAATTTAAATACTTAATTATTATAATGTTTAATATTCATTTTTTCAAGTAAAAATGCCAATACAATTAGTATTGGCAATACTTTTTTTGTTTTTAATTAAGAAATGATAGCTTGATCCTGTGTTTCAGGCTCAATAATACCTGCAGGAATCTCATTTTCCTTCTTCTTATTCTTTTCCTTATCCTTCTTCTTGCTCTTCTTAGGACCGTTATTATCTCCACCATTCCAATATTTAATAGCAGCTCTAATACCATCCTGTGCAAGATATATGCAAGATAGGGCAATTACTACAAGTAATACAATTACAAGTTGCTTCAATGTAAAATCATAAGCTAAGCAGAATGTTCCAAGTGTTACAAACACAAGATTTACAAAATAATTATAAATAGTTGACTTTGATTTAAAGAATGCAGTCGCAAAGAAATGTAATGCTCCACGTAAATAAATTACAGCTCCTACAAAGAATCTATAATAATCCTGCATAAACTCAATGAACTTTCCTTGGTCATCAGAGTGGCTTTGATAATATATTCCTCCGATTAATAGGAATAATCCACAAGCACCATCTAGAATAACCTCAACTAGATTCATAATCTTAAACCATTTAGTATAAGTCTTTCTCTTTAGCATGTAGAATATAAATCTTGCTACACATAAAATTGAAATAAAAGCTCCAGTAACTGTGATAATCATCATTTGTGCATCATCAAAATTAAAAGACATTGTTATAAATATTGCAAGTAATAGTGCAGCACCTGCTATCTTGAATACAAATCCAAGTCCTTTAAATGGACCATTTTCCTTTCTTAAAACCTCACGAGATGGAGTAGGAGCCTCTTGCTCTTCCTCAGAAGCATTATCTACAGATGCTTCCTCCTTTACCTCTACCTTTTCTTGTGATTCATTATTCTCTAATTCCTTCTTTTTCTTTTTACCAAATGCCATATGGGCACCTCCAATTAACATAATTTAATTAAATTATACAATATTTTTTCAAATTTTAATATAGTATTTAAAAAAAGGGCTATTAAAAGCCCAATTTTATTACTTATTTCCAAATAATACATCTTCCATATTATAAAGATTATTACTCTTATCAAGTAACCACTTTGCACCCTTAATAGCACCAACAGCGAAAATAGCCTTTGACTGAGCACTGTGCTTTAATGTAAGAATTTCATCATTTCCAGCAAATATAACCTCATGCTCACCAACAATTGTACCGCCACGTACTGCGTGTACTCCAATTTCCTTATAAGGCTCACGTTTAGAAATACCACTACGTCCATTTACAACCTTAAACTCTCCAGCCTCTTCAATTGATTGGACAAGCATCTTAGCTGTTCCTGATGGAGCATCAATTTTCTTATTATGGTGTGCTTCAATTACCTCAATATCAAATGAATCCTTTAATATTGGTGTAATTTCACGAACAAGTCTATTTAATAATATTACTCCAAGAGAATAATTTGATGACCATAAAACTGGAACTGACTTTGATAATTCCTTTATTTTAGCCTTCTGCTCATCACTATATCCTGTTGTAGCAATTACAACTGGAGTATGATTTTTTGTGCAATAATCAATAATCATATCAAGATTTGCAGGGTTAGAAAAATCAATTACCACATCAATCTTCTCACTTATTTCATATAATGAAGTAAGCTCTCCTAATGAAACCTTACCAACAAGTTTCATATCATCACTAAAATTCTTATGAACCATTTGTCCCATGGCTCCATAGCCAACTAATGCGACATTAATCATTATTGTATTCTCCCCTTTATCTCATCAAGTGTTGTCTTTAATATCTCGAATTTTGCAGGAGACATTTCATCAAGAGGTAATCTTAATGGTCCTACTCCAAATCCAAGATAATTCATTCCTGCCTTTACAGGAATAGGGTTTGTTTCAAGGAATAAATTATGAATTAAATCTAAATACTTTAATTGAGTATCACGAGCCTTCTTAACATCACCATTTAAATAATCCATAACCATGTTGTGAACTGTTTCTGGCATAATATTGGCCCAAACAGAAATAACTCCTGAAGCTCCAAGTGAAAGTAATGGTACTACAATATCATCATTTCCTGAATACATTCTAAAATTATCATTTAAATATCTTGCAATCTTACCTGCATATGTAAGATCCCCAGAAGCCTCCTTAATACCAATGATATTAGGATGCTTTGACAATACCTCTACTGCATGAACAGAGATAGAGCATCCTGTTCTTCCTGGTACATTATACATAATAATTGGCTTTGGTGAAGCATCAGCAATTGTTGTAAAATGCTTAATCATACCACTTTCATTAGTCTTATTATAATAAGGAGTAATTACAAGAAGGGCATCAGCTCCCATATTACCATACTTCTTAGTATACTCTACAGCAGTAGCTGTACAGTTTGATCCACTTCCAACGATTATCTTAATACGTCCTGAAGCACGCTCAACTGCATAACGTACAACCTCTTCCTCCTCACTAAATTCCATAGTTGAAGCTTCACCAGTTGTACCTAGTATACATAAGGCATCTGTATGATTCTTAATATGGAATTCAATAAGCTCTCCTAACTTTTCTAAATTAACACTTCCATCCGCATTGAATGGAGTTACAAGTGCTACTATTGAACCTTCAATCTTTAACATAATAATTACCTTCCTTTATCCTTTTTTATTCACAGTCATTACGATATAAATCTTCGTATGATTCGCGTTTAATTACAAGTCTATCCTTGTCGCCATTGACAAATACTACGGCAGGTGTTTGTGCCTTATTATAATGGCTAGACATTGAATATCCATAAGCTCCTGTAGTAAATACACAAACTATATCTCCACGCTCTGCCTTTGCCATTTTAATATCTTCAATTATTAAATCTCCACTTTCGCAGCATTTACCTGCCAAAGTTACAATCTCTGTTTTAGGGGCATCCATTTTATTAGCAATTACTGAATCATACTTAGCCTGATATAATGCAGGTCTAATATTATCAGCCATTCCTCCATCAATGAAATAATATTGTCTATTAGGAGTCTTTTTAGTATTTCCAACTGTATATAATGTATATCCAGCCTCACCTACTATAGAACGTCCTGGCTCAATAACTAAAGCCTTAATAGAAACATTATTTTTCTCTAATGCCTCTTCTGTATGCTTAATAAGCATTTTTGATATAACATCATATGGAATAGGTTTATCCTCATCAGTATATCTAACTCCATATCCTCCACCAATATTTAGGATAAGTTTTTTGTCAAATCCCTTTAAGAACTCAACTATTTTATCTATTGCGGCATAGAATCCACTAGGATCAAATATTTGTGAACCAATATGTGAATGGAATCCAGCAAGATTTAAATATTGTGATTTTTCTACAATATCAATTGATTTCTTTAAATCATCTGATGATATAAGCATACCAAACTTAGAATCAACGTGTGCTGTAACAATAAATTTATGAGTATGTGCTTCAACACCAACATTTAATCTAAATAAAACATTAACATTCTTTTTAAGTCTGTTAGATGCTTCCTCAAGCATCATTGCCTCACCAAGATTATCACATACAAAATTGACTCCAGCATTTATACCCATTTCAATTTCAGCCATTGATTTATTATTTCCGTGGAAATATATTTTATCTGGATCTTGATATTTTAGAGCTGCATAAAGCTCTCCTCCTGATACAACATCAGATCCAATTCCTTCCTCATGTACAAGCTTATACATTGCCATACAAGCAAATGCCTTTGATGCGAATAATACAAGAGTATCAAACTTATCAGATACTAAATTATTCTTGTAAAGCCTAATAATATGTCTCATTAATGCTTCATCATAAACATACAATGGTGTACCATATTTTTTAGCAAGCTCGCTACAAGTAAAACTTCCAATTTTTAATTCCATAAGATCCTCCAAAAAATTAATTTATAAATTAAAAGGCACCTTACGGCGCCTTATTATACATTCACTAAAAAACATAAAACTAGCGCCTCCACATCATTATAATGTGGGAGTGATATAGATATTCTCTATAGCCCCATGAATATATAATGCCTTATATATCCATTCGGCGATGGTTACCTTTCCAATTCTTCATTGAATGCCTTCTCCAAATTGTACTCATTTGCATCGCTACCTCTATTTTATTTATATACTGGATTATACAATCAAATTATTAATTTGTCAAACGCTCTACTAAATTTGTTTTAAAATATTGAAAATTTGATTATACATTTCCTCATTTGACTCATTTTTTCTCTTAAAATCAAATATTATTTTATTATCATTTAGAATAGCAAAATGATTTGCAAGATTTATTCCATCCATAATATCATGTGTTACCATGACCATTGGTGATGGATTCTCCTGTAAGATATCCTTAATCTCATTATATATTCTATATTTTAATCCTATATCTAATGAATTAAATGCCTCATCCATTAATATTATAGAAGGATTAATTGAAAATGCTCTTGCGATATTTACTCTCTCCTTCTCTCCACCACTAATTAATTTACAATATTTATCCTTTATATCTAAAAGCTCAAGTTTATTTATAAGCTCATCAATTCTTTTATTATCATTAGATACTAGCTTGATATTATCTATAACGCTTAATGATTCTATAACCCTAGGTTCTTGAAAAATATATGCAGGTCTTTTAATATCACCAATAATTTCACCATCATAATCCTTAAGACCTGCAAGAGCCTTAAGCAATGTTGTCTTTCCAGCTCCAGACGGACCAAAAATGCATACTATTTCATTATCCTCAATTGTTAAATTGATATTATTTAAAACCATTTTATCATTATATTTAACACATAGATTTTTAATTTCTATCATTTGTCCCACCTCACAAGTACATGCCCAATTCCTCTAATAATCGCTTCAATTAAAGCACCAAGTGCTACAGCAACGATTGTAAGGGCAAAAACCTTTGCCATTTCTAGATTGATTTGTTCATATTTCATTTGTGTACCTATACAGCTAATTGGAAATGAAATTGCTTCTGCAGATATTATAAGCTTTAGATTAAATGAAGCTGCTGTAGCAATTCCTTCTATAAGTGGCTTTGCAATTTCTCTTAAATATATTTTAAAAATAATATCCTTTTTTTGAACCTTATATATTTCTGCCATTTCTATAATTTTATTATCAACATTATCTAGTGATCCCAGAATTATAGAATATAACATTGGCAATAATACTATTAATGAAACAATAATTGGTACATCACCTTTATCTAAGGAATACGCTAGCATCAATATAATTGACATTGTTGGAATTCCTCTTATTATTCCATTAAAAGGAAGGAATATTTTACGGCATATATTAAACATTTTTGATAATATTGCCATAAAAAAGGCCACAATAAATGATATTATAAAGCTTTTTACAGCTCTTCCTAATGTATTAAATAAATAAGTATAAAACTTTGATGTAGAAATGTAGTGTAAAAATTCCTTGAATGTAGCCTTAGGAGTAGGACATATTAAAGAATTATCTACACTAAAAGAATATATAGTCCATAATATGAAAACTATTAGGATTGTAATTATAGGAAATAATATATTCCATATCTTATTCTTCATATATCCATATCCCCTTTCTAATATCATAATTATATCATTTAAAATTAAATATTAAAAGATTAGTGAAATAAGGTAAGAAAAAAGGTATAATTGGAAGCAATTTCCAATCATACCTATATTTTAAAATCCATAGAAGAAATCATCATCGGCAGTAACATTTATAATATTCTTTAAATAAGCATTATTAAATTCCTTGAACTTAAATGCTTTTTCAATACCAATATTACATCTTGTAATTGTTTCAGATGTAAATGTGGTTCCTGCAAGTGATGAACCATAATCAGAGAATAATGTATTTAATGATGAATAATTCTTTAATAAATAAGCTTCATTTTTAGTTAGCTTTTCAAATAAAGATTCAATAAACTCTGTATTATCGTCAGCAAATCCGTTATGAGAAATAATTGAAGCCTGTGGATAATTTGTATATGAAGGATTTATATTTGTATATTCAGCCTGCATATCAATTGAAACATTTATATTATATCCTTGAGCTGAAATTGTTTGAACAGCCTTTGTAACTGCAGGCTCTCCTAAGACTCCTAAGGTCTCATTTCCTTGCTTAGCACCTGATAATAATAATGAAATTATTTCAGCTGCAGTGCTCTTAATACAAATTGTTACCTTTCCTTCTTGTGGCTCACTTCCAGTTACATATGGAATATTATTCTTTAATAGCTCATATTCTAAAAGCTTTGATGTTGTAGCTCCTGATGTAGTATATACAACTTTACCAGTTAAATTAGATAATCCTGTTACATCAGATGTTGATACAACATATAAATTACCAAATACATTATTTGTTACAAGCTTAACATCAGTTCCTGCAGAATATGCTTGTGCTGCTGCAATAGTAGGACAAATTGCTAAATCACATTCATCCTTTGCAATATATGACATTATTTGATCTGCTGATACAATTTCAAAATCAATTGTCATATCATCATATGTAAATCCTTCATCTAATAAATTGGCAACTGCAAGAGCAGGTGTTCCATCAGGAAGATAGAATTTTACATTCTCATTTGATTTATTACTTCCGCATGATGCAAGTGCCATGACTGTTAAAGCTAAGGCAGATGCCATTAATATCTTTTTCTTCATTATACTTATTCTCCTAAGTCCTTTGATCTATCAATAAAGGTAGTATGTAAAAGCTCATGAGCTAAATGAGAACCTGGCTTTTCTAGGTATGTATCATAAAGCTCTTTAATTACTGGGCTTTCATGACAGAATCTAAGCTTTTGCTCCTTAGTATCTGTCGAATATAGATTTTTATTACGATTAACTCTAGCTTCTTCCATCATAGGCTTACGAAGGATTTTTGGTTGTCCTCCTCCATTAGCACATCCACCACGACATGCCATTACCTCTACGAAATCAAGCTCAATTTCTTTATTTTTAATGCTTTCAATTAATTTACGTGCTTCACTCATTTGAGATACAGCCGCAACTCGAAGCTTAATACCATCAATATCAACCTCACCAATCTTAAGGTTATCAATTGTTCTAATAGGATCAAGCATTGTTAATTCTTCCTCATTCATGTTTCTTCCAGTTAGCATATAGAATCCAGTTCTAAGTGCTGCCTGCATTACTCCACCAGTATTTCCAAAAATTAATCCAGATGATGAACCATATCCAAAAATTGAATCGAACTCTCCATTATCATCCTTTGAAAAATCTAGTCCCTTCTCCTTAATCATTTGAGCAAGCTCAACTGTTGTAATTGTACAATCACAATCATGCTCTGCACCAGATGCATTAAGCTCAGGTCTTAATCTTTCAGCCTTCTTAGCAGTACAAGGTGCTACTGCTACTACATATAAATCAGACTTATCAATACCTACATTCTTGGCAAAGTAGGTTTTAATTATTGAAGCCTGCATGGCAATTGGTGATTTAGCTGATGAAAGATTTGGAATAAGCTCTGGGAAAAATGTTTCACAATATTTAACCCATGCTGGACAGCATGATGTAAACATAGGCCACTTATGCTCATCCTTATTCTTAATACGCTCAACTAATTCATTTGCCTCTTCCATAATTGTAAGATCAGCTCCTGCAACTACATCTAATACAAAGTCAGCACCAAGGCTTCTAATTGCAGTAACCATATTCTTTTCAACAAATGAACCAAGTGGTAATCCAAAAGCATCACCAAGTCCTACTCTAACAGCAGGTGCAGTTATAAAAACTACCTTCTTTTTTGGATCATTAATTGCTGCATAAACATCATCTATATTTCTTTTTACTGTAATTGCCCCAAAAGGACATGCTGCAACACATTGCCCACAATTTATGCAAATAGCATTATGCCCTGTCTTCTCCCAATCATAATGGTCATAAACGGCCATTTCATTTGAACAAGTTTTTTGGCATAGTTTACATTTCTTACACTTTAAATCATCTACTTCAATAGATGGATTATCTAATTCGATAAGAACTCTGTGCTCGAACCCTTGCTTCTCTACCATTAATATATACCTTCCTATTCATATATTTATGTATTATTCAAACCCCGATATATTATAGCATATTTACACAAAAAGTAAATTACAATACGCCAACACTCATCTTCTTAATAATATCCTTTAGAAAATCTATCATTTTATCACTAGATTCAGATATCATTTCTCTAATTTTAGTATAGGCATCCTTAGCCTCAATATTAAGATTTGCTGTGTTATTATGCACGAAATTGTTAGAAACTCTATACCAATCATAATATGATACTATATTGGAAGCCTCAGCTATTGTACGAATTGAATATCTAAAATCAAGAGCTGTAGTATCAACATACTCCTCTATAAATCCATATTGAAGGAATCCATCTGGCTTACCTTTATAAAATTGTCTATCATCATAGCTCATTTCACCCTGTGATTTTAGAGTTAAATATTTATCATGTAATAAAAACTTACTACTAATATTTGGGTACTTTAAAATTGTATAGGATAGAATAAATGTTTCAATATATTTTCTAAATATAGTGAAAGCATCTTCGTAATTTTGAATTTTTAATAAAGCATCAATTGATTCAACATTTTTAAGCATTGAATAATACTGTCTACAAAAAACATCTATATAAGACTTATCATCAAAATAGTTTTGAAACATTTGCTCAAATTGCTTAGAATAAATATCCTTATATGTCTCCTTCATCTTGGCTAGTATTTCTCTCATTAATAACACCATCCTCTTCTTTTATCTTACCATTTATATTATTGTCTTTCAATTTCTTTTTAAACCATAAATCATTAGATATTACAAGACCTGCGACCGATAGTACTAATCCTGCAAATATTATTAATGTAATTTTTTCCTTAAGTATAATTGATGAAGCAATCATAGTTATAGCAGGTGAAAGATATAAATATATATTACATTTAACTGGTCCTAGATTAAGAACCGCATAATTCCATAAAACAAAGCACATTGCAGAAGCCACAAGACCTAAAAATAGTAAATTAAGTGAAACCTTAGGAATTGATAATGAATGAATATTTAGATGGCTATTCATTATAAAATAAAAAGGAATAAGACAAATTAGTCCATAATACATAATTTTCCTTGTAGCCCCAATTCCTTGGTATCCTAATATATTAATCTTTTTTACAAATACAGAATAAACACCCCAGCACATCATTGCACATGATGCAAGTATAATCCCCTTTAAACTTATCTCAGATGTATCCTTTAAGGAATCAAATGATATTAAAACAATTCCAAGTATCGCAACTATAAATCCTATTATAAAATTAATAGATATCCTTTGGTCCTTAAATACAGCTGTACAAAAAAGTAATGTAAACATAGGGGCAAGAGATACTATAATACCTACTGATGAGGCACTTGTATACTTTATGGCTATATTTTCAAATAAAAAATAAAATGTAATACCAAAGGCACCAGCTCCTAAAAAATATAATTCATCTCTTTTTCTATTGATATGAAATATTTTAGGGCTTAATAAAAGCAATAATATAAGACATATACATAATCTATAAATTAAAATAGTTGTTGGATCAAAATACCTTAATAGCACTTTTGTCGAAATAAAGGTTACTCCCCATACAAAAACGCAAAATAGTGCTAAAAAGCTCGACAATATTTTTCTACTCATATTTATGACCTCCAACACCTAATTATTATACTACAAATAGCCTATGAAAATACTTGAAAAAATATTAATTTTCTTATTGACAAACAAAGTATAATTTTATATAATCTTAATCGCAGTGTGAAAAACGCTGTAACTAAATGAATGCGGGTATGGCGGAACTGGCAGACGCGCTAGACTTAGAATCTAGTTCCCCCGGAGTGCAGGTTCGATTCCTGTTACCCGCACCATTCTTTAAATATAAACAGCTTATAGCTGTTTTTTTTATTTTTATTAATTCATACATTACTGGTTTTAATTGATTTTGAGATACATTTATTTTATAATCTTTATAGGTGATTTTTATGGCGAATCTTACATATGAAGAAAAGCTTGAACAAAAACTCCTTAAGGAAAAGCTTAAGGAAGAAAAAAGACTCCAAAAAATTGAAGAAGATTTAGCGGAGGAAGAGAAAAAAAGAGAATATATTCGTCAAAACGAACAAGAAATTATGGCTTATAAAAAGCATCGTGCTGAGGTTCATAAAAAGAACTCTCCTCCTAAGCGTAGTGTTTTGGAGGAGGTTGGAAATGCTACAACGCATGGTATTGGAGCATTAATGGGAATTGCAGCACTTATTCTCATGGTTGTTAAAGCTGATGGATTTAGAGAAATGTTTTGTGCTTTTATATATGGATTTAGTATGATTTTTATGATGACTATGTCATGCTTATACCATGCACTTCCTAATAATCTTGCAAAGCATGTATTAAGAAGATTTGATTATTCTTCTATTTATATACTTATAGGTGGTACTTTCACACCAATGTTTCTTCTTTTCCTATATGATTTTTTCCCTCATTTATCAATAGTACTTTGTGCAGTACAATGGGGTGTTATTATATTAGGTTTAATTAATGTAGCTATCTTTGGTCCTGGAAGACATAAGGCTATAAATATGAGCTTATATATTACCCTTGGATGGTGTGGTATTACATTTATTCCTTATCTTATTGAAAATGATTTACCACTTTTGTGGTACATACTCCTTGGAGGAATTGTTTATACAATAGGTATTCTTCCATTTATTCTTAAGAAAAAAGGTGCTCATTTTATATGGCATTTCTTTGTACTTGGTGGTGCAATACTACAATTTATTGGTATATTTATTAGACTTTATTGTTAAAAGCTTGGGGCTACCAAGCTTTTTCTTTACAAAACTTTTTTAATAAAACGCTACCATTTGAGCTTTTGTTATGGTAAAATAGTATTAGTTATTGAAGAAGAAAAGGAAAGTAATATAACGGAAGGGAGTAATCAATATGGATTATTTACTATTAGTCATTCAAAAGGATGATAAAGTTTCACTAGATAAACTTTTAGCACCTTATTACAAGCATAAGGAGGTAGCTCCTTATCTAGCTACAACAAAAGCTGAGCTTTTAGCACAAATTAAAGAGGATATCGAGGATAAGAAAAATAATGGTCCTTATGCAGATTATCTAAAGGCTAAGGAGCTTGCTGAAACAATGCCTACTAAGGAAAACAAGAAAAACCTTAAGCAAATGCAAAAGGAATATAAAAAGCTTATTGCAGAAATGGATGAAAAGGTAACTTGGGATGATGAGAGATGCTTCCAAGAAGCATTAAAGACATTCCACTATCCAGGAGAGTGGCAGGAAAATGGAGACTTTATGTCAACACATAATCCTGATTCACACTGGGATTATCATAGAACTGGAGGAATGTTTGAAAATATCATTCCATTAAAGAATGGATTAAGAGCTACTACTGCTCGTATGGGAGATATCGATTTCGGTCCTCAGCCAGAGCAATATATGGAAGCTGCATTAGAATGGGAAAATAACAAGGCTTTACAAACTGTATCAAGAGAGTCTTATTGTACATTCAATTCTTCATTAATTCCATTCGCTGTACTTGTAGATAATATTTGGTTCGATCGTAACGATCCAACATTCTTCCAAAAGTACAATGTATTAACTCATGACCATTCATATGATGATCATATTGTAACTGCACTTGAGTGCCATATCTAATGGATATAATAAAAGCCTACAAATTGTAGGCTTTTTTTGTTATCTTCTTTGTTCATACATTTTTAAATAAAAATCAATAAGCTTAGTATCAGATGTATTAGATACTACTTCATTATTCTTAATGCACTCATACCAATACATTTCTTCATTATCTCCATCAAACTTATTCATCTTTTTTAATTCTAAAGAAAGATTTGATGGGAATTGGCATTTATAGAATAAGCATCTTGGTACTACTCCTTCTTTTGTTCCTGTATCATACCATGGACGACCAATTCCATTAAATTCATTTATTCCATTTGATGATATCATGCATTTATAAAAGAATAATCCCATTGTATTAGTTGTTTTAGTATTTGGTGCACATAGATATGTAACAAAATTGTCTTTACATCTACAATTTATAACACATTTATCAAAAATTGTATTACCACTACCAAATATAAAATCAACAGTACCTGCGACAAAGCATTTATTAAATACATTATCATTTCCACAGCAATATAATGTATCCTGATATCCTATAAACTTACATTCCTCAAAATATCCATTAAAGGCCTCTGTTTTAAAAGCTACAGCCTGATCTCCATTACCTCTTGCATCAATTCCCTTAGAATGGGCATGAGTGTTTTGAATTGTTACGTTAAACATTTTAAGTCCATAAGCTTCAGGCTTAACTGTTACAGTAGCACTTCCTGTAGTACCATATACCTTAACACCATCACCATCATCTATTAGTCTACGTTTCATTGAATTATATGCATCATAAGATATTATAGAATCATCCATTCCAATAATAGTAATATTCTTTTGTCTTATATAAATCTTTCCATAATAAACCTCATTTTTAAGGTATATTCTTGCTCCTTCCTCTGCATTATCTAGGCATTCCTGTAAATCATTATATACAAGCTTTCCAAGATTTGATACTTTATTAGGTAGAGCCTTTGTTACTAGATAATCCATAATATCACTTCCTCTATCTAATTATAGCATATAATTTATAAATAACCTAGCCAAGAGCTACATCTAGAATCATCATTATGATAAATCCAATTGAAAAACCTATTGTAGGAAGGTTAGAGTGATTTCCATCATTAGCTTCAGGAATTAATTCTTCTATTACAACATACATCATGGCTCCAGCCGCAAATGATAATGTGTATGGAAGAATTGTATCAACAAATGATGTTAATAGTATCGCAATAATAGAAGCTATAGGCTCAACTACTCCTGATAGGAAACCAAAGATAAAGGCTTTAAGTTTAGAAACACCAGTTTCCTTTAATGGCATAGAAATTATAGCTCCTTCTGGGAAATTTTGGATTGCTATACCAATAGATAATGTTAAAGCTGCGCTACTAGAGATTGTATTAGTAAATACTCCTGCTATAACAACTCCTACAGCAAGCCCCTCAGGAATATTATGAATAGTCACAGCTAGAAGCATTTTTAATTGTTCAGTAATCTTATTATTATGTGGGCCCTCTTCTACCTTATTCATATGCTCATGAGGTATAACCATATCAAGAAATAATAAGAAAATAATTCCTATCGCAAATCCAATAGATGGAACAGCCCATTCCTTAGCCCCACCAGAATATGCTTCTATTGCAGGAATTAATAAAGACCAAATTGAAGCTGCAATCATAACTCCTGATGCAAATCCTAACAAGATTTTTAATAACTTTGGATTAACCTCTTTTTTTAAAAGAAATACCATAGCACTTCCAAGTGTTGTTCCTAATAGTGGTAATAATAATGCTAAAACAATTTTATAATTAAATACTATTTCAAAAAACATACTATCATCTCCTTGTTAGTTAGTCTTAACTAACTACCTATATTTTAGCACTATACCAAAATAAGTCAATAGTAATGCTTTTGTAAAAAAAAGGTACCTAACAAAGGTACCTTAAAACATTATTACTTAGGTTGTTTTCCGATATAAGCTAGAATTCCACCATCAACATATAAGATATGTCCATTTACAGCATTTGATGCATCAGATGCAAGGAATACTGCTGGTCCTGCTAGCTCATCTGCCTCTAACCAACGTCCAGCTGGAGTCTTAGCGCAGATAAATTGATCAAATGGATGACGAGATCCATCAGCTTGTCTCTCACGTAATGGAGCTGTTTGAGGAGTAGCGATGTATCCAGGTCCGATTCCGTTACATTGGATATTCATCTCACCATACTCAGAACAAATGTTACGAGTAAGCATCTTTAATCCTCCCTTAGCTGCAGCGTAAGCAGAAACTGTCTCACGTCCAAGCTCAGACATCATTGAACAAATGTTAATGATCTTTCCATGTCCCTTCTTAATCATTGAAGGTAATACTGCCTTAGCTACGATAAATGGTGCATTTAAATCTACATCAATAACTTGTCTGAATTGATCAGCAGTCATCTCAAGCATAGGAATTCTCTTAATAATTCCAGCGTTATTAACTAGAATATCAATAACTCCTACTTCCTTCTCAATCTTTTGTACCATTTCGTTAACCATAGCCTCATTAGTTACATCACAAACATAACCATGAGCCTTGATTCCTGCCTCTTTATAAGCAGCAAGTCCCTTGTCAACTAGCTCTTGCTTAATATCATTGAATACGATTGTTGCTCCTGCAGCAGCCATACCCTTAGCAATTGCAAATCCGATTCCGTAAGAAGCTCCTGTAATTAAAGCAATCTTACCATCAAGTCTAAAATCCTTCATTTCCATAATGTGTTAATTCCTCCTGTTTCTAACATAATTATTATAACACATTTTACATTATAATTTAAAGACTATTTCAATATTTTTAAGAACTTATAATGCAATGTGTTATATATAGAATTATTTAATGTAATATGAATATTTTTATTATAATTTATTGTTTCTAAAATCCTGAATAATTTTATGAGACATAGATGTAGGATTATTTATTATTTCTACATCCTCTCTTCTAAACCATCCAGCATATCCAAGCTCATCTTCCTGTAATACTATATTATCATGATAGGATTTGGCTACAAATCCTATCATCATTGTGTTAGAAAATCCCCAAGGCTGAGACATATAGTATTTAATATCATATAAATCAAGTCCTGTCTCCTCCTTGGCTTCTCTTCTAACACATTCCTCTAGTGATTCACCAACCTCGCAGTATCCAGCGACTAAAGCATAATTAGCATTTAATCTTCCCTTATATTTTGTAAGAAGTATTCTATCATTATTAATTATAGCTACGGCTATCGCAGGCATTATATCAGGATATTTAGTATTTGAGCATTGTGGGCATACATTTGCCATCTCTATTTTGCTTTTTACCATTCTATTACCACATACACCACAATATTTTGCGTGAGTTATAAAATAATTATAATGTAGCCCACAAACTGCTGCATAGCTCATTATTCTATCCTTAAGTCCATTAGTATCATCAACATTTCTTAATGCTTTAGTTTCTATAAACTCATATGAATCATCAAGAGTATATAAATCATTATAATCTACATGAAAGAATACCTTATCGTCTATATCAAATAAATGACGAGCATTAATTATTTTTTCAAATCTTGGTAATTCTAAATAATCATATGTTCTTCTTACAAGTATCCTATTGTCCTTATAGCAAAGAATTATATCACCTATTCTTGGTTCTATATCCTTAAAGGAATTATCATATTTAGCAGGTGCTATTTCATTAATCATTTGTTTCCTCCAGCATTTTATTTAAGGTATTATAAAATGCAATATCGTTTTCTTTAGTTCTTTTCTTAGGTCCCTTTAAGTGAGTCTTTTTATTTGATCTTCTTTCTCGAGACATAATATTTCTTACCTCAAGAAGGTACGAAATATTTCCCTCATTATATATCATGCCATTTTGGTTTATTGGATATGCACCTTTGGCTAAAGCCATTTGAGCCACTCCATAATCCTGAGTTATTACAATATCACCTATTTCAAGATCATTTATAAGAGCATAATCTACAGCATCAGGTCCTTGCAAGACCATTCTTATTGTAGCATAATCCTTTTGTGTTTGATGAGCATCATCATAATATAGAATTATTTGCTTATTATATTTTCTTGCAAGTGAAATTGCAATATCAACAACAGGGCATGCATCTGCATCTACAAGTATTCTCATAATACAAAATTAAGAGGCATACACCTCTTAATTAATCCTTATTATGCATTCATCCAAGACTCATCAGATGGGTTTTGTTGGAACTTTAATACCTTATTAATATCAGCATCAGAAATATACTTCTCTTGTGCTGCAGTATGAACTAAAGTCTCGAAGTTAGATAATGAATGGTTCTCGCAGTTTGCCTCAGCAAGTCTATCGATTCCCTTCTTTAATCCATAAGTAAAGATTGAAACAATTCCTAAAACAATTGCTCCCTCTTCTCTTAATACATCTACAACCTCAAGAGATGATCCTGCAGTTGAAATTAAATCCTCAACTACAACAACCTTCTTACCCTTAGGAGAAACACCTTCAATTTGGTTTCCTCTTCCATGATCCTTAGCCTTACCTCTTACATATCCCATAGGTAGCTCAAGACGCTCAGCTACCATAGCTGCGTGAGCGATTCCTGCTGTTGAAGTTCCTTCAATAACCTCAACATCTGGATAATAAGTCTTAATAGTTTGTGCAAGACCATCTTCAACTACCTTTCTTACCTCTGGGTAAGATAGAGTCATACGGTTATCACAATAAATTGGTGACTTAATTCCTGAAGCCCATGTGAATGGGTCATTTGGCTTTAAAAATACTGCCTTAATCTTTAATAGGTTCTTTGCAACCTCTACTGCTAATTCCTTCTCTGTCATTATCTAAATTCCTCCACGCACTTCTTATATGCAGCAACAGGGTCTGTTGCCTTTGTAATTGAACGTCCTACAACGATATATGTAGATCCATTCTCCTTTGCAAGAGTTGGTGTTGCAACTCTCTTTTGATCATTTACATCGTCTCCAAGTAAACGAATTCCTGGAGTTACTGACATAAATCCAATTTCCTTAATGATTGGAGCCTCTAGTGCAGAGCATACTACACCATCAAGTCCAGCCTCTTTAGCATTTAAAGCATACTTTCTTACCACATCATTAACCTTAAGCTCATCACGAATTCCAAGCTCATTATGTAGTATTTCATCATTAATTGATGTAAGAATAGTAACGGCAATTAGTTTTGTATTCTTTCCTGCCTCAGTAGAGCATAACCCCTCCTTAGCAGCCTTCATCATCTCAATACCACCCTCTGCATGTACATTAGTGATATCTACTCCAAGCTCACCAATCTTTGCCATTGCAGCCTTAACAGTATTAGGAATATCATGAAGCTTTAAATCTAAGAAAATCTTAAATCCATCCTTCTTAAGCTCCTTAACAAGACTTGGTCCTTCCTTATAATACATTTCCATACCAATCTTAATATAAGGATTTAATCCCTTGAATGGCTTAAGGAATGTCATTAAATCTTCCTTTGACTTAAAGTCACATGCAATAATTACGTCTCTTTCCATTACTTGCGCTCCTCTCTATGTGCGTATCCAATAGCTTCCTTAACGCTATTAAATCCGTATTTCTTTAAAACACCTGGTAGGTCCTCAATAATTTTTTTACAAGCAAGAGGATCAATTAAATTAGCAGTACCTACTGCTACTGCAGAAGCTCCTGCAAATAAAAATTCTAATACATCCTCAGCATTCATTACTCCACCCATTCCGATGATTGGGATATTTACATTCTTATAAACATCATAAATCATTCGAATAGCAATAGGCTTTATTGCAGGTCCAGACATTCCACCAGTTTTATTTGTTAAAAGTGGTCTTCCAGTCTTTAAATCAATCTTCATACCTGTTAGGGTATTAATCATTGTAATTCCATCAGCTCCAGCAGCTTCTACTGCCTTTGCAATTTCAACAATATTTGTAACATTTGGAGACAACTTTACATATACTGGCTTTTGTGATACAGCCTTTACCTTTTTTGTAATATCTGAAGCAACATTAGGATCTGTTCCAAATGCTACTCCACCCTCCTTAACATTAGGGCATGAAATATTAAGCTCTAAAGCTTTTACGACCTTAAGCTTTGATACCTCTTTAGCAACTGTTATATAATCCTCTACACACTTTCCAGCGATGTTTGCAATAACCTCTACATCATATTTCTCAAGGAATGGGAATTTATGATCTATAGCAGCCTCTAGTCCTGGATTAGCAAGACCAATAGCATTAAGCATTCCACCATATACCTCAGCTACTCTTGGAGTATCATTTCCAAGTCTTGGCTCTAAGGTTGTAGCCTTAGTCATAATTCCACCAAGTATAGATAGATCATAGTATTCGCTAATCTCTTCACCAAATCCAAATGTACCTGATGCAGGGATTATAGGGTTCTTAAGATTTAATCCAGGTAATTTAACACTTAAATCACTCATACTTTACAACTCCTAACTCAAATACAGGTCCATCCTTACAAACTCTTAGGAAAGCCTCTCTATTCTCCTTTGGTTTAAGGATACATCCATAGCAAATACCAACTCCACAAGCCATTCTTTGCTCGAATGATAAATATCCTTCCTTAACTCCATAATACTTCTTATCTAAGAACTTAAGCATTACATTTGGTCCACATGCATATAAGACATCAAAATCAATTTTATTTTGTTCAATGCAATCAATTACATTTCCCTTCATACCATATGATCCATCATCAGTTGCAACATAAACCTTACCATAATTCTTAAGCTTATCCTCTAAAATAACAAGCTCCTTATTACGAGCACCAATTACAACATTAACCTCGCAACCACTTTCCTTAAGCTTTTTGGCAGCTTCAACAAGTGGTGGTACACCAATACCTCCACCTACTAAAACAACCTTCTTATTCTTAACTAAAGGGAATCCATTTCCAAGAGGTCCTAGTACATCAAGTACATCACCTGGCTTTTTTGAAGCCAGGATTTCTGTACCCTTTCCTACTACCTTATAAATAATAACGATTGATTCTTCCCTAACCTCACTTATAGAAATAGGTCTACGAAGTAGCATTGATTTATCCCCAGTACTTATGTTTACAAATTGCCCTTGAACTGCATTAGTAAAACCTGCAATCTCCATTTCATATGTATCATCAAGTATTGGGTTGTTTCTTATTACTTCACCCATTTTATAATTCATTAAATTGTACCAACCTTTATTGTAATATCTTCTAATACATCAAGTAATGCCTTAACTGTATCAAGTGATGTAAATACTGTAATATTATTCTCTGAAGCTGTACGTCTTATTGCAAATCCATCCTTAGTTGAATTTGGTTCAAAATCAGATGTATTAATAACATATGCAATATGTCCCTTACGAAGAGAATCAAGAATTTCCTCTGAACCTTCAGATAATTTCTTTCTTACACGAGTCTTAATACCATTATCCTTTAAGAACTTAGCTGTTCCTGAAGTAGCCTCAATATTAAATCCTAACTCATAGAATCTCTTAATAAGTGGTAATGTAGCTTGCTTAGTTTCATTAGATAATGTAACAAGGATAGTTCCATAATTTACAACCTTCATATTTGAAGCACGAAGTGCCTTATATATAGCCTTTGTAAGCTCTACATCATATCCAATAGCCTCTCCTGTAGACTTCATCTCTGGAGAAAGTAGAATCTCAAGACCCTTAATCTTTGAATTAGAGAATGTAGGTGCCTTTACATACCACATCTTTTGTGCCTCAGGTAAGCAGTTAACAGGAAGTCCTTGTTCTCTTAAGCTAATTCCTGCCATACACTTAGTTGCGATTGAAGCAAGATGATACTTAGTTGCCTTAGAGATGAATGGTACTGAACGAGATGAACGTGGGTTAACCTCGATAATTGATACATTATCATCCTTATCAACTATGAATTGTACATTAAATAATCCTACAATTCCGATATTTAATCCAAGCTTTGTAGTATAGTCAACGATTGTATCCTTAACCTTCTGGCTAAAGTTCATTGAAGGATATACTGAAATTGAATCTCCTGAGTGAACTCCTGTTCCCTCAATATGCTGCATAATTCCTGGAATGAATACATCATGTCCATCACATACAGCGTCAACCTCAGACTCACGTCCCATGATATATTTATCAATTAGAACTGGTTGTCCTGGAGATGCAAGGAAGGCATTTCCAAGATATGCAAGTAATTGCTCGTCAGAGTGAACAATTTGCATTGCACGTCCTCCTAAAACGAATGATGGACGTACAAGGACTGGATATCCTAGCTCATTAGCTACTCTTACTCCATTCTTCTCATCCATAACTGTAAGTCCCTTAGGTTGAGGAATTCCAAGCTTAATTAATAGTTCCTCAAATAGCTTACGGTTTTCAGCATTATCAATAGCTTGCTTATCAGAACCCATCATCTTAACTCCAAGCTCATCAAGCTTATCAGCAAGATTGATTGCAGTTTGTCCTCCAAGCTCAACTATAACACCATCTGGATTTTCAAGAGTAATAATATTCATAACATCCTCTATTGTTAGAGGCTCGAAATAAAGCTTATCAGATACTAGATAGTCTGTTGAAACTGTTTCTGGATTATTATTAATAACAATAGCGTCATATCCTAGTTCCTTTAAAGCCCAAATTGCATGAACTGTAGAATAATCGAACTCTACTCCTTGTCCAATACGAATAGGTCCTGAACCTAGAACTATAACCTTCTTATTCTTTGAAACGATTGATTCATTCTTGTGTTCATATGTTGAATAGAAATATGGAACATATGCGTCAAACTCAGAGGCACATGTATCAATCATCTTATATACTGGCATAATACCCTTCTTCTTACGAAGTAGGAATACCTCAGTATCCTTTAATCCCATAATTCTTCCTAGGTAAGAATCTGCAAATCCCATCCTCTTAGCATCAAGTAATAGCTCATCATCAATGTTCTTACCTGCTGCCTTAAGCTTGCGCTCCATTTCAACAATCTTCTTAAATTTAACTAGGAACCACTCATCAATCATTGTTGCGAAATAAATCTTCTTAAGTGGTACATCACGTCTTAATAATTCAAATATTTCAAATATTCTTTCATCTGTTGGAGTCTTAATAGCCTTCATAAGTTCTTCAGTAGAAACATTCTTAAACTTAGCCTTCTCTGGATGATCAGCTCCAACCTCTAATGAACGAATTGACTTAAGGAATGACTCCTCAAATGTACGTCCAATAGACATTACCTCTCCTGTAGCCTTCATTTGAGTTGAAAGCTCATGAGAAGCAGATGCGAACTTATCAAATGGGAAACGAGCAACCTTAGTTACAATATAGTCTAGTGATGGTTCAAATGCAGCTGATGTATTAGCAATTTGAATCTCATCTAGATTAAGTCCTACTGCAATCTTTGCAGATACTCTAGCGATAGGGTATCCTGATGCCTTTGAAGCTAATGCAGATGAACGAGAAACTCTTGGGTTAACCTCAATAACATAATATTGGAATGAATAAGGATCTAATGCAAATTGTACATTACATCCTCCCTTAATATCTAGGGCACGAATAATACGTAATGCTGCTGTACGAAGCATTTGATATTCCTTATTTGTTAATGTTTGAGTTGGAGCTACTACCATTGAATCTCCTGTATGAACTCCAACTGGGTCAATATTTTCCATTGAACAAATTGTAATTGCAGTGTCATTATAATCACGCATTACCTCATATTCAATTTCCTTATATCCCTTAATAGACTTCTCAACAAGGATTTGTCCTACTGGAGAAAGCTTTAAAGCGTGCTTTGCAAGCTCATATAGCTCCTCATCATTATCTGCAAATCCTCCTCCAGTACCTCCTAGTGTGAAGGCTGGACGAACGATAATTGGATATCCAATTTCGTTTGCAATTTTAATTGAATCCTCAATAGTTGTTGCAATATCAGATGGTAAAACTGGCTCTCCAATTCTTTCGCATAGCTCCTTAAATAACTCACGGTCTTCAGCCATTTCAATAGCATTGAAATCTGTTCCTAATGCCTCAACCTGGCACTCCTCAAGAATTCCCTTCTTAGCTAATTGAACAGCAAGATTTAATCCAGTTTGTCCTCCAAGTGTACAAACAATTCCATCTGGTCTTTCCTTACGAATTATACGAGCTACGAATTCAAGATCAAGTGGCTCCATATAAACCTTATCTGCAATCATTGTATCAGTCATAATTGTAGCTGGGTTTGAGTTTACAAGTACAACCTCATATCCTTCTTCCTTTAAAGAAAGACATGCTTGAGTTCCTGCATAATCAAACTCTGCAGCCTGACCAATAACGATTGGACCAGAACCTATTACCATTACCTTATGTATATCTGTTCTTCTTGGCATATTACTTAGCCTCCTTAAACTTCTTCATATTATCAATGAATACTCCAAATAGGTACTCTGAATCCTCTGGTCCAGCAGCTGCCTCTGGGTGATATTGAACTGAGAATAAATAATCCTTTTTAATTCTTACTCCCTCAATTGTATTATCAAGCATATTAATATGAGTAACCTCAAGATCTGTACCCTTAATTGACTTTTCATCAACTGCATAAGAGTGATTTTGAGATGTTATTTCTAATCTATTTGTTAATAGATTTTTAATTGCGTGGTTAGCTCCACGATGTCCAAACTTAAGCTTATAAGTCTTTGCTCCACAAGCAAGAGAAATAATTTGATGTCCTAAGCAAATTCCAAAAATTGGAAGCTTTCCTCTTAAATCCTTAACTACCTGAATAGCAATAGGATTGTCTGTTGGATCTCCAGGACCATTAGATAGGAATAATCCATCTGGTTCATATTCCATAATAGTTTCTGCAGTAGTATCATAAGGTACTACAAAAACATTACAATTCTTCTTATTGAACTCACGAATTATATTTTGCTTTGTACCAAAGTCAATGCACACAATATTGAACTTTGGATTTCTAGCACGTGATACCCATTTCTTCTTAGAAGATGCTCTTGCAACCTGGTCATGAGCAGGCTTCCACTCACGAAGTTTCTTTAAGCATTCCTCTTCTGGTGTATCAATTGATGTTATTAATGCAACCTGAGATCCCTCATCACGAATGATTTGAGTTAACTCACGTGTATCAATTCCTGAAATCATTGGTGTGTTGTAATCAACAAGTAGCTCACTAAATGTCTTAGTAAAACGGAAATTAGATGGCTCATCACAATATTCCTTTACTACAAATGCACTACATCCAACTGTTCTAGACTCTGAATCCTCCTCATTAACTCCATAGTTTCCAATTAGAGGATAAGTCATTACAACAATTTGATCAGTATATGATGGGTCTGTTGCAATCTCTTGATATCCAACCATTGATGTGTTGAATACAAGCTCACCTATCTTTTCGCAATTAGCTGCTTCACTATGTCCCTTAAATGTTCTTCCATCCTTTAGGACAAGCTTCATATTATAATCCATAAATTATTTCTCCTCTCTTTATTGTATATAATATCTTTCCATAAACCCATTTTCCATTATATGGGGTATTTTGGCCCTTTGAAACAAATGTGCTACTATCAATTTGATAATGCTCATTTAAATCTATTATGGTAATGTTGGCATCATTACCTACATAAATGTCATGTGTTGGAAGACCAAATGTCTTAGCCATATCATGACTCATCTTATTTAAAATTAAAGATAAGCTTACCTTACCAGTTTTTACAAGCTCTGTATATACAAGTGGGAAGGCTGTTTCGTGTCCTGTTATTCCAAATGGAGACTTCTTCCATCCCTTAGCCTTTTCCTCAAGTGTATGAGGTGCATGGTCTGTTGCAATACAATCAACTGTACCATCTAATAATCCTTGTACTAAAGCATCTCTATCCTCTCTTGATTCAAGAGGTGGATTCATTTTCCAATTTGCGTCATTAGGATCACAATCCTCATCTATTGAAACAAGGTGATGAGGTGTAGCCTCACATGTAACATTAAATCCTTGTTTTTTAAAGTAACGAATAATATCTACTGACCCCTTAATTGATGTATGGCATACATGGAGATGACATCCAGTCTCTCCTGCAATTATTCCATTTCTGGCAATTTCTAGTGTCTCTGTTATTCCTAAAATACCAGGAAGTCCAAGCTTTCTTGAAGCTTCTCCCTCATGCATAACACCACCATATAAAAGATCTCTATCCTCACAATGGCATATCATTGGCTTATTTAACTTAGATGCCTTCTTCATAGCCTCATACATAGTACTTGAGGTATATACTCCATGACCATCATCAGAATATCCGCATACATATGGAGCAATCTCCTCCATGTCACTTAGCTTATCACCAAGACCTGATTGGTCAAATGTGATTGTACCAGTTTGATATGCATCGATAATGCTATCCTTATCAAGTAAAACTTGAATATACTTCATATTCTCAACTGTATTAGGCTTGGGTGTAATATTAGGCATTAAAAATACTGTTGTATATCCACCTTTAGCCGCAGCTCTTGAACCTGTATAAATTGTTTCCTTATACTCTTGTCCTGGCTCTCTCCAGTGTACATGAGAGTCCATAAATGATGGAGCTATAAGCTTATCTGTACAGTCTATCTCTTGTCCCCCAGATAGGTTTTCTCCAATAGATACAATCTTTTCTCCATCGATTTGTACATCTACCTTCTTAAATTCGTTGTCAATAAATACTGTTCCATTCTTTAATGTTATCATATGTTCCTGTCCTTTCTTAATCTCCTATACTACGCTTGATTACGGCCATTCTTACGTATACTCCGTTAGTCATTTGTCTAAATATTCTTGATTTAGGGCATTCAGGAACATAATTATCAACTTCGACACCTCTATTAAAAGGAGCCGGATGCATGATAATTGCATTATCCTTCATCTTGGCAACTCTTTCCTCATTCATTCCATATTTAGTATTGTACTCTTTATCGCTTAGAGTTGTTAAAACAGCATGACGCTCAGTTTGGATACGAAGCATCATAATAACATCCATTGTTTTAACTCCTTCATCAAAATCAATGTATGCTGCTGTATCATCCATAAACTCCTTTGGTCCTGAAATAAAGCACTTCATACCAAGTCTTTTCATAACCTCAACACTACCATGTGCTACTCTTGAATGTAGGATATCTCCTACAATCATAATCTTTAGTCCTTCAAAATGACCAAACTCATCATAGATAGTTAAAAGGTCTAAAAGATTTTGAGTTGGGTGGTTTTCTGTACCATCACCTGCATTAATAATTGCACAATTAAGATTTTTTAATTCATTATAATATTCATTTTGAGCAGATCTTATAACCACTGCATCACATCCAAATGATTCAAATACCTTTACTGTATCATAGAAGGTCTCACCTTTACTAATTGAAGATCCCTGAGCATTAAAATGTAGAACCTTCGCATTAAGCTTCTCCTCTGCAGTCATAAATGAGTATTGTGTTCTAGTTGAATTCTCAAAGAATAGGTTAGCAATTATCTTATCAGATAAATCAAGCTTCATTCCCTTATCTCTAAAAGATCTTGCATCTTCTAGAATATCAATAATCTCCTCATTGCTTAAAAGCTTTAATGATAGCAAATCTTTTTTCATAAAAACCTCCAAAAAAAGCCCTTTGGATATTCCAAAGAGCCGTAATTATACCTTAATTGAACGATATTATATTATATATAAGGTTCGATTAATAGCCTCTCTGGACTATCTTAAATTCTCACTGCCTAGATTATACATTTTCATGTACTAAATTTCAATAAGAATTTACATCTTTTTCTAATTTATTTTTATCGCACTAAAAAAGCGACAACAAAACATCATCTATTAATATTATAATATAAAAATATCATATTAACATAGTTGAAATTGAAAACGTTTTATTATATAATATCTATGCAATTTTTAATTATAAGAAAGGAAATACATTATATGAAGAAAAAATTGATTTATACTTCTTTTGCTATGGGACTTGCTTTAATAAGCTTAGCTTCTTGTGGTAAAAAAGACAAATCTAATAATAATGACCCTAAGGGAAGTACTGAAGATTTAGTGTCTCCATACACTGTTGATACTTCTAAGGATTATTATACTATTAGATTCTACGATGGGGACTATGCTAGAGATACAAATGGAAATATTGAAAAGGATATTAATGGATTAAATTTATATAAATTTGATTCAAAGGTTGTTTTAAATGTTAACGCTAATGTTGGCCAAGAGCTTACTTGGCTACCTACTCCTGTTAAAGAGGGTTATACATTTGAAGGATGGTATGTAGACCAGGGATTATCTACTCCATTCTACTACACTGAAATGCCTCAAGGAGACCTTGTTGCATATGCACGTTGGACATTAGACCAAGATACTATTTATGTATCAAGTTCAGGTTCTCCTGATAATGATGGTACTAAGAAGAGTAAAGCAATGTCTTTATTCGAGGCTTCAAGAGTTTACAAGCCAGGATGTACAATCATTCTTACTGAAGGTACTTATACTGAAAGATATTCATTAGTATTTGGTGCAAGAGGTGATGCAAACCACATCACTAAGATTACTGGTGCTGGTGCTAATGATGTTATCCTTGACTTCTCTCTTATGGGGGAAGCTGATGCTAACGTAGGTATTAAGTTAGCAGGAGATTATCACCAATTTGCTAATTTCACAGTTAAGGGTGCTGGAGACAACGGACTTCTTCTTGGTTCTTCTAACAATCTTATTGAAAACTGTGTATTTACTGAAAACCATGACACAGGACTTCAAATTTCACGTTATAGTGGTTCAACACAGCCATATCTAGATCAATGGCCTTCTAACAATCTAGTAAAGAATTGTACTTCTTATAACAATTCCGATGATGCTGGAGAGGATGCCGATGGATTTGCTGCAAAGCTTACTGTAGGATACAACAATGTATTTGATGGATGTATGGCATATTGGAACGTAGACGATGGTTGGGACCTATATGCTAAGCAAGATTCAGGAAGCTTAGGACTTGTTAGAATTCAAAACTGTGTATCATTCCAAAATGGTCACAAGCTAAATGCTGATAAGAATGGATTATATGCTGATTTCGATGGTGACGGAAACGGATTCAAGCTTGGAGGTACATCAGTACCTGGTCAAGTAATTGTTGACAACTGCGTTTCTGCATGGAACTTTGCTCATGGATTTACAGACAACTCTAACCCAGGGGTAATTGCAATTTCAAATTGTACTGCTATCAATAACGGACAATATGGTACTGGTGGTTCTGGTACTTATAGTAAGGAATATGATAACATCAATCTTAACCGTGATGGATTAGTAGCTAATAAGAATTACTATGATGGTGTTCTATCATATTATTCTTCATCTTCACAAAATAAGAATACAACATTCAAGAACGATGAATTTAATGGTTCTATCAATAATTCAATTTTCATCCAAGCTAAGGAAAGCTATGTAGCTGATGGATCTTTATCTGTTCAATCAGGAACTGGATTTACTACTTCTAAACAAGTATCAAAGTGGACTGATCCTACAAATGGTAGTGCTGTTGATGATTCTTATCCAGTAGATTTCATTAAAACTTATGGAACTACAAACTATCATGATACATTTAGAAATGAGGATGGTTCAATCAATCTAAATGGTGTTTGGGGAGTAAACTCAAGTGTTACAAACCAAATCAAGACAGGAGCTAACCTAAATGCTTCATCTGATACTTATTCTCATTATACATTTGCAACTCCTGCAGAAAACGAAACAACTGATGAGACAACTGCTCGTGAGGTAATTGATTCAATTGACCTATCAATTTGTAATAATTATGTATATAGTGATATCTACTTACCTACATCTATGAGAGGTGTAGAAATTGCTTGGTCTTCTTCTGATACAAGCACAATTGGAATCTCATCTGTAACTGAGGTTACTAATGGAACTAATTACTGCTATGGAGTATTAGCTGATAGAATTGACAATGATACAACTGTTACATTAACTGCAACTATTTCAGTTGGTGGAAAGACTTATACTAAGGACTTTACAGTAAAGTGCCAAGCACTTGACCCAAGAGTTGGTGTAATCACTGACATTGATAATGTTACTCAATTAACAACTGATACAGCAGTTGAGGTTAATTCATATAAGGTATATGATTATACTTCAACAAGACTAGTTCTAAATGCTGGAACAGATTATACTGCAAATACAAAGATTGAATATGTATCAGATTATCTATCTGAGTCAGATGCGTTAAACGCAACTGGTTACACAACAGTTACATCATTAGGTGCAGCTGGAACTTATAAGATTACTTATACATTCTCAATTTCTGGATACCCTGATGTAGTAAAATATAGAATTATTACATTAGTTGATCCAACAGATACATTAGAAGTTACAACTGCTTCTGTATATCTAAACTCAATTATCGATGACAATGTATCAATTACAGGAGATGTAAACTATACATCTGGTACTGTATATGCTGCAGCAGTAGCTAAGGGATCAGCCGCTCCTTCTGCTACAGATATTAAGACTGGATCTTCTGCAACAACAACTATTGTTTCTACATTAACTTCTGTTCAATTATCATCACGTAGCTTTACATTAAATCTACCTATAACAGTTCAAGAAACTGCTGTTGATGTATATATTGTAGTTGAAAACTCAGTAGGACTTGGAGAAATTTATAAGGTTGAAGGTGTTGAACCTACATCTCTTATCTCTACATATGATGAGCTAGTAACTGCATTAAGCAATGGAACAAAGGCTTATAAGTTAACTGCTGATATTGATTGTACAGGTAAGACATTAACTCAAGATGGAACATCTACTACATTCAAGGGATATTTTGATGGAGCTGGACATACTATTTCAAATCTAGCAATATCAGTATCTGGAGAAGGTGGAGGATTATTCTACAAGGCTTCTAATGCATTAATCAAGAATATTAATCTATATGAGGTTCATGTAAACCATCCTGATATTACTTCAGATTCTGCTCAAAAGACTGCTATCCTTGTTGGATGCATCGAAAAGGGTGGAGCTACAATTGAAAATATTTCATGTGTTGACTGTTCAGTTAACGCATACCAAAGAGTTGGAGGAATCGTTGGAGAGGTTAAGGGTGATAATACACTTGCAACTCCTAACACTGTAACTATTTCTAAGTGTTCTGTAACATCAACTCATCATAATGACCTTGAGCATTATTCTATCCAATCTGGATATGAAACAAAGAATGCAGCTGGTGATGCTACATATACTGGTGGAAAGTATGTAGGAGGAATTCTTGCTCACGTACAATATTCTGTAAACATTAATATTGATTCATGCTTCGTAAATGAAGAGATTTATATCTACAACCAATATAGTGGAGGAATTCTAGGACGTGTAGACCCTCAATCTACAAACTGCACTATTAGTGTTACAAACTGCGCATTCGGAGGATACCTAAAGAGTACTTCTTCTTATGCAGGAGGAATTGTTGGAGGACGTTCTTCTGGAACTATCACTGTTAAGAACAATGTTTGCTTCGGAACTGTTTCAGGTAAAACTGGTGCTGGAAATATCGTTTCACAAAACCTAACAACAAAGAAGAGTATTGGTACAACTAATATTTACACAATTAATGAGTATACTACATTTGAGAATAATTATTATACTATAACTGATTATGATCCTGAATCTGAATATGCGTCAGCTGATGCATATTATGAAGCTACTACTCTTAACAATGAGTGGCAAGGAATTGCAGTATTCATATCTGATATGAAGTCTGCTGATTGGTGGAATACTAATATGGCTAAATTCATGGAGTCATATACATACACTGTTGATGGATCTTCATATTACTTTGTACTAAAGTAAAAATCATCCCCTGGGATTAAATCCTAGGGGATTTTTTTTGCAAAAAAATGTCCCCATAGGCTAATCAGCTTATGGGGATCTAATTATTTATTATTAGCTTCAAGGAATGATACAAAGCTTTCCTTAGAAATAGGCTTAGAATAATAATATCCTTGAATATAATCGACTTTAATAGCTCTTGCTACATTTATTTGCTCCTCTGTTTCTATTCCCTCAAAAACAACCTTATACTTAAGACCCTTAATCATAGAAATAGCACTATTCATAACATATGAAGCAATACCATTTTTAAAATAGCTATCAACCATACTCTTATCGAATTTAACAATTTCAACAGGCATTTCAACAATATAATTTAGATTTGCATTACCAGTACCAAAATCGTCTAGTGAGAAGCTAAATCCATATTCTCTTAGTATTTGCATATTTCTTAGTAAATTAGCTTTGCCTTGCTCACCAGTTTCTGTAATCTCAAAATTGATGTATTTTGGATTAATTCCGTATCTTTTAGCTATTCTTATGAAATTATCAGCAAATCCCTCTTGCATACATTGTATAGTAGATAAATTAACCTCTATGTAATGTAAGCCCAAAGCTTCCATATCATGCTCACAAATAAATAGACATACAGACTCAAATATCTTTTCTCCAAGATCAATTATTTTTCCATCATGCTCCATCTCAACTATAAAATCTGATGGAAAAATAAGATTCATATCATCATCTCTTAGTCTTACTAAGGCCTCAGCTGAAACAAATCTATCAGCATCATTAGAATAGATAGGCTGATAGAAAACCTCAACATTTCCATTAGCTAAAGCCTTATCACATTTCTTCTTCATCAAAAACTTTTTATGTACATCATTAACTATCTCATCAGTAATCTCATATATTCCTCTATCCATAGAAGTAAGATTAACATTTAAATATTTCATAACCGCAATAAAGTCATTTGAGCTCTCAAATAAACTTAAATCATTGAAATGTAAAAGCTTATAATTAATATTTATAAAAACATCATTATTCTTATAAAAATTATCCTTAAACTCATTAGCTACAATAGAAAGATCACGAGTTCCTTCTTTCTTTCTAACAACAATAAAATCATTTCTATCGTTTTTAAATACTTTTTCTACATTAAATGTTTGAAGCATTTTAGTAATAGATTTAGAAAAATCATCATAATTTAAAAGCACATTAGACATATCAGTATCATAATTAATTAATATGAATTCCATATCTAATTTTTTCTTCATACATAATGATACATAATCTATAAACGCTCTTTGATTTAAAGCACCTGTAATCTTATCCTCATTTAGTGATGGATTCTCAAGCATGATGTAAATAACAAGTGAGCCTAAAGCCTCAGATAATGATACACTAAGAATTGTTACACCAAGATTGCTAAACATGTAATTGACAATTCCTTGAATTGCAGATCCTACAACCCATAATGAAATAAAAATAAATACACCAATAAATCTCTTTTTATAAATATACTTCCTGTATTTAACAATAATAGCTATAGTTATAGCCATAACTAAAAATGCTTCAGTATATGTAATTATAATAGGTAGACCCTCAGTATAATCATTTAATCCATCTTTATCATAAACAACATTTATAGGAGTAGACATAACAAGCACAATACCTATCATTAGCATAATAAATGTTGTCATACACATTCTACTAAAGAACTTAAAATTAATATTTTCAATATCACCAAGACAATATACAAGTCCTAAGCATACAACAAGTATTACAGTAACTAAATAGAGCTTACACACAAGCTTAGTCAAATGAATATTAAAAATATCTGGCTTATTTATCATAATAATAGATAAAATATCTAAAATCAAAGAGGCGAATATTGAAATTGCCTGCCATAAAAACATCTGGTTACTTCTGACTGCACTTTTTCTTTCAACAAAATAGAAAAGAAAGATTACTATCATAACTGCCACACCAGCAACTTGAAGTAAAATATTCATATTATCACTCCCACTCAAAAGAAAAGAATATTTAGTATTCATATAAGCATTATAAAAAACTAAAAGGAATAATGCTCATTAAAGATATTTTTTCATAAACCACCCTAAAAAAGACCTTTATACTACAATTATACAATTTAATCAAAAAATTGACAATAATTATATAATATTTCAAAAATAATTCTAATAAATTAGCTTATTGCAAAAATAAAAAAGGTATATCAACGATATACCTTAGAAATATTACTTAGATGCTGGAATAAAGTCTGTAAGCTTAATTTGAGCTCTCTTACCCTTTACAACAATACCCTTACTTCTATCATTTTCATCCTCTGGTTCAACCATTATACCAAGGCAATAAGGATTAATTCTTTCCTTTTCAGCATAAGCCTTAAGGTCAATAACCTTAGCCTGTGTAAACTTAGCAGTCTTAGGAGCAATAGTTACTTGCTCAAGCACTGCAATTCTTTCATGATCAGGCTTATCTAATACAACTGAAACAGGGGCATTAAAATTATCTGATGTACCAAGAATCTTATAACCCTTATCAGCTAAAGCCTTTAAAGCTATATTATTAGCATAAATATAAAGCTCTGATGGGAATGCAATTTCACTATTCTTATATCCTTCAGGCTCAATATCATAAAGCTTATGAATCTTTACCATATGCTCTGCAATAAATTGAATATCAAGTAGAACCTGCTTAATATCTGGATTCTTATCAGCAATAAATTCACTTACTGCATCCTCACATGAATCCATAATCTCTAATGCTATATCCTCTAAATGATGAGGTAGATTAAATGTAATGCCTGTAATTACTTCTTTTCTTGATAAAAAGACAGATTTGAACTCAGGTCTTACAACCTTTAATATATTAATCTCACAAGCCTTACCACAAAGATAGGCTGCAGTCTCTGAAGGATCTGCAGGATTGTTTTCATCAAAAATAGTAGGGAACATAGCCTCTACATTACTCTTATAAGTCTCCTCTGTAAAAGAAACATGATCATATTTACCAGGATTATCTAAAAAGAATCTAATTTCATCCTTGTAATTTTTTAATTCATTATTTTGCATTATTAATCACCATATTTATTATACCAAATTCATAAAGAAAAAAGAAGAGATAATTCTCTCTTCTTGCCCCCGTTTTTCTAGCAAGCTGAGCAGCTTTTAAAAGACTCCATACTAAACGCTAGTATTTAGTATCTCCATCCCTAATCACATTACAGTTTAAATCACTCCTACATAATTTTTTTCTATGCTGTGATTAGTAAAACTCTCTCAAGTTCTACCAGTATTATATTATAAAGCGTTTTCATTGTCAATAGCTTTGTTGAAAACGTTTTACTTTTTTTACTAATAAAAAAGAAGCTAATGATAAATTATTATACAATCACAGCCTCTTCATCATTTAAATCTGGTTTTTCTTTTATTCTTACCCTATTTGTTTTAACATCTAGGAAGGTATATGTTTCCTTAAGTGTGGCATACTTACCCATGATAACATCTACACAAAATAGCTTATCTGAGACCAAAGTAATAGTGCCTTTTTTAATTTTAGTTTTAGTTCTATCTTTAACTATAAGTGTCACACTTTGTCCAAGTAGCTCATTAAGTCCTTCCTTAATATGCTCACAGTCCTGTGTGACAACGCTCATCTTTGACACCGCCATCACCTGTCTTTCAGTCACTATTATATCATAAAAAAGCCATTTTGTCCAAAGCCAAAAAAATAAAAAAGATGGTATCACTTTTTAAAGTGATACCATACTGCATGCTAATTATTGTATACATAATGACGCATTGTAACTTCAGCGCCTTGGAAATCAATCTTGAATTCATTTTCAGCCTTGAATCCATTAGTCTCAAGCATCTTAATTCCTATTTCATGCTGAACTGGAATATTAGCATTAATCTTTGCCATATTATGCTCCTTAGAAATCTTCTTTAATGCCGAAATTACCTCATTAGAGAATCCCTTTCCTCGAGCTTGCTCAATAAGACCAACAAAGATTTCAATTCCATTTAATGCTTCATTGTATTCAAATCCACATTCACCAATTAAAAGTCCAGACTTAGTAAAAATACCATACATTAGTCTATTCTTTCTAATATCAGCATTTGGCTTATATCCTTCTAAATGATAAGCAAATAGAGTTAGAGCTTGATTCTTATTAACTCTCCATTGTTGGAAATTATTAGTCCATCCTTTATTTCCTACAAGTTGAATTAAGAATGAATTATAATCATCCTTATTAAACTCTCTAACTGTTACATTTTTCTCTTCAATTTTAATCATACTACAATTCACCTTTTCATTATTTGGCATGCCCGGTGGGACTCAAACCTACGACCTTAGTCTCCGGAGGACTACGCTCTTATCAGCTGAGCTACGGGCATACATATTCATAGTTAAATTATACCAAAAAGTCCATTATATGTAAATGTTTTTAAACATAAAAAAAGGTGGCGAGCCACCTTTAATTACTTAATATTAAACTTCTTCTTAGCAGCCGCTACAATTGCCTCAACTGCCGCGTCAATTCCCATATCAGAATTTACACATAAATCATAATCTACAGGATTTCCCCAATCACGTTCAGTAATAAATTCATAATATTTCTTTCTCTTGCGATCATTCTTCTTGATAAGCTGAATAGTCTCATTCTTATTCTTTGAAGTATTATAATATCTAATACATCTATCTACCTTAGATTCAAGTGGTGCATATACAAACACCTTTAATACTGCATCAGGCTCATCTGATAAAATATAATCTGCACAACGTCCAACAATAACGCTAGACTTTGTAGAAGCTATCATTTGAATAGTCTTTAAAGTAGCCATATAAGCCTTTTGAGAAAGCTCCATATCAAGACCAGGGCTATTAGTCATAGTTGGAAAATAGAAACTAGAATCCTCTTCATCAAACTTTTCCATATCAATAGGATTGATTCCATATTTCTCTGCTTCAGCTAAAATAGTCTTCTTATCATAGATAGGAATATTTAATTGCTCCGCAACCTTAGTCGCAATAAACTTACCACCAGATCCATACTCACGAGCAAAAGTAATAGTAAAATTCATATAACATCCCTCCTTAATTATATAATCAACTACTTCTCTATTTAAATTATAACAATTAAATTTTAAAAAAACAATAATTAAGGCTAATTATACTCCTAAATCTTTATAAAGTTTACCTCTATTATTTCGTTTAAAAACCAAAATAAAGAATTTTGGAAGTTTATTAAACACTAAATAGAATGTATGCCTTATAAAGCAAATAGGCCAAAATATAAGATGCTTTCCAATTTTTGGATAGCAAGAAACCCTATATGCTCTATTTGTAAGAAAGACTCTTGCTATAAATATATTAAACTTATTCTTTCTAGCTGATGTATAATTCAAATCATTATTATTATGACCATGTATTCCATATTTTAGCATATAATCAATAAAGAATTTGATATCCTTCTTTTTGAAATCCTCAAATTGATAATCAAATAAAACATCTAATGCATTTAAGATATTATTATATAATACTTCAAGGTTAAGTTCCTTTAATAATACATGTAATAGATCTTTATCAATTACTGTATTATTCATCATATAATAAAAATCCATCATATATCTAATACCTGCACCCACACGTAGATGACGTGCAAAATGGGCAATCGCAAAAACCAAATGATATGTATCTTGTAGCTTATATTCCATATTAGAGACATTTTGACTATAATCAAAAGGATTATTAAAAATCTCACATAACTTTTTCCCATCCCCTGGATCAAATAAATTAAAATGTAGCTCGACCTCAATAGAATCCTTTTTAAAGCATATATGATGTGCACAATCCTCTGTAGGCTCTAGTGCAAATCCATTATCTACTAAAACCTTTTTAGCCTTATTAAAGTCAGATAGTGAAACATAAACATCTATATCTCCTCTAGTTCTTATTGCACTATCTGGATATAATTTAGAAATTAAAGCTCCCTTAACATAAAGATGTTTAATACAATTTTCATCAAATATTTTTGTAATAGTATTCTTTAAATTATTGAATCTTTCATCCAAAACAGTTCCTGAAATATAATATTTCTTATATAAATTATTAGAAGTTATTGGAAATAGTATGGTTAAAAGAGCTTGCTCTTTTGCAACCCTAAGTAAATCATTATTAATTTCATAATCTATATGTCTGCCTAATACATAGGCAGAAACTAGATTTGAAAAATCCATATTATTCCTCCACTAGGCATATATTTTTCTCATCTTTTATTAATGAATCCTTATGAGAAATATAAATAATAGTTTTACCTAAACTAACCAAATTATTCATCATAGCCACTTCATTATCTTTATCAAGAGCTGAAGCTGGCTCATCAAGTATTATAATAGGCTTATTCGATGCGATTGCTATAGCTACCATTATACGCTGTATTTGCCCAATTGATAGTCCTGCACCCTTATCCTTTAATATAGTATTAATGCCGTTAGGTAGCTCATTTATTTCATCAAGTATTGATGCCTTAGCTAAAGCATCATTAATCAAGTTTATATCACTAACGTTTGAAAAAAGTTTAAAATTATCATAAATTGAACCACTAAATAAAATATTCTCCTGAGGCACATACGCAATAAGCCCTCTTGTCTTAAATGATGCCTCATATAGATTATTTAAATATTTAAATGATATATTACCGCTTTGTGGTCTATTAAAGCCTAAAATCAAGCTTATAAGCGTTGTTTTACCTATTCCTGATGGACCAGATATTCTAACAATATCACCTTTTTTAATAATAAATGATAAATTATTTATGACATTTACAACTCCATCATATGAATATGAGACATTATCAATAATAATTGAATCAAAATCATCAATTAATGTCTTATCTTCCTCTTCATTCATATTATATATTTCCGTAATACGATCATAAGAGGCTTTACCCCTTTGATATCTATTAAGTAATGGCGAAATCATTACAAATGGATTATAAATATTATTTAATATCGTAAGTAATGCTACAAGAGCTCCATATGTTATCTTATCCTTTGAAATAAGATATGCTCCAAAAGATATCATAAAAACATATATTACTTGTGACATAGCACCCATAATAGAGCTTGATGTATAGCTCCATTTATTACGATTGCTTCTTTTTTTATAAGCCTCATAATTTAGATTTTTATAATAAACTATAGCATTGTCATAAGCATTATAGCTTTGTATAAGTTTAGCCTCATCTATTGTTTCAATTACAAATGATGAAGCTTTCGAATCTAGTGCTAGAACCTCTTTATGCTTTGGCTTCATAAAATTAGAATAAACCTTTGCAAGAATTGTCATCAATATTCCTGCTACAAGAACTACAGGAAGGAAAAATATTGCTCCTCCTATAATAACTAATAAAACAATCGCAAGAAATGCTCTTGAAATAGAACGCACAATTGAAGGAATCGAATCAAGATATGCTTCACATACATTATCAACATCTCCGACAAATAAAGCTTCAATCTCTCCTCTATGATACTTATTTAACGCATTTACATCCTTATAAATAAGACTATTATATAATTCTTCTCTTAAATCCTTCTGCATTTTCAAATCAAAATGTGAATAAGTAAAATTATATATAAATCTTAAAACGATAGTAATAGCACCAAATATTATCATCAGGATTAAATATTTATTAAAATCATTATAGCCAACACTACTATCCTTTATAATTTTTTCTGCACAATCAACTAAATATTTAGCAAGATATGGAAGAATCAAAAGACTAATCGCATTAAGACATGCGATAAAGGAAAGTATAATTGTATATTTTTTATTCATTTTAACACCTTGCTAAAGAATAATCTTATAAAGCTAATTCTTACTAATAGCTTATATATCTTATATCTAACAGATTTAAGATTATATTCCTTATCCTTTCCTTTTTTCTTATATGATGTAAGAATTCCTATTATAGAATTCATATCAACATTCTTCTCTACCCTAAATTGGTGATCTCCAACACTATAAAACATTTCCTTTTTATTCTTTATTCTTCTTACTCTATGAAGAATAAATTGACCATTTGGTCTTTTATATAAAACAATATCACCTTTTTTTAATTGTCTGTTGAGATTTTCTATAGTTACTAAATCTCCAGTATTAAGTATTGGACGCATTGAAACACCCTTACTAGGGAAAGTAAAAGCCTTACCTGATTGTAATGTTTCTCTAATAAGAGGTTCCATATCTTCCATCTTAATCACTATAAATACCTCTTTTTCTTAATTCTTCTACAAATTCTAATATATCATTAGTTAGAGTCTCTTTATCAATATCATACTCTTTTAATAATTCATCTATAGTTTCAGCAATAGATAATCCACTTTCAAGAGTTTTATAAATATCCGCTCCAACTTCATTTATATTAAAAATCTTATTCATTAATACCTTATTGTTATTTGTTGGAATAATCATATATTCATTTCCAACTTTTTTCAATAAAAAGCCTTTATTAATACCCATAATGTGATTCCTTCTTCATTCTTCATTTTATATAACTTGTTATATGAGGTTAAATATATTTTAGCACAAAATAATTAAGATATAAACAAGGTATAAAAAAAGAGATTACAAGAATCTCTTTTAATATATAAAACCTTATCTTATGGTTTTGGTGGTTCTTCAGCATCATCAAATACATCATATGAATCACCAGGTGAATTACTAATTATATCTTCAATTTCAATAATTTCATCAAAGATATTTGGTTTTTCGTATTTCTTCATTAATAACATCCCTTTAGGCTTCGTAATTAAATGTATAAGTGCTAGATTGAGCTAGATTAGTTGTAACTCCATCAATAGTCGCATCAAAATCAATAGTGATAACAAGTCCATCATATGAAGGAAGATTATTTATCTTTGCAGAATAAGCAACATAATAAGTATTCTCTTTTGCTTCATATCCTTCAAGAACAGCTTTTCCATAAGTAACTGTGCTAACTAATTTTTTAGAAAGATTTGTTGTTACAACTCTACCATCAGAATACTTAAATGTACGTGTACATGTAGGAGTAACTAATGACTTATCTGTAACATTTGTTAAAGTATAAATGAAATATACTAACTTATAATTAGAATCATCAACAACTACATCCATTGAGTTAGAAGATACTGTCTCCTTAACATCGATATTTGTAACATTAGATGATGTTAAATCACCAGTATTCTCTGCATTATTTGAATAAATACCATATAGGTATGATGTAACTCCATCAACACCAATTTGATAAGTTCCAGCAGCAAGAGCATATACATATCTATATAATGTCTTAGATAATGATAAAGCTGAAGATGACATAGAATTTAATACTGTAAAAGTATCATCATCAACATATTCTACCTCATTAACAATAAATCTACCATTCTTTTTTGCATTAGAAATTGACATAAAGAATGTAAGGTTCATAGCATTAGAAAGTGTAAACTCAATATAGTTTGTATTTCCTTTCTTATCATTGTCTTGATTAAATGATCCAAGTTGAATACCATAATTAAATTTATAGTTACCGTATTGGTATGAGCTTCCATTATTAGCAGCAACAATCTTTGTATCCTTTGCACTACTATAAATAGTTCCATCAATTGCTGTATATGCACTAATACAATTATAGGCATCACTATTCTTTGCCTTAGATACATTTGATGAGCTTTCAGTTGCAAGCTCATTAATGTCTTCTAATGTAAGTGAAGTCTTCTCATATACTTCTTCATCAGCGGCATTAACAGTCTTTACATTTACACCAAAAACAAAAAAACTTAGCATTGCTACAAACGCAGCAATAAAAAATCCAATCTTCTTCATGTTCAATTATATCCTTTTCTCTTCAATTGATAATGCTCCTATACACGTTTTTGGGGTTACAAAGTCCAAAAAAGCAAACACTATCTACTATATATTATATTTCCTTTTGAAATCTTGTCAACAGTTTTTTGTCGAAAAAATGTTTTTTTTGCGTTTTTATTACTTTCTTTAATAAAAATATACAATTTATAGTTACTTTGTATTGTTTTTACTAAAATATATAAAAGAGTGTCGATATGAAATCGACACCCTTGATTTATTATTTTTCTTTTACATCAACATCTATTGCATCTTCATGATTATTTGTATTATTCTCACCATTAATAAGTTTTGCTTCTGCTCTTGAATATAAGATATCGACAATACCATTAAACACTAATAATCCACCTATGATATAATATAGAACACTCTTATCTAAGAATAATAGAGTACCTGATAATATATATAAGATTGATTCAATAATAAGTACTATTTTTATCTCTCTTGGAAGTGCATCAAGAATTGATAATAGTCTTAATATTCCAAAGCATATTAAAAATACTCCTATAACAATTCTTATTGCTGTAGCAAACGCACCAGCAAATACAATTATTAATGCTCCTATTAGAATCATTGCAACATCTATTACAACAGCATGATTATTGTCCTTCTTTAAATCATTTATTATGTTAATTACTGAAATTGCCACAACAGCAATACCCACTGCTAATGCTGCCCATCTAATAACCTCACCCTTAAAGATTATAATTAATACTCCAAGAATGATCCCTATAATAGGTGTTAGATATAAATCTAATTTAGTTTTTTTAATTTTCATGTTTTATCACCATAAAAATTATATCACATTTTTATATTATAATAAACACAAAGAAAAAGGCAGCTATACAGTTATAGCTACCATTTTCCTAAAAAACCAAATATTTTCTTTCTTCTCCACCCAATACCCAAATATATTATACAATAGAGATATTTCCTTTTCAAGAATTATCATATAAATATATATATTTTCTTTATGAGTCAGCTATTTTTGTATGATAATTTCACAAAAATGCCATTTTTATATTTATTATTCAATATCTAGATATTTTTTTAAGTCTGAAAGCTTATCCTTGCAATCATTGTAGCCAAGCCAATAATATGATGCAAGTTTATCTAAGTCTGTCTCTAGGCGGTCTATTTCAATATATTTAGAAGGACATATTGTAAATATTTCGCCCTTCTTTTCTAAATCTGCTATTAAATCCATATCCTCATTATATAATCTATCAGTATTCTTCATTGCTTCTACGAACTTAGGATATTTTCTATATTTAAGTTTTGTTATAGCCTCTCCCTTATTATTAAGCTCTCTTCTAAATGTCATAGGTCTTGTTCCTACAAAAACAATTTTCTTATATCCTTTTTCTAATGCATATCTTATAGGAAGCTTTGTTGCGCATCCTCCATCTAAATACTTTTGATCTAAAATCTTTACTGGCTCAGATACAAATGGCATAGATGATGATGCCTTTGTAGCCTTTAAAATAAGACTATTATGATTATCAAAATATTCAGGCTTACCTGTACGCATATTAGTAACTACACTAATAAGCTTTCTTTCTTGATTATATAGTCTATCATAATTAAAAGGAATTTCCTTTTGTAGGTCAGTAAAATAGAAATTAAAATTTACTATTCCACCATCCTTAAATATATGTCTTTTTCCAATCCAACGCTTATTATGGCGATGCTTCAGGTCACAATAGGCATTTCTTCCCATGTTACCTGAAATATAGCTCATACCATTTAAAGCTCCTGCTGATACACCAATTGCTGTTCTTAGATTAATTCCATTTTCCATTAAAAAATCCAAGACTCCTGCTGTATATATTCCTCTAAATGCTCCTCCTTCAAGACATAAGGTTCCCTCTGTTATATCATTAGTAGCATTACCAATTTTAATTTTATCCAAATCCTTATATTCTTTCATAACGCACCTCTAAATAATTATATCATAAAAATATTCCTGTTGATAAAACAGCTTTCATAGATATACAAAAAACACATCATATCACTATTGATACGATGTGTTTGCTTATTAATTATCATCTTTATTTAATTTAAGGTCTGGATTATAGCCATTATTAATTTTTAGCTTTCCTTCCTTTATTAAATTAATAACTACTTCCGCAATCTTTGGATCAAGCTGAGTTCCTTTAGCCTTTTCAAATTCCTCTATAATTCTTTTCTTTGAATATGGCTCCTTATAGGATCTCCTTGTAGCCATCGCATCAAAGATATCACAGCAGGCAATAATTCTTGCAGTATATGGTATGTTTTCTCCACTTAATCCTTCAGGATATCCCTTACCATCATATCTTTCATGATGATATTTAGCCCCATCTGCGATATTTGGAATTGTAGTTATTCCATCTAATATTTTACCACCCTTAGTAGTATGAGTCTTTATTATTTCATATTCCTCACTAGTAAGCTTACCTGGCTTATTTAATATATCAAGAGGAATTCCAATTTTTCCAATATCATGAAGTAAGGCAATATAATAAATATTATCTACCTCATTTTGAGATAATCCAAGCTCAGTCGCAATTGTTTTAGCATATTCACCAACTCTTGATGAATGACCATTAGTATATTCATCCTTTGCGTCAATTGTACGTGCAATTGCCTGCATCGCCTCAATAGTTATTTGTCTATATTCAGCCTCTCTTTTAATTAATGCATTAGTTCTTCCCTTAATGATTAAAATATTAACTACTGCTACAAAGGATAGACCTAAGACAATTATAATTATCCAAAATAGTGGCTGTTCATAGAAATGCTTATCCTTATCAAAGGTAATAGATACTGTATTATATCCTTCAGTACCATCACTTGATATCACCTTAAATTCAAAGATATATTCACCACCATCAAGGTTTGTATAGGTAATTTCATTAGAATCACCAGATCTTAATGGCTGCCATTCATCATCAAGTCCTCTTAGTCTATACATTGCGTTATATTTAGTTCCAAGCTTAAATGATAGAACTGATACACTTATTACAATACGCTTTGTGTTTTTTGATATTTTAATTGTAGTTCCACTTACTCTTTTTCCATCGACTAAAATCGAATCAACTCCAAGCTTAATTGGAGTTGTTTCCTCCTGTGATGAATCAAGTGAATAAACATATACACCCTTAGATGCCGCAAAATAATATGAATTATTCTCTTGTGAATAATATCCAGACGCATTAGCTACAAGACTAGATTTCAATCCATTAGTCGCACCAATTTCATCATATTCAACCTTATCAGCAAATATATCTGAGGTAATTTTATATATTTCATAATCTGTTGCGATTATGAATTGATTATTAATATATAGTATTTCAACGATTGAGCCTGTAAACATAGCATTTACAACACTTATCTTACCATTTCTATAATAATATAAGGTATTTGCATCACTATAGAATAGTGTATCCAAAACCTTTAATACCTTAAGTGATGGATGATTATTATCATCAATTCTTGTTTGAGTTTCTAAATCAGAGGATATAATTACAACACCAATATTCTCCATACATGCATAGATAGTATCCTCTGTTGTATATAGATACAAAGGCCTTGCATCTAATTGCTTTGATATAAATGTTGTACCATCGTATTTAGTAATACCATAATTTGTGGCAATCAATAGACATTCATCTGTTTTAGCAAATGAACGAAGCTGCCCTGCAGCAGATGATGCAGTATAATTTTCTGTAAGATTTGATGAATCATAAAGATTTATATTTGAACCATCATATGAAACCAAATCAAATATTGAACTATCATATGTTGCGATATATAAAACATCTTTAAAAACAAGTAAATCTCTAATTCTTATTCCAAAAAGAGTCTCTGTTAACTCATTATCAATAATTAATCCATTTTTCTCATCAATTATAACAAGTCCATTACCGGTTGCTATATACATAAGATTATTATATTTAGTAATTGCATTTACAGTAAATGATGTAATATCTGGATTCTTCTTTAAAAACCAATTATCAATTTGATATTCATAAAAATAATCCATTAATTCATTAGATGTTATTTTAGATACTCCTGTCTCAGATGAGGCAAGCCATAGGTTTTCCTCATAATCAAAGCGAATCTTCTCTATAGATTTAGAGCATTCAAGCTTTGATGATATTGCCTCTATCTCTCCATCATAATATATAAACAGTCCCTCATCGGTTGCAATATATAGCTTGTTATTATTATAAATCATGCTATTAATTGATTTTTCACATACCAAAATATCTTCTGTTTTATTTATAATTAAATGACCATTATTGGTTCCTATATAAATATTATCTTTGTCTACATAAACACATTTTGCAGGCTCTGATATTGAATCATAATAAGGACTTGAGGCAGATGCGTTATTATATACCGCATTGTCCTTAGTCACATAAAAAAATTCAATATTTGATGCATATGTTGCAACATCAATAGATTCAATAGATGCTGATGAAAAAGAGTTTACAAGTCTACATTTGTCTAGATTTCTGCTATAAGAATATGTACCCATAGATGTAGCAAACAATACGGTTGATGATACAATCTCAATGTCATAAACGCTAAACTCAGAATCTAATATATTTATTTGCGTAAATTGCCCATCACTATATTTAATAAGTCCCTTTTGAGTTCCTATATATAGCTCATTATCTATAGTTGCTAGTGCTTGACATCCAGTAAGATTTATACCATTATCTGTCTTATCAAGTAAATCAAAGCTTCTTCCATTATATCTTGTAAGACCTACATATTGTGCAATCCAAATATATCCATCATCAGTTTGCACAATATCATTAGCGATAATAGATGATAATCCATCCTCCTGGCCATAATTAGTTTCTGTTTTATCAGACATATAGGAAAAGGCATTAATATTTTTTGTTATAACTAATACTAACAATACTATAATTGCTAATAATACCTTTTTTATTTTTTGCATAGCTATGCCCCCTAACGCTATTTTTCTATCGAATCAACATAGAAGGCTAGTGACATAATATTAGCTAAATTTTCAAGTAATACTAAATCCTCATTTTGCCAAATTCTTCCAGTATCTACTGAAACCATATCAGCTCTTATAATTCCAAATGTTTTACCATAAGCTCTTAATGTGCAAATGAATGATGCATATATTCCTTGCTCCTTAAATTTTTTATAAAGCTTAGAATTACTATGTCTTGAACCAAGTACAGTATTTTCATAAAAAACACCATTATCTGAAACATATTCTTCTGTAGTTTCTATTCCAAATGGAGCATACTTTCTATTCTTAAAAAGTGGTTGAAAATATTCATACTCAAGACCATTTGGAGTTTCAACACATAAATGGTCAATTAAAAGATATGGTCCAACAAAATCAATCGCCTGCTTGATATTAGAATCAAGACTTCTATTTTTATTTGTTAAAAAATTAAAAATCTTTGCATGTAGATGAATTGGAGAATAAACCTTCTCCCTAATAGTTTGCAAAGCAATATTCGCATGCTTTTCTGGCAAGTATATAATAAAGCAATTTCTTCCCTTTACCTTACCTCTATATAATGCCTTATCAGCAAGTGTAAAAAGCTCGTCAAAATTTGTAGTATTTTCAGGAAATCTAGCACATCCCATAGTATAAGAAATAGTAATAGAGCTATCACTAAATACAAGTTCAGTACTTGACTTTAATACTCTAAATAATATTTTCCAAATAGTATCATAGTCAACAAGATATGGAAATATGAATATGAACTCATCCCCACCATATCTTCCAACAAATCCCTTACCATCGGTTACTTTCTGAAGTGAATTAGCTACAACCTTTAGAACCTCATCTCCCATTAGATGTCCATAGTTGTCATTAATAAGCTTAAAATTATCAATATCTAAAATTGCAAATGAAAAAGGAACATTTTGTTCAATCAAATGCTCACCATATAGCATTATTGCATCTCTTCTAAATATCCTTGTAAGCTCGTCAGGGTCTGCATGTAGCTGTTCGAAGAACTCATTAGTCATATTACCACCCCATTTTAAGTACTTCCCTTATGTAAATTATATCATAAAACGTTTACAATTAAAACAACTAAGCATATAAAAAGGCTCAAACGAGCCTTTTTACCTACTTATTTAAAACCTGTCCTACCTTAAATGCATCAGCAACTACTTCACCACTAAGAAGTAAATATTTATGATTTACCGGATCAAATGATACAGCCTCAAGCTTTTTAGGATCAATCTTACCATCTGTAAGAATACTTTCATCTGCTTGAATAGCTACTATATCAGCAATTACATGATAATCATCATCTACGCTTCTTACAGTGCATTCAATTGTAAGTGGATATTCCTTAAATAAAGGAGCATTTACATTTGGTGCCTTTACTGCAGTAAGTCCTGCCTTAGCTACCTTATCTGGCACCTTGTCTCCTGATACAATTCCTACATAGTCAGATTGAGCAATAGTATTCTTTGTAGCAAAAGCTATAGTCAATGCCTTATCTCTTATTAGATTTAATGTTGTTTTATGCTTTGCTAGATTTAAAATAATTGTATTATAATCATAAATTGATACCCAAGCCGCATTCATAGCATTAGGAGTACCATCCTCATTATATGTACCAATTATTGCAACTGCAAGTGGATAAAACCATGTATTTTTCTTAAATTCAACCATAATATCATTCCTTTCACTGAAGATATTATATCACTATTTTCTAGTTATGATAATAGGCTTTTCCATAATCATTCCCTGCTTTGCATTTTTACGGCATTTAACTAAAAATACATTGCTATATTTTTTATTTTCATCAAATACCATCCTGCAAACCTTAGGATATAAATTATTATTTCTGAGTTCCATTAAGCATTCATCCATTCGTGATGTAAGATATAAAAAATATAATGTACCATTATCCTTAAGATTTCTTGAAATACTTTTTATAAGCTCTGAAAGTGTAAACTCCTGCTCATGCTTTGCAAGGTTTTTAAAGCTATTTTTAGATTTATTATCCTCCTTGGTATTAAAATATGGTGGATTACAAATAATTACATCTACCAAATCATCTACATAATTTAAAATATTTGCTTCCTTTAATGTGCAATTATTTATATTATTAAGCTCCATATTTTTTCTTGCAAGCTCCAAGGCTCTTTCATTAATATCTATTCCAATCATTTTTTTTGGATTAAATCTTGAAGCGTATAGCAAAAGCGCTCCAGTGTTAGTTCCCATATCAAGTACGGTATCATTTCTATATACCTCAACAAACTCACCTAAAACAGTTGTATCTGTATTAATTAAAAACATATCTGTATCCTGATAGATTTTTAAATTCTCATGTCCTTCAATAAAATCTAATCTAATCATATATCCTTATCCATCCAAACTATTGATTGCCAAGCATTATGCTTATATCCAACATTATTCATTCTACCGCATTCGCTAAATCCCATTTTTTTATGAAATGAAATACTTCTTTCATTTGATAATGTAATGCAGGATATTATTTTTTTAATACCCTTTTTTCTAGCAATATTTTCAATTTCATTATATAAGGCACTTCCTATACCTTTAGTTAATTCACCATTTTTTAAATATATTGATAAATCTAGAGAAAATCTATATGCACTTCTTTCACTAAAATAGTTTAGATAAGCATATCCTAAGATAGCTCCATTCTCCTCATAAACGATATATGGAAACTTCTTTTTTATACTATCTATTCTTTTCCTCATATTATCATAGGATAATTCATCTTCTTCAAAAGTGATAGTAGTATTTTTTATATAATAATTATAAATATCTGTAATTTCTTTATAATCTTTTTCTTCTACATAACGTATCATAATAAGCCACCTTTTTATCCCACATAAAATATTATATAAAAAAAATCATATTATTAAAATCTTTTTAATTCACTTTTTCTATTCTTAAGACTATAATAGGTATTACTTGGAGGTTTTTATATGTCATTATTAGATAGATTTTTAAAATATGTAAAGGTTGATACGATGTCTTGTGATAAAAACAGCACCGAGACTCCTTCAACCGAAAAGCAATATGATTTAGCAAACATTTTAAAGGATGAGCTTATCGCATTAGGTCTTAAGGATGTAGAAATCAATGAATATTGTACTGTTTACGCAACACTTCCTGCGAATAAGGAAGGTTATGATAAAATTGGTTTTCTAGCTCATATGGATACTATTCCTGAGGTATCAGGTACTAATGTATGTCCTAATGTAGTAGTATTTGATGGAAATCCAATTAGACTTGGTAATACAGATAAATATTTAAAAATTGAGGATTTCTCAAGCCTTAAAAAGCAGGTTGGACATACTATTATTACAACAGATGGAACTACAGTTCTAGGATGCGATGATAAAGGTGGAATAGCTATTATCATGCAGATGCTTGAAGATATTGTTACTAAAAATCTTCCTCATGGAGAAATACATGTTGCATTTACTCCTGATGAGGAAATCGGAACTGGAGTATTAAAGTTTGATATTTCTAAATTCCCTGTTGATTATGCTTATACTGTTGATGGTGGAGACTACTGTGAATTCTCATATGAAACATTCAACGCTGCACAAGCCACAGTAAAAATCAAAGGATTTGAAATACATCCTGGATTTGCAAAGGGTAAAATGATTAATGCTTCTCTTCTTGCAATGGAATTTAATTCATTATTAAATCCAAATGAAAGACCAGAATACACTTCTGGCTATGATGGATTTAATCACCTTACTGAAATGAATGGTTCTATTGGAGAAGCAACACTTCATTATATTATAAGAAATCATGATCTTTCGCTTCTTGAAAAGCAAAAGGAGGAATTCTATAACGCAGCTTCATTCTTAAATAAAAAATATCCTAATTCCACAACTGTTGAAATAAAGGATCAGTACAAAAATATGAGGGTATTAATTGAAAAGGATATGAGATGTGTAGATAAAGCATTAAAGGCATATAAGGATGCTTCTATTGATGTATATTGCACTGCTACAAGAGGTGGTACTGATGGCTCTCAGCTTACATTTATGGGAATTAACACACCTAATCTTGGTACTGGTGGTTATAATGAGCATGGTGTTTTTGAATATGCAGATCTTAATGAAATGACAAAAATGCTTGAAGTTACAACACTTATTGCTACAACAAAATAGATTTAAAAAAGCCACTTTAAAGTGGCTTATTTTTTATTCTATTAAATCCTTTATAACCTCAGATGCAATAAGAAGCCCTGCAGATGCAGGAACCCATGCATTTGAGCCTGGAAGTGTTCTTCTTAATCCCTTATCCTCATCAATATTTGAATCATCAATTTTTAAAGGCTGTTCTGTTGAATATACAACCTTTAATTTTTTTACTCCTCTTTTTCTAAGCTCATATCTTAGAACTCTAGCAAGTGGATCAACAGAGGTTTTATAAATATCTGCTACCTTAAATGCTTGAGGATCAAGCTTATTACCAGCTCCCATTGATGATATAACCTTTGTATTGCCTTCAATTGATTTTAATACAATTTCAATCTTTGCAGTAACTGTATCTACACAATCAACTACATAGTCATAGTTTTTAAAATCAAAACTAGAGCTATTATTTGGAAGAATAAATTCCTTAATTGCTATAACCTCGGCATTAGGATTTATTTCAAGTATCCTTTCCTTCATTACATCAACCTTAGCTCTACCTATAGTATTATGCAAAGCGATAATTTGTCGATTAATATTAGTGATAGATACATCATCATTATCAACAATAATAAAATGACCTATACCACTTCTAGCTAGTGCTTCACATACATATCCACCAACTCCACCAACTCCAAAAATCGCAACTGTCTTATTATTTAATTTTAAAATATTATCTTCTCCAAGTAATAGGGCAGTTCTTTGAAATTCATTCATATAAACCTCTTTATTCCTTATTATTTAAATAATTATTCCATATTTCAAGCATTCTAATTGCTGATTTCTCAACAGTAAGCTCCTTAGCCCAGTTTTGATAATTTTCTGAAGCCTCCTTTAGTTTTTCAGGAGAATCAAACCAATAATCTATTCTTTTGGCAAGCTCATGGTAATCTCTTGCCTTGAATTTATTATATTTAGAAATTGCATATTGAGATGTAGCACTTAGCCTAGAGGAAGCGATAATTGGAACAGCACCACCTGCAAATCCTTCCATTAGGCTCATACCCTCAACCTCTACATCAGCGCAGTGAACTATTACATCTGCATATGATGTAACATTCATTAATTCTTCACGAGTCATAAACTTCATAATAGGCTTATTTGGGAGCTTTTTACCAAGCTTCTCATACTTTTTCCTTAATGGTCCCTGTCCTGCCATTATTAATACTATATCATTCTTATGATGACATAGTGCTAAAGCTTTTAATAATGTTTTTTGATTCTTTTCAACACTAAACCTTCCAACAGATAAAATTACCATTTTATCCTCATATTCAAGTGGCTTATTAGTACGTGCTAATATTCTATCAGGAGTTATACCATTAGTAATAACCTCCATATCAGCCTTATAATTATTATTCTTTAATCTATCCATAACTGTCTCGGTAGGACATTGAATAAACCTACAATACTTATAAGACATACTTCTAAACCATAAATTAAGACAGTAATTTAATAATCTACAATGTCCTAAATGTATAGATGAAACAATATTTTCAGGAAACAAATGATATGTACCTGTTATAAGTTTACCCATCTTACGCGCAATTTTAGCACATGCATTTTGTATAAAAAATGGTTCCTCAAGATGAACTACATCAGCCCACTGACAAGCCTCTTTAATAATCTTTTTATTTACTTTAGCAAATACATACCCTTGTTTTTCTATTAAACCTTCAAACGGGTGTATTTCCTTTTTCTCTAAGCTATAATATGTTTTACCATAGCTTTTACCAGATAATACTCTAACTTCAGCACCAAGCTTTATAAACTCATCACAAAATCTTTGTGTTGAAATAGAAAGACCATTTGTTTTAGCATAAAACTCATTAACTACTAATAATATTTTCATATCAAACCCTCGATTCAAAATATTATGATATATCCGCATCAATAACTACAAGGAACTTGTAAGCTGGATATAGCTTTTCTAATTCTTGTTTAATCTTTGAAACAGTTTTATCAGGATAATCACAATCAAAATCAATAACTAAATCAAACGATACAACAAGATTTGCCTCATCAACGAAGAACCCATGCATCTCTAAGACCTCAGGGTATTGTTTAATGATACGTTCAATATCTCTTTTTATTTCAGGAGATTGATTCTCCTTAGCATAAACTCCAAGAGTTAAAATAACACCATATCTTTCATAAACATCCTCTTGTATATGCTTTGTTATAATGTGAATTTCATGAGCTCTCATATTTTCATCAACTTCCATATGAGCAGATGCTATTTTTTTGTTCTCCCCATATGAATTAATAATCAAATCATAAAATCCTAAAGCTTCCTTGTGCTCTAAAACAGTTTGCTTAATATTTTGTACTAGCTCATTATCACTTCTTTCTCCTATAACTGAAGATAATGATTCCTTAAGTATTTCAATACCTGCCTTTATAATAAAGAGACCAATTATTATTCCTAGAATAGCTTCAACACTAAAGCTTGGAGATATGAAGTAAGTAATCATAGCCGCAACAAGTGTTGAAAATGATAATACTGCATCCATTAAAGCGTCAGTACCTGAAGCTTTAAGTGAATCACTATTAACCCTCTTACCATTACGGATGAAAATTGTTCCTATAATAATCTTAAATACAACTGCTAAAGACACAATAATAAGAGCTATCAGAGTATATTCTGCACCACTATTATCCTTAGTTGATGCAATTAAGGCTTTTATTGATTCAAAGATAGCACTTCCTCCGGCAACAAGTACAACAAATCCAATTAAAGTAGATGTTAAATATTCTAATCTTCCATATCCAAACGGATGCTTCTTATTAGGCCTTTTATTAGAAATTTTTGTACCAATAATAGTAATTATTGATGATAAGGCATCTGTTAAGTTATTTACTGCATCTAATACAATCGCAATAGAACCAACAATAATTCCTATAGTAGCCTTTAATCCAACGAGTATAACATTTCCCACAATGCCAAATATAGATGTTCTTATAATAGTTTGTTCCCTTGTCATAGAATCATCTCCTACTTACATATAATCTTATTATAGCACAAAAAAGGCCAAAAAGGCCTTTTATATTAATTAATTATCGCTTCTCTTGAATGCATTCTTCATTTCCATAGATGAAGTGTATAAAACATTAGCTAATACCTTATCAGTTTCTAATTTACATGCTTCAGCAATTTCTAAATTAATACGTTCAATATCCTCAATTGACTTATATTCCTTAGATAATTTATTTAAAAGCCTATGGCAAGTTGCATGAAGCTTATCCTGATAACGCTCAATATGAATTGCATTAGATGCAAAATGTGCATCTGCAAGAGCGCTAATTATTCTATTAGCCCAATAAAAATTATTAGTATCTGGATTTAATCCTACCTCTTTATAGTAGTCTGAAACATTATGTCCTGAAGTAACAAAGGCAGTAAAAGCGTTAAATGGATTTGAAGCAAATGTAAACCATAGAACACCCTGTAGCTCCTTACGCTCATATCCTCTTATTTGACATAATGATAATATAGATGTTCTATTGATACCAATTACTCTATACTTCTTATCAGAAGGACTACCAACCCTTGAATATGGATCATATTCTGTTCCTTGATAATGTGATGATAGAATATATTTAACATCCTCTACTGTAATCTTATGTTCTGGTACTAAACACCATGGAATATCATTTGATTCTGGATTATATTTTGCCATAGGGCCATCGAATCCAAGACTTGGATTAAAATATCTTTCCATAAACCAAGCTCTTGGAGTGTTATAAACATGATCAGAATCATCATATGAACCAAATATAAGTCTTGGATTAATTACTCCATTTTGATTTAGATTCAAATGAAACTCATTCATAAAATCAACTAAATCTTTAGAGCACATAAAATCCTTTTGCTCTCCAAAAGCATCATTAAAATCAAAATAATCTATACCTAGCTGATTAGGCATTGAAACATACATATCATCTGGTACACGTCTTGCCATCCAATGATGTCCACCAATAGTTTCTAAAAACCAAACCTCATCCTTATCATTAAATGCGATACCATTACTTTCATATGTACCATATTTTTCTAATAGGGCACCAAGTCTTTTAACACCCTCTCTTGCACTCTTGATGTATGGAAGAGTTACAAGAACAAAATCCTCCTCGCCAAGACCTCCAGGAATTTCTTCATGACCATCTGAGGCCTCTTGGTATTCAACATAAGGATCAGCTCCTAAAACTCTAGGATTTGTTGTAATAGTTTCTGTAGCTGACATTCCTACATTATATTCATTAATACCTTGAGCAAGCCATAATCCTTCCTTAGAGCTATCAACATTTGGAAATGCAGAATATTCAACAGGATCATCTGGAAGATTTATTTCTAGATGCCCTATTACACTTTTATAAACTCTTGGCTGCATATCCTTTGTAACCTTAATCATTTTCTTTACAGCGAACTTTCCATTAGGATTATCATCATTTCTAGCAATCATTGTTGAGCCATCATATGAAGCATTTTTACCTACTAAAATTGTTGTACATGCCATTATATAAACCTCTTTCTACAATCCCTATAAACTAGACCTATTATACCACAAAAAAGCATATCACTTTAAATTAAATGCATTTTAATAGATAATAAATATAAATAAGGGAGGCGATATTATGCTTGTAACTGATAGTGCAAGAGATTTTTTAAAAGAATTATTTAAAAGAAACGGAATGGAGGCTATATCATTACAGCAATCCGCTGGATGCTGTGGTGGAGGAACTTTAAATATAGCATATGAAAGAATTTATAATGATAGCTATTATTTTATAAATGATACAAAGGTTTATTGCTATAATCTTAGTGATGAAGAAATAGAAAATATCGCAATAGATAGCGATGGAAACAAAATAATAATAAAATCCATAGATGAACTATTAAATAATAATTAGAAATGAAAAAGGATAACACATTAACAAAAAGACCCTACAAAGTAGAGATGGCTTTTTTATAAGTTTCTACTTTATAGGGTCTATTTTAATATGCTAATATGGTTTTATTAATTATATTAATACTAAAATTTATTAATACATTTCTTGGTTAGTTTTAGTTTCTTTTTCTTTTAAAGAACCAACAGCAGCTTCAGTAGTCAAGAATAGACC
>AUXO013000845.1_pt1 | contig 78559 bp, 135 predicted proteins | sample 768731 | NCBI WGS metagenome assembly AUXO01 (sample SAMN02715735, study PRJNA202380) | gut metagenome | biome: sheep rumen | host: Ovis aries | place: New Zealand: Palmerston North
GGCTTGTCAAGGGGTTTTTCAAAATTTTTTTTCGCAACCTTGCGAGCCACTTTGTCTCGGTTCAGGAGGTCTTGTCCCTCCTGACAATGACATAGTATCATGGATTGATTTTTTTGTCAAGCAATTTTTGAAATTTTTTTAAAAATTTTTTCGCGCACACATGTACATTCTGGGAAAAAATATTTATAAATTTATACGCAATTTTCCTCTTGACAAAATGTGAAGACTATGCTATACTGTAAGTTCGGCCCAGGCGGTGCGCAGCGACCGCCGTCGGGCCGGCCAGTTAGTCATGACTAACATGTCAAATCTGGTCAGAGAAGGTTATGAAAAAATAATTATAAAATTAGATGTATAATCTGGTATGCGGTTGTTATAAAAATATACTTATAAAAGTAGATGTATAATCTGGTGAGCGATACTTATAAAAATATAAGTATGAAAGTATAAAAAAGTCAGGGGTTGAAACCCCTGACTTTTTGTGGTCAAGCAAGAGCGAAATATGCTTTGCGCTTGTCAAGTGTCTTAATCACTCTATCGCCCAGCCCTCTAACCAGTGCTGCGACTTTCTGATTAGACAGCGCGCCTAGCGTGTCATCGGCGTTCATGATTTCAGTAATTGTCATCGGTTTATCAGAGTTGCGCAGAACTTCGATAACTAATTCCTGAAGTTCAAGGTTGGCGGTCTGAGTTTTTGTCGGTTTGCGGTCAGCGCTGTTTCGCTTCTCAGTCTGCACTTTCAAGGCGGTCAGTTTTTCGATGGTCTCTGCCATTTCCGGCATGTTAGCCAGTGCGTTGATTGCGTTGTCAAGAGCCATAACGTAAGTCATACGGACGGAAGAAGAAGTGTTCATCATAGTATCAATTCCTTTCATTGCCCTTTGGGCTGTCGTGAAGTGTTTTTCCTTACAGTGAGATATTACCATACTTTTGAAATTGTGTCAAGGGTTTTTGGGGCGGTGGACGAATTTTTTTCATTTTTTTTCTTATCCTTTCTTTTCCCTATGTTCTGTCAAAGTCAGCGTGTAATGCTTTCCATCCATGAATATTTCCAGCGTTCTTTCTTCATTTGTCAATAGGCAACTCTCAATCTGCCTATTGAGTGCGAAGCCTTCAAACAGTGTCTTGCACCATGCCATGATTGTCCTTTTGGTTTCGTTGGGCTTGCGTGTGCGTGTGCTAGGCTTGCGTGTTTTTTCTGACTTCGCCATGCCTTTCCTTGCTTCTTTGCTTGCCTTCTCTTGCTCTTCTGTCAAGTCGTCGGGAGTTGGTCTATCATGCTCAATTTCATTTAGCCACCATGCATCTTGCGCTTTTTGTGCCAACTCTTCAAAGTCAGTGATTTTTTTGTCAGGATGTTTTTCAAGATAACTGTCAATCCATCTGTCAATGTATTCCTGCGTAGGATAGTTAATTTTTTTCATGGCTGTCAATCCTTTCTGTCAGTCTCTCCTGCTGACGGGGATATTGTACCATATCCCCGCCAGCCTGTCAAGCACTTTTTAGTACTTTTCATAAAGAATTCTGTCCATTTTCTTGTGAGTGCGGAAAGCCTTGAAAACCAGTTCTTTTTCAATGGAAACATCTGCAAGTGCCGTGTGTGCTTCGATGAAGGTTTCATCATGGCTAATGTATCGATAGAGAATTTCTGCGGTCATGCGAGGGCGCGGTGTCTTGTGCTTTGTCATGTACCCATTGTCTTCACAATACTTGTGATACCTTGAAGAGCCAGCGAATGTTTTAGCCATTTTCATGCTATCCCATACTTCGACATTCGGAAGTACTTTGCAAGAGAAACCATACAGATACTTAAAGCAGGTATTTAGGGCATCAACGTCAAAGCGGGCATTATGGGCACAGATTGCGATGACATTTTCACGCTTGCAATCTTCAATGAGTGTCTGCATGATTTCAAGGAATTTCATGACGGTTCTTTCTCCGCTTTCAATGTCAGCGAAGTACTGGGGCAACTTGCTTGCATAGTATGCACTCTGCATCTTTTCCTGCTCACCGTAGAAGATTTCTTCTACCACAAGATTGCGTTCCAGTACGGTTGTGCTTGTGGCGGGCTCTACGATAGCATAGCCGATGTCGTAGGGCAGGTTGTTGCCGGGCTTTACTACATCCAACTTCTGAATATTGCAGGTTTCGGTATCGATGACACATACACGGTTCTTCATAATGATTAATCCTTTCTGGTTTGCGGTGTTTTCCTTCACCTTTCGTACTTATTGTATCAGATGCGGTCCGGCTTGTCAAGGGGTTTTTCAAACTTTTTTTAATTTTTTTTTCTGCCCCTGTCAAGCGTTTTGTCTCACCTGACAGTATTGATACTATCACTCTTTCGATTTTTTGTCAAGCACTTTTTGAAAAATTTTTTCTGTATTTTTTTATACTTACCGCCATACCAGATTTGACATGTTAGACACGACTAACCGCACTTATATTTTTATACCTATTTCCTTATAAAATAATAAGTATGTTTTTATACCTATTTCCTTATAAAATGATAAGTATATTTTTATACATACTTTTGTATAAAATTATAACTATATTTTTATAACCATTTCTTTGTAAAATTATAAGTATATTTTTATAGTTAGTTGCGGCTAACGGGATAAAAATTTTTACAAATTTTTTTCAAAAAACCTCTTGACAAATTGCGTGGGGCATGCTATACTGAAAAACCGGGCGCAACGTCGCGGGCGCCCGGGCCAACATGTCAAATTTGGTAGGCTTTTGGGCCAAAAGAGACATTGTCATTTTTGGTTTCAAATTTTGGCATTAAAAAACCTTACCAGATTTTACATTATCAAATCTGGTAAGGTTTTTATTATCTCTTTTCCTCTACATTAATCTGTTCAGCAATCAGGTAAGCATCATCAATGTGATAAGCGCCATTGATTTCTTCAGTGATTGCATAGTGCCATGCCATACAGATGTATGCTTCTGCTTCTGACTTAGTATCAAAGAGCATTACATCATGGCCGAATGCTGTTGATAAGTCAGGAGTATCACAAAATGCAATTCTGTATTTGATAGTAAGTTCTGAATTTTTCTTCAAGTGTTTAATCAACCATTTAATCATGTTATCACTCCTTATGCAGAATTTTGTCCAAATTGGTAGATCGAAAGCAATCATCAAACATTGATGAACGTACATGTTCTAAACTGAAACGCGCAGGAGAATATTCATACTTTTTCAACATGATAGCAAACCAGTCTTTAATTTCCTGTTCAGTGTAAGTCTTTTCCATAGTGCTAACTTCCTTTCTGTTTTTTGGTACATACAGAGTATAGCATAGGGGATTGATTTTGTCAATCCCCTTTTTCATTTAGTACAAAAGTAATTTCTGTCCATCCATCCTCACAATTACCAATTTCTTTAGTAAAACCTTCAAGTTCGAATTTTTCAATCAACAGTTCTCTCATTTTCCCGCCCCACCATGCGCTATTTACTTTCCAAAATCTGCGGTCTTTTGATTTCAGATATCTTTTTGCATGTTTGATATTCCAGCCTAGGCCATTATCGAAGAAGTAGAAACTCTTATCTTCTGCATCCCATTCAGACGCGCGGGGGATGTAATAGTTCAGAATTTCAATTGCGCGCTGTTCTTTCCATGTTTCTCTGCTGTTCAACCATGCGCGGCACTTGTCAATCAGTATGGTAATAATCCAAATGGGGAAGAGAACCACACGGAAAACCTTGTAATCATTTTTATCCCACCATTTACGAATTTTGTTTTCCTTTTTGCCCTGCATTGCCTTAATAACTTCATTTGTCATAGTGCCTTACTTCCTTTCTGTTCTCTCTTGGAACATCTACATTGTAGTCTATCTTCGATTATTTGTCAAGCGTTTTTTAAAAATAATTTCAAAATAAAAATGAAAACAAAAATGAAATCAAATCAAAAAATGGAATAAAGAGCCTGATGGCTCTTTATTTCAAATCAATTTTATGGAACATATCTGTATAATGCCAAGGTGTTTCAGTGCAAACATATCTGTACATTGTATTTCCGTTTTTCATTACAGGCCCTTCATACTGAATAGGTTTTCCGCAATAGGGACAAACATGATTATTTTCAACAGATACCAAGCAATGAGAGATAACAAGCAAACCAACGACAATGACTGCAATGATTGTGATAATGCGGATTGTTCTTTCTCTTTTGAAAATAGCGAGTTCTTTCATTTTTGTTCCTTCCCTTCTGCCCCTTTGGGCAAGCCCATTGTATCATGGCTAACATCAATTGTCAAGTACTATTTAGAAAAATATTTAGATTGTGCGGAGACCCTTATTCAGGGTCTCCGGCATCTATCCAATCTTGCCAAGTCTCAAAGAATGTATTGAAATCATCACAATCTTCAACTGGATTATCAATGTGGCAAATCATGTTTTTATCGCAATAGGGGCAATCTCCGATAGCATTGACTGTGCAATAAGTAGGCTGACCTCTGTATGTTCCTTTTGTTGCGTCTCTCATTTTGTTCATTCCTTTCTTTTAGTTGCTTTTTAAGTTTTTAGTGATCGCGGCAATGGTAAATAATTCAAGGGCAATTCCGATTAGCAGAACACTCATTTAACATCAATCCTTTCTGTTCCCTCTTGGAACATCTACATTGTAGCCTGTTTAAGGCTATTTGTCAAGCACTTTTTAAAAATAATTTTGAAATAAATAAGAGCCAAAAGGCTCTTATTTGATAATGTAGTGATGTGTTAGACATTTGAAGAAAATAGAAGGACGAACAATCAGATGGAAATTCCAAGCCATTTCAATTGTGTAAAAATGATTTTCTTCCATGTACCAACTAGGAAACCTAGGAGTTTTTCCGAAGTGGTATAAAGTCAATTGAGTTGTGGATGTACCTGCATCACTTTCATCAGTGATTATCCAAGTTGTTTTATACATACTGCCTACTTCCTTTCTGTTCCCTCTTGGAACATCTAGATTGTATCATGGCTTGACGTTTTTGTCAAGCCATGATTTGATTTTTTTCAACATTTTTTGAATTCCTGATACTGTCTCCGAACAGTTTTTGATACCGTCTAGCATTCTCATTAATCCGCTTTGTTAGGGCTTTCGGCACTCTTCCGTGCATCATGCCATGAACTACTGAACCCCTTGCAAGATACATAGTTTGAATGGTTGTTTTATCTTCTGTCAAGATAAAGACTAAACCAGTATCTGTTAGCACTCTATAAGCACCTTTGTAATATTCTTCCTTTACAGGAACGCCCCAGTTGTTATTGACAACAGCATTGATTTGCTCTTGTCTGATTGTCCTATTGTGCAGGTAATGGTCAGAGATTTTCAACGCTTTAAGATTTAACATATTTGTTATCCTCCTTACAATCACATAGTATCATACCATGGTGCTTTTGTCAAGCACTTTTTAAAAAATATTTTTTTCCTTGTATTCGTTGGGTGTAGCCATGACGGCAAGTGAAACAAGCACCAACCAAGCAATGACAACGCCAAAAGGCACAATCTCAAATATCCAAGCAACGAACACGAACAAAGAGACAGCAAAGATACCAAGAATAACGAACATGACAGCAACTTCCTTTCTTTATCTTACAAATAGATTATACTCTTTTCTTTTATTTCTGTCAAGTAGTTTTAAAGTTATTTAGACATTTTTTTTTTCTCTCCTATTGCTATAGAATTATACTTATTATTTTATACCTATTGTCAAAAGGACAGATGCAATCTACTTTGGTCATTGCCGCTCTGGTTAGCCTACACTAACCAAGCGCCATAGGCCATGGCTGTGCTTTCGCCCTTTCGGGAGCGGAACGGCCATGTGCAAGCGCCCACCTTTCAAGCCAGATTTTGCGAGATGCAGGCAGGTTTTAAATACGGCCCGCGCGCAGGTTTCACGGCCGCGCGCGGGCCGGCGAGCCAAAAAGCCCAGCGAGTGGGCTTAGTACTCTTCAATGGTGATTTCATGGATGTATAACCGCGGTTCACCATCGAGTGCTTGGTCATATCTCATCCACCATTCACGGCATACACTCTTTAACTCTTTCCGCAACTCTGCAGTGTATCCATCAATGTTATCTGTTCTGACATATCTTTCTTCATTCGGGCCGCTCATGGTTGAGATGATTACTTTGTAAGTCTTTTTCATAATGATTACTTCCTTTTGTTTTATTCGGTATCTCTACCGTGATTAGATAGTAGCAAAAAGTGCTTGTTTTGTCAAGCACTTTTTCAAACTTTTTTTATTTTTTTTAGAAAAAAGAAGAAGGCTTCTTTAAGCCTTCTTTGCTCTTTTGACTATCTTTGTTTGTTCTCTTGTGGTTGCTTTTACTGTGATTACTTCTTCTCTGATTGTCGGAAACAGTCTCTTCACATTGTCAATGTCGTTGATTGCTTCTTCTTCTGTCTTATACACTGTTCCGCAGTATCCACGAGGATAAACCAGCATGTAAGTTGTCTCTGTCCATGTTTTTAATACTGTGATGGTCTTCGCTGTTTCGCTGATAATTCTTTCGGTGCAGTTCATTTTGGTTGCCATGTCGTTGTCCTTCTTTCTTTTATTCAGCAGGTTCTTTTCCCTTGCTGTGATTACATAGTATCATGAACGTCCTATCTTGTCAAGCACTTTTTGCAACTTTTTTAAACTTTTTTTATTGTTTGTATGCACAAAAAAAGAAGGCTTTGTTAAGCCTTCTTTGCTTCTTTTACTAATGCCGTTGTGAGTGCTTTGGCGACTGTTGCTAAGAACTTTGTGCCGTCGGTTGTCTCATACATTGCGTCCAACTCTTCACCGTTGAGTGTAATCAGGTTCATGATGCTGTCTTCTGCGATATTGTTCCATTCAGTTCTTGTCATGTCCTTGACTTCTTCTGTTTCCATGTCAGCGATGATAACTCTTGCAGTCTCTTCAACGGTCTCTGTATCGATGGTCAGGATGTTAGCGTAAGCGGTGATGTAAGTCATGGTTGTCATAGTGGTTATCTCCTCTGTTTGTTTTATTCGGTATCTCTACCGTGATTAGATAGTATCATGAACAACTTTTTTTGTCAAGCACTTTTCTAAACTTTTTAAAGATTTTTTTAAAAAAAATTAGAGCCTTTCGGCTCTAATTAACCTACATAGAATACTCTTATAATGATGTCATCAAAGATAGTTTCTGTATTGTTCCTGTCCATCAACAGAGTAACAGTATCATCAAGCGCATAATCTTCTATTCCTTCGAACTCCCATAACATGCCGACGGTATCCATAACCACAACCACATCATTCTCTTCATCAATCTCTACTATTGTGCCAACTCTGACAAGGACATTATTCGCATCAATCTGTTCAGCACTACTAGACACAACAGAGAACAGGACACAGCACAGGATAACGATAGCAAGCAGTTTCTTCATAGGTTTAACCCTCTTTCTTTTATTTGGTGGGTAGCACCTCACCGTGATTACATACTACACCATGTGCCTATTTTTGTCAAGCATTTTTCTAAAAAACTTTTTTTATTTTTTTTAAAAAAAGTACTTGACAAAAGAAAGAGCATGGTGTATTATAGACTCATCAAGTGAAGGAAAACACTACAAACCAGAAAGGATAACAACTATGTACGAGATTTTGAACAGAACTTGGAGCGGATGCGAGACATTGGATTATGCCGACACTTTGGAGAAGGCTATTGAGATTGCAGACAAGTGGTACATAGACTTAGGCGGAGACTTGGCTACCTCTGAGGAGTCCGTTGAGGTATGGAAGGGTAGAGACTTCCTGTACATGGCTGGCTAATGGTCAGCCTTCTTTTTTTATGTATATTTTTATACTTATTGTGTTTCGCATGAATTGTTGTTGTTTTATGTATAATTCTATCACTAACGACATTTGTCTCTTGTTGAGCAGTTAGTTAGACACAACTAACTCACTGGCTGCAATGGGAGATAGTTAGTTAGTCATAACTAACTCATGGCGTGCCGTTGGGGTAAAGTAAGTTAGGCGTGTCTAACTAGAGTTAGACTACACTAACTCGAAACCAATTCTAATCTACAGTTAGTTAGTCATAACTAACTCGTGGGCTACAGTGTGAGAGCGGTTAGAGAAGGCTAACTGAAAAAAGGGGAGAAAGGTGCTTTCTTCATTTTGGTTAGTCATGACTAACTGTAGTTAGACTAGACTAACTAAGTTATCCACATGTTGATAACGTTTTCCACATGTGGAAAAGTCGAAGGAAGTTATCCACATGTGGATAAGATTTTCCACATGTGGAAAACCAAAATGGGCTGTGGAAAACTTTATCCACAAGGGCTGTGGAAAACCTGTGGAAAAGTTCTGGGAGTTTTCCACATGTGGAAAAGTTGTGGAAAAACCTGTGGAAAACTTATGACGACCTTTGTTATGCTAAACTCGGGCCGCCACGATCATAGGCGGCCCGGTCTAATTTCTCTGCACACCAGACTACCTACACTTTTTTTTATCGGCTCAAAAGGATGCAAACATACCCCGGGGTAGGTTTCGGGAGAAAAACTTTTTGATTATGGTGTTTGGGAATTGCCTCGTCCACTCTCAATCCCAATCACTTCCAATTTCGGGATTTCGCACTTTTAAGTACCTACCTACTCTCAGTTAAGTGTGATTTTCTCCGTTTTTCTACCACGCTCAAAGAAAAATCTTTCAAATTTAGTGCCCCAGATAGTATCATAGAGTTTCCAATCGCTACCATCATAATCGACACCAGCAATAAAATCTTCATATTTACAAATATTCGCCGCACATCCATGCGTCATTAAACTACTTTCTTCTACTCCTGGCATTTGCACAACCAAAATCTTAACCCCTTTAGCAAAAGCATATCCCGCTTCCCAACTAGTTCCTGCCGTACCCTCTCTGCCATAGTCCGCAACAACCATCCAATCACATTCATCAATAGCCACAACATCCATGGTAAATACACACTGGCCCCAAGTTGCCATATCTATTCCCCATGCGTTCGGTACTTTATGTTTGCCAGGTCTATAAACTTCTGGATAATCATCGCGCATGTCGCACTCACCTGGATTAATTGCCGGCAACTGTATGTGCCGCAATACATATTCCAAATCTTCCATTTGCTTTTTAATTTCTTTGCACTCCGTTACGACAGGACCAGCCAAATAAAATTTCATTTTCCCCACTGCTCCTTCAATCTCTTAATAATTTTATCCGCACAATTTTTACATAAAGTTTGCCGTAAGCCCAATTTAAACCAATAATCTTCTGGATCTTGCCATTCTATCCATTGCTCTCCACACTCTGGGCAAATAAATTTAACTTCTTCTAACTCCATAATTTCTTTTCCTTTCTTACAAATATATTATAACAACATTTTTTATTTTTGTCAATTTGGGCAACTTTAATTCTTGACTAATCGAAAAAATTTTAATATAATAAGTGTAATGAATAGTTCCCGCAACTAAATAAAGGAGGACGATATGTATAATTAAACTAGATTATACCATTGATTCTCCAGAAGAACGCTTAAAATTAGTAAATTAGATTTTAGAAGAAACACCCGACCCAAGCGAGTAGTATCTTGAAATCTTGAGCGATTATTTAGTTCTTTGTTTGGAGAAGCAAGAAAAAAAAGAGAAAAAAATTCTCACGGATAATAGAGTATCCACAATAGTCAAACATGAAACTTCTTATGAGGGTCTAACGGAGAAACTTGAGTGCGGCGAAGATGGTATTTATAACTTTACTACAGACAATGGCCGCAATATCATCTTAACTCCAAAAGTCTAGATTACTCCCGCTGATTTAGCCGAAATACCTTTATTAAAGCAATTACATGATGCTATTGTCCGTTGGGAAAAATATTAGAAAACTGCCTCGGGGCACTCGGCTTTCTTAATTAAACGCACTTTAATTGAGATGCGCAAAGACCAATATTTAATTAAAGATGCTTATAAACCTAAAATTATATTTACTAAAATTACACATAACAATGCTATTGATGTGCCGCTAGATTATAACGAATGGATAGAATATGATAAAAATAATACACCGATAATTAAATATAGTGGTGTTTCTTTTTGTGATTATAAAGTAGTAAGTGAAATTTTATCTTTTTTCCCAGTATTAAAAGCGCGTTCGGAAGGTCATTTCCTTGGTGATACTTGGTATATGTGCCAAGATTTTGAGGAATTGATGCGGCGAACCCTTGAAAAATATCCCATGTATATGCGGATAGTGGAATATAAGATGGACCGCTTACAAAATATAGAAATTAGAGAATTATTACAAAAAGAATTTCAATTTACTCATTCTGTTGAATATATTAGCAGTCTGTGGCGCAATAAAATTCCCAAGTTAATTGCGCAATAGGCGCAAGAAGATTTCCTTTTATGGTATTTCACTTTTGTAGAAAAAGGAAAATGGAAAAAGTGTTCTCGTTGTGGGCAAGTTAAATTAGCACACTCAAAGTTTTTTTCAATAAATAAAACAGCCAAAGATGGTTTCTACTCTATATGTAAAAAATGTAGAAATCAGAAAAAGGATGTGGTGAATAATGGCTCGTGAAGATGTCGCCACTCTTTATTGTAAAACCTGTTAGCGGACAATGGATAATAATTAGTTTTATTAGACACGCCGTTTAGACAAATATCCGAGCGGTTATTTATCTGAATGTAAGAAATGCCTAACTCGGCACGTTGATAATAGAGATCCAGAAACTTTTAAATGGATTTTGGAAGATATTGATGTGCCGTACATCCCTAAAGAATGGGACAAAATTTTATAGCGGAATATAGATAAAGGTACTAAAATTACAGGTACTACTGTTTTAGGTCGCTACCTTTCCACCATGAAATTAAATCAACATAAAAATGAGCGTTGGGCTGATACTGAACGCTTAATGAAAGAGGAAGAAGAGCGGCAGCGTACCGCAATGCTTTCTCAAGGTTTCTCTGAAAAAGAAATAGAAGAGGCTGTGGCGCAAGGAAAAGTACTAGAAAAGCCACCAGAGGATGCGGCGCCGCCTGAAGAGACGGAAAAATCTAAAAAAGAACCTGCCGCAATTATTGACCTAAATGAGCCGGAATTCTTTGATGATGATTTAACAGAAGAAGATAAAAAATATTTAACTATTAAGTGGGGCCGAGCGTACAAACCTTATGAATGGGTACAATTAGAATAGTATTATCAAGATATGATGAATGCTTTTGATATCGTAACGCCCTCTCATGAAGACTACTTAAAGTTAATTTGTAAGACTTCGTTAAAAATGCATCAGTGTATTGACATCGGAGATATTGAAGGCTTCCAAAAGTTGTCAAGAGTTTATACATCATTAATGAAAGATGCTAAATTCACGGCTATTCAGAATAAAGGTCAATCTGGCGAATATATTTCTTCTGTTGGCGAATTGGTTCTTATGTGCGAAAAAGAGGGTTTTATTGAGCGTTTCTATGTGGATTCACCAAAAGATAAGCCCGATGAGACTTTAAATGATTTGCGCGGTTATACTCGTCGTTTAGTTGTTGATGAATTGAATTTGGGCAATTTAATTGAAGCGTCGGTACGTGCGATGGAGCGCGAAGAAGCCAAAGAAGAAGATGAAGACACTATTGAATTTGATGAGAATGATATTCAAAGTATTGAAAAAGAGGTTCTTTCTGATAGCGATTTCTTAACACACTATTAGTTTATAGAAGACGAACAGAATGATGATTTGGCCGATATTGATGCATTGTCTCAATAGGAAGAAGAAGAATAATGGCCTTAAACGATCTTTTAAAATTAAAATAGGATGTTAATAAAATTGGTTTATCAGAAGAACGAGTAAAGGCGATTATACCTATTGCGCGATAGTATATTGCTTTTTATAGAGAATATCCTGATTTATATGTTGATTTCTTATTGCAAAAGTACAATCCAGAAAATTTTCATCTTTATTATTATCAGCGTGTATTTTTGCGTGCGGCAATGCGTTATAAATATGTATATGCCACTTTCCCCAGAGCGTATTCTAAATCTTTCCTATCTACTTTAATTTTGATGCTGCGATGCATCTTATACCCTGGTGCCAAGTTGTTCGTTACTTCTGGCGGCAAAGAGCAGGCATCTAGTATTATTAAAGCAAAAGTACAAGAATTATGCCATTTAATTCCTGGTCTTAATGATGAAATAGATTGGGGCCGGGGCAAAACTCTTGAAGGGAAAGACTATGTAAAGTATATTTTTAAGAATGGTTCAACTCTGGACAATATTGCCGCGAGAGAAACTTCTAGAGGACAGCGCCGGCATGGCGGTTTAATGGAAGAATGTGTTGGTATTGATGGTACAATACTAAATGAAGTAATAATTCCTACAATGAATGTTTCTAGACGTGGTGCTTGGGGCGATAAAGATGATAATGAAGTTTTAAATAAATCATAGATTTATATTACAACTGCTGGCTGGAAAGGAACCTTTGCATACGACAAACTCATTCAGATACTTGTCTGGGAAATTGTCAAGCCAGAAAGAGCATGTATTCTTGGCGGCACTTGGCGCATTCCTGTGCTAATGGGTCTTTTGGATAAAACTTTTATTAAAGATTTAAAACTTGATGGTACATTCAATGAAGCGTCGTTTGGACGAGAATACGAAAGCGAGTGGTCTGGAACAGTTGAAGATGCTTTCTTCAACGGCGATCAATTTGACCATAATAGAATTCTGCGATAGCCAGAATATGAAGGGTCTGGACGCTCGACAAAGAATACTTACTATGTTATTTCTGTTGATGTTGGTCGTAGAGGATGCGATACTGTTGCTTGTGTATTTAAAGTAAATCCGCAGACAACAGGTTTAGCGTTTATTAGTTTAGTAAATATGTACACATATAGTGATACACATTTTGAAGATCAAGCCATTAAGTTGAAAAAATTATATTATAAATATAAAGCCAAAAGAATGGTAATTGACGGCAATGGTATTGGTATTGGTCTTGTTGATTACTTTGTAAAAGGTCAAACAGACCCAGATACTGGTGAATTATTACCTGATTTTGGTGTTGAAAATGACGAAGAAAATGAATATAAGCGGTTCCGCACCGATAATTGTGAGGAGAATGCACTTTGGATTATTAAAGCAAATGCTCCTTTAAACACAGAAGTACATAGTAATGTACAAAGTGAATTGTCTGCGGGCCATGTCAAGTTTTTAATTGATGAAAGAGTTGCGAAAACTAAATTATTATCAACGAAACGCGGATAGGATATGAAACCAGAGGAGAGGGCAGAATATCTTAAACCATTTACGCTAACTTCCATATTAAAAGAAGAGATGCTAAATTTGCGTGAAGATAATGAAGGCGTAAATATCATCTTGAAACAAGCAAATAAAGGGATTAAAAAAGATAAGTTCTCTGCTTTTGAGTATGGATTATATTATATTAAATTAGAAGAAGATAAAAGAAGAAAGCATAAACGAAGGAATTTTTCCGATATGTTATTTATGAATTAAGGTGTAAAAATGAGAAGCTCAAGAGGAGAAATAACAATAGAAGAAATTCTACGCGATGCAGGTTTAAATTTTACTATGGAATAGACCTTTGAAGGTTTAAATAGCCCGAACGGCAGACCTTTGCGCTTTGACTTTTGTATCTTTGATGATGATGGTAATGTTGATTTTTTGATTGAGTATCAAGGTAAGCAGCATTTTGAACCATCGGCAAAGTTTGGCGGAAAAAGAGGTTTTTATCAACAATAGTACAACGATAAAACTAAGCGTCGTTTTTGTGCGTTAAATGGTTATACTTTGGTTGAAATTCCTTATACAGAAGAATACTTATTAAGTTATGATTATATAATGCACAAAGCCGGATATTAAGGGGTGATTGATATTGACCCGACAAGAAGCAATTCATGGTAAAGGGTTCTCGATTGTTCGTCGTCCGGAATTACAAGATATCTATGGATCAATGGTTGATTATGGTAAAATTAAAGTCAATTTATAGACTTTGGATGATGCTGTATTAGATATTGGCACATTCAAAAAAGATAATCGGCGTTGGGGAAATAAATATGTAATTTTGCGTGCATTAGCAAGAAAAGATTATGTCTCATTACGCGAAATATCAAATTATTTCTTTGAAGTCAGCGGAATGTACGAACGCCTATGTAAATATTTCGCGCAATTATATAGATATGACTGGTATATAACACCATATGTTATTGATGAAAGTGTCAAAAGCGAAAAGGTGTTAAATGATTTTGCCAAGGCTCTTGATTTTTTAGATGAGAGTTAGATTAAAAAACTTTGTGGCGAAATGGCTTTAAAAATAATTATTAATGGGTGCTATTATGGATATATTGTTGAAACGGCACGTGGTTTTACAATATAGGAATTGCCTGTTGATTATTGCCGCAGCCGCTTTAAAGCCGGTACAGTACCTGCCGTTGAATTTAATCCAAAGTTTTTTGATGATAAATTTCCGGATGTAGAAACTCGTATGCGTGTATTAAAAATGATGCCAAAAGAGTTTGCGCAAGCATATATCGCATACAAAAAACATAAGACTTCTAATAATCAAATAGATGATGCTAATTGGTGGTTATTAGATGTTGATTATGCGTTTAAAGTTAATTTAAATGGGCGTGATTATCCTCTATTGGTTAATATAGTACCAAAGATTTTAGATTTAGATGAAGCACAAGATTTAGACCGTCAAAAGACAATGCAGAAACTTTTAAAAGTAATTATTCAGAAGTTGCCGCTAGATAAAAATGGTGATTTAATTTTTGACGTTGATGAAGCAAAAGACATACACAATAATACTGTATAGATGTTATAGCGTGCTATTGGTGTAGATGTTATGACTACTTTTGCCGATGTTGATGTTGCGGATTTGGCAGATAAGAATACAACAACTTCAACTGATGATTTGGAAAAGGTTGAACGCACAGTTTATAATGAGGCTGGTGTTTCATAGAACTTATTTAATTCTAATAGTAATTTAGCGTTAGAAAAGGCTTCATTAGTTGATGAAGCGAGTGTGCGGGATTTAATTCTTTCTTTTGAAGAATTATTTAGCCGTGTCTTGAGAAATAAGTTCCCAGGTAATAAAAAATGGTGCTTACATTTTAATATGTTAGAAACCACTATTAATAATTATAAAGAATTATCTAAAATGTATAAGGAACATGTCCAATTAGGTTATAGTAAAATGTTGCCGCAAATTGCTTTAGGGCACTCTTAGAGTTCTATTATTGCGATGGCACAATTTGAAAACTCTGTCTTGAAGTTGTCTGAAATTATGATACCACCGCTTATGTCTTCAACTATGTCAAGTCAAGACATTTTAGGACAAAGAGGTTAGGCGAAAACTCAAGTATAGTAGGAGTCTTCTACTGGCGGACGCCCAGAAAAAGCAGATGATCAGAAATCTGATAAGACTATTGCTAATAGAGAGTCTGCTGGAAAGGAGTAAGATAATATGGCTAATCGGCATATTAGTGTTCCCATTGAAAATACTGTTGAATTAGTAAATGTAAAGCCATATAATCCTTTAGTTTCACAGTGTGAAATTAAAGTTTGCTATGTTGGCGAAGAGCCGAATAGAAATGGTAGTATTATTACTAAAGAAACAGCATTAAAAATGGCCGCATCATTGCCGGGGTGCCCCATCGTTGGTTATTATGAACCCGAAAAGAAAGATTTTGGTGCGCATGATAAACAAATTGATATTGTTGGCGGCACTTGGAAAATTACTGATAAGACAAAACCATATGGCTTTGTTGATTTCGGCGCAAAGATGTGGTTTTAGAAATGGAAGGATGATGGTGTTGAGCATGAATACTTAATGACCGAAGGGTATCTTTGGACAAGTGTTTATGAAGAAGCCAAAAGCATTATTGCCATAGGTAAGGGTCAATCTATGGAATTAGAAGATAATTCTGTTCAAGGCTCGTGGGCAAACGATGATAATGGTTTCCCAACATTTTTCATAATTAATGATGCAATGATACAAAAATTATGTGTTCTTGGCGATGATGTTGAACCTTGTTTCGAAGGCGCGGGGATCGCAGCACATTTCTCGCTTCAAGAGAATGAGATTGAACATTTCAAGAACGAACTATTCTCTCTTGTAGAGAATATTAAAAATGCTTTGGACAAAGGAGGAGTAAATCCAATGGAAAAAGAACAGGCTTTAAATCCTGAAGATCTCGAATTCAAGAAAAAAGAAGACGAAGAAGAGAAGGATGAAAAGGAAACTCCTAATGATGAAAAACCATCTGCGGATGATGAAAAAGAAAATCCGGTTCCTGCCGAAAAGGAAGATGAGGATGATAAAGAAGAAGATGAGGAGAAGAAGAAGGCAAAGACCAAGCATTCTTTAACTGATGAAGAAGTAGCATCTTCTGATTTATATAAAACATTATTTGCACAATGTGAAGAGTTAAAGCAAGCCGTTAATACTTTAAAGGCTGAAATTGAACCTCTTCGTGCATTTAAAGCAGAAACTGATAAGAAAGAAAAACAGGCAATGATTGACCAGTTCTATATGCTTTCTGATGAAGAGAAAAAGGATTGTGTCGAACATATTGATGAATATTCTTTAGATCAGATTGAAGCAAAGTTATCCATTATTTGTGTGCGGAATAAGGTCTCTTTCGATCTCAATGACAAAGAACAAGAGAAAGAAAAGGCTCCAATGCTTTATGATTTAAATAACGCACATGATGATGATGATAGTGCTCCGGCTTGGATTAAAGCCGTACGCGAAACTGCTAAAGAAATTGAATAATTAAGGAGGAAGTTAAGTATGGCTTTTACAAGATTGTCCCCCGAAGCCAAGTTCGTAACTTATGGCTTCGGTCAGGTTGAGCCTAACCATCTCAGTGCGCAGCGTACTGGTGAAATTTATGCACAATTACCTGTCGCAGCCGATATTGATATTCTTGAGAATGGTCAGTTTGTCAAATATGACTACTTAAATGGTGCTTGCAACTTCACTGGTGCCGGCGAGTGGATGCTCGTATTTAATGAAGTTAAGGTTTATCGTGATCATGAAACTGATCAGGATTTCGCAATGATCCGTCGGGATTACAATGGTCGTGTTTATAGCCCTGTTGGTGTTGGTGCTCAGGCTGTTAACATGGGTGTTGGTCAGGCTTTTGGCGAAAATGGTGTTCGTATTAATGGTTATAATTCGTCTGAAGACTGGGATATGATGAAGAAAATCCAGGAGCAGGTTGAACTTTATCCTGATGCACATAACAATGCCGCAGGTGAGGCTCCTGATTATGGCCGTGGCCATTATGCTATTGGCAATAGTTATGAAGTTGAAAGATTGAATGTCCCACAGATGGCTGATTATGCACGTCCTGCTGCAGGAGAAAATGATCCTCGCCTTCGTGGCTTGATGGTTCCTCGTGTATTCAAGACTCATGAGGGTGATATTTTCACTACCAATACTCTTGCTGATGAAGTCGTAACGCTTGGCGCTACTCTTGGTCCGAACAATCATGGTTATCTTGCTCTTGATGGCGATAAAACTCGCATGGAATGGCAGATTGTTAAGATTTATAATCTTGGCGATATGCAGAAGGCCGTTAAGGTCATGAGAATTAAGTAATAAGGAAAGGAGAGAAAAGTCAATGTTGGAAAGAAATGAACTTTTAAAGTTAATGAAAGCGACTGCAAAGGCTGACCGCTCTGCTCCTGTTGCTTATTCATTTAACGGTGTTAATCTCACATATGATGCAATGAATGAAACACTCCGCAAGGAAATGAATGAACTTGCTGGTACTTGGGCATTATATCGTGAAAATAAGAATACAATTTTCTCTTTAATTGAAGAGACTATGGATGATGTTCTTCCCAAGAAAGTTGAAGAAGAATATAGTAAGTTTGCTGAAGTAAAGACTGTTGCCCAGGGCAATTCTACTATTTTCTGGCGTAAGCATGATCGTCAGCGTGCAAAGCAGTTCATCACCAAGGTCGGTTTGGCTGGTATCTACGAAGTATTCAAACTTGGTAAAGATACACCTATCGAAATTCAGACCAGTGCTATCGGCGGTGCCGCTCAGATTGGTCTTGAAGAGTTCCTTGATGGTCGTGCTGATTTTGCTGAAGTAACACAGATCGTTATGGAGGGTATCGAAGAACTCATTTATTGGGAAATCGGTGCCGCTCTTAAGGAAGGTCTTACTCAACTTCCTGCTATGAATACAGTTGAAGTTAATGGTTTTGACCGTGAGGCTTTTGACCGCTTACTCGCTATCTCTTCTGCATATGGCACTCCCGCTATTTATTGCACAGAAGAGTTTGCCGCAACCATCGTTCCAGAAGAAAAGTGGGCTTCTTATTCTGATAGAATGAAGGATACTCTTTGGGAGAATGGCCGTTTTGCCACCTATAAGAATTATCCTATTAATATTCTTCCACAGGGCTTCACTGATGCTACCCATACAACCAAGGTTATTGATCCTGGCTATTGCTACATTCTTCCAGGCGCAGTAAAGCCTGTTAAGGTTGTTATGGAAGGTTCTACAATTGTTGATGAATATACCAACAAAGACCGTAGCCGTGAAATTCAGGTTTATAAGAAGGTCGGTGTCGGTGTTGTTATGACCCCTGACATTTGTGTTTATAAGAACATGGATCTTGCTGGTCATTACGCTGTTTATACTGGTGATAAGGAACAGCCTGCCGGTGGGAACGACAATCCTTAATTAGTGATATATTTGGGGAGGACATAAGTCCTCCCCGTTCTTAAAAGAGAAAAAGGAGTTAAATGAAAGATGGCTTATAATATAGTAAATACTAATAGTCGTAAAGTAAAAGTTAAGAATAGAAGTAATTCTATTGTAATTTATAAAGTAGATGACTTAAATGTGCGGCGTGAGTTTGCGCCCGGCGAAGTGAAAATGATCCCAGTGGATGAGTTGTATGCTTTAAGTCAGAAACGCGGCGGTGCTAATATTATTGCGAATAGTTTATTCATTTCTGATCCTGCCACGGTGAAAGAGATGCCGATGAAAGTTGAACCGGAGTATTATTTAGATGATAATGGTGTCATTGACCTTCTAAAGAATGGTTCGGTAGATGCGTTGTTAGATTGTCTTGACTTTGCACCCTCTGGCGTGATTTCTTTAGTGCAGAAATATGCTGTAGAATTGCCTTTGACTGATACCAGAAAAATTAAGGCTATTCAAGAGAAGACAGGTTTTAAAGTAGATTTGGCGCTAAAGCACAAGGAAGAACTTGCCGCAGAAGAAGCAGAAGCCGCAAATCAAACTGATAGTGGCATGGAAGTTAAAGCCACCACACGTAGAGTGCAGCAGGCCGCGACAGAAGAAGAACCTACTGGTCGTAGAACAACTCCAAAGTATAATGTTGTATCAACTAAAATCTGAGGAGGATTAGTATGACATCATTTAATACTATTATTGACCGTTTTTTGAGTAAAATCACGGATGATATGTATTTGGAATTAACCGAAGAAGATACATTACGAGATGCAAAATAGTATTTAATTGATGTTATTCCATATTTTGAATTTCCACGCTTTGCATTATATAATTATGATGCTGAACAGGGAGTATATAATGTTGATTTGACATTGGAAGAAATTAATATCTTTGCTCTTTTGATGAAATAGAGTTGGTTAGATAGACAAATTAATTCTGTTGAAATGACTAGAATGAAATATTCTGGTGCAGATTTTAAAATGACTTCGCAAGCCAATCATTTAGCGAAGTTGTTAAATTTAAAAGCAGAAAATCATCGAGAGATTATCCACGCATAGCGTTTATATAAGCGGCGTAAATTTAGAGATGATGGTTCTGTTATGTCTAACTGGATGACATTGAATGAAAGTGCAATTAATGATACTCCAACACAACAAACAGAATCTATTAATGGTAATACAACAGTTATTCAACACATTACAAATAATTATTATACTGATGATGATAGTGAAGTCTATGATTGGGAGCCAATTCGAGGAGAATGAAATATAATAATTAGGATTTTGATAATGCTGTTGTAACGAAAGATTTACATAGATTAACCAACTAGATTTGGAAATTACTCCCCATGCGTGAAAATAATGAAGATTGGCAGAGACAATTAAATACTGTACTAATCGAACTAGAAGGATTAAATGCCATGTTTGACGATTAGTTAGATTTATTAATTTTAATAAGTCGGCTAAAAGGGTTATTAGTTTCTCCTAGTGTTGATTTTATGACATATCGGTCTATTGTTTTTAGCACTATTTCACTATTAACATAGATTGCGAATGAGTTGTAATGTTAGAAAATTTAGAATTATTTAAAATGCGGGCAAGAGCAGCGAATAATGATCGTCAGCATAATCGTATGATAATTGACCGTGATAGAGGCTTTCATAGAGCATTATTATATTCTTATCAAGCGGCTTGGATCAAGAAAGACCAAGACCCTGATGCGCCATGGGCAAGAGCATTAATAAATCCTGACAAAGTTAAATTTGATTATGATGAAAAAATCGTATCAGTTGATTATGTATATGGATTTAAACCGGGAGATACATTTGAATGGGGTTGGAATACTGGCAGCCATTGGATTATTTTAAAGCCAGAAGATACAGAGTTATCTTATTTGCGTGCTAATGTGCGCAGATGTAAAGAATTAACTATTACTGATTGTGAAACTGGTGAAAGTTATTCTCAATGGTGTGCTATTAGAGGTCCTGTTGAAACTAAAATTAATACTATTCAAAAAGCAGGTATCGTTGCTGATGTGCCGAACTTGACTTTGGATATTTATATGACCGATACTGAAATGAACCGCCGCAACTTTAAACGATATAGTAATTTTGAGTTTGATGGTTATTTTTGGAAAGTATAGGCGCCAGACCATATTAGTACTCCTGGCATTTTAGAAGTACAAGCGGAAGAAGATTATGATTGTAAGCATAATGAACGCGTTATTACTATTAATGACCCGAACCCAGTGCCGCATGAAGCAGAGAATGCAATTGAAGGAAATACATTTGTTAAACCTCTATAGATTGAACATTTTGTGGTGAAATACCCTCACGAAGATTTTACTTGGACTATTACTCTTCCTGCAGAGAAGAATAAAGAAATTGAAGATGTTTTAACATATGCTATTAATGAAGATGGATCGATTAATGTAAAATGGACTGCAATGCTGTCTGGGTCTTATATATTGCATTATGGTCCTTTGGAAAAAACGGTAATTGTTGAATCTTTGTTTTGAGAAAAAGGAGAATGTCTATGAAAGTAGGCAAGAAATATTTTAATTATGAATCTAGTTTTTTAAGTCTTGAAAAAGATTTTGCGCTTATAGCAAATAAGATGCTTGAGCATCAAGACTTAATGAAACTTATTTATTATACATAGCCGGATTGTTTAAAAGCAGATGATTTAACTCCTGAATAGATTTTAAGTTTATTGAATAATTAGATTAGGATTGTGCCGAAAATTGATATTACATAGCATTGCCCTAATCAAGTAATTATTACTTTTGATAATTTTATGTAGAATGCCGAAAATCCGCAATTTAGAGATTGCACAGTTAGTTTTGATGTTTTGTGTCATCCAGACCATTGGAACCTTGGTAATTTTCAGTTGCGGCCTTATAAAATTGCTGGTTATATTGATGCTATTTTTAATAATAGTAAATTAACCGGCATCGGCACATTACAATTTTTAGGATGCAATAATTTGGTTTTAAATGATTAGTTAATGGGCTTAACTCTTGTTTATCAGGCCATTCACGGCACAGATGATGTGTTGCCAGTTGATTAATGGATAGTTTATTATTAATGAGCGGATAGGATATTCCTATTCCCGAATTAGGTCTTACGCTGCATTAGCCAAGAATACGAGAAATCGCATTACTTGGAGATGAAACAGCGTATTTTTTAAGTTTGCAATTAATTGGCTTTGATAAACAAATTTTGATCGCACAGGCTCAAGAGGACAAAAGTCGTTTAGAGAACATGAATGATTTTGATATATTTATGACACTGATGCAAGATTAGTCGGCAAAGGGAAGTAAATAGCGTCAAAATAATATGTTATCTATTTTTACGATTATGTTCCCAGGATATGTTTCATAGTTTTTACCACGAAGCATATATTTAAATAATCCGGCGACTAAACATAACATCACTATTGATGAGAATAACTTTTCATTATTTAAAAAGATTATTGTCGAAGTTGGCGGACTCAAATCCATAAGCGCTGGTTAGAATGGAAATTTTAATCCGCAAGGAAAAAGAGCGGCAGAAATTGCCGCGAAGTTAATGAAGGGTCGGCAGCGCGCATCTGCGCAGTCAGGCACTTCAAGTGGCGTTTTGGCCAGATATATTTCTGTTTTAACTATTGGTTTATAGTCAATGAGTTTAGATGACTGTCTTAATCTTACTGTTGTATAGTTATATGATTTAATTGAACGATATGGATTATGGATAGAATGGGATTTAGACATAAAGGCTCGATTGGCAGGAGCATCTCCTGATGGAAAACCAGAAGATTGGATGAAGAGTTTGCATTAAATAAGGAGGAAAAAACCTATGAAATTTGGTGTTCGTGAGATTTGCGATGTCGTGCTCAAGAAAAAGGCCGAAGGTTGGTTTGGCAAACTTTATCTTGATAAGGACGCTCCAGTTCTTTATTTTGATACATTAAAGACTTCTAGCATGGAAGGTGCAGCCACCACAGTTTATGCACAGGGCGGCAAGGGCAATCCTCGTCTCGTTGCTTGGGAAGGCGACCGTACCGTTACTTTCACAATGGAAGACGCTTTGATTTCTCCAGAAAGTTTCTCTATTCTTTCTGGTGCTGGCTTAATTGATGCCACAGCAAATGATAAAATTTATGTTCATACAACTGAACAGATTGAAGTTAAGGGTGGAAAGATTACATTGGATAAGGTTCCTTCCAAGGATGGCGAACTTTATATTATGCTTATGACACCCGATGGTTCTATTGATACCAACAAACTTCCAATGCATATTCCAAGCACACAGGTTGAGAAGGAAATGGCTGTTGAAGGCATCTTGACCGCATGGCAGACTTGGTACAATGCTGATACCCGTCATACACAGTTGGGCTTACAGGAAGAAGTTCCTACTGTTTCTGAAGGCGATGTTGTTTATGTTGATTATTATGTTGAAGCAACTGCAAGTGTAAAGCAGATCAATATTGAGGCTTCTAAATTCGGTGGTTCTTACTATCTTGAGGCTTCTACTTTGTTCCGTGATCAGGCTTCTGGTGTAGATTTCCCTGCTGAATTTATCATTCCTAACTGCAAGGTTCAATCTAACTTTACATTCAGTCTTTCTCCAACTGGTGATCCTTCTACATTCACATTCACAATGGATGCTTTCCCGGATTACACTAAGTTCGATAAGACTAAGAAGGTACTCGCGGCAATTCAGATTATTGAAGACCAGGCTACTTTTGGCAAAGGCTAATAATAACAATGGGGAGATACAAATTTGTATCTCCCCATTTTTTTTGTTATAATAGAAAGAGAAAATGGTGATGATGATGGATGCAATAGATGCTATGTATCAATAGGCTATAGAAGAATATAAGAGATTGCAAGATGTTTTATTAGATGAAAATAGCAAACTTTCTAAAACATTAACACAAGCATATAAGATGGTACATGAATTTACTAAAGAATCTAAGGCTATAAGATCTACTCAAAGACGATATCATCGTTATGTTAAAAATGATGACGCATCTTATTTATTAAATCATGCTCATACTCAAACAGCAGCAAAATAGAAATATGTAAAAGCATATAAATTAATTAATGAAATAAGAGCTATTTTATTGGGTACTTTTTTTGGTATGGATGAAGAAAATTTTACAATTACTTATGCCTTTTATGCTTTTGTTGATGGTGAAATGGTTCGTTATAATGGCTCAACATTAAATGCAAAAATTATTAATTCTAAAAAAATTAGACATAATAAATCTAAATTATAGGAATTTGAATTAGTTTTAAATACATCGGCATCTAAATTAAAAGAATTATATAAGTCTGTTGAATCAAATATTATTCCAAAGGTTTATCGAATATTTTAGGATATTACAGAGAACCCGCCTAATCCGCCAATACATTCACCAATACCATCTCGATATTTACCTGAAATGGTTGAAACTTATGCACAATAGGTATTAGGTATGGATAAATCTGGTATATTTCCTGAAAATACAATAGTTCCTACATCTATTGATCCTCATACAATATTAGAACTTTTTCTGGCTGCTAAAAATAATGTTCCTTGGTTTGGCGGTGGCGATGTTGGAAATGTTCAAGTTAAAGGTGATTCACCTGATTTAACTACTTGGCAATCATTAGAGACAGGGTTTAATATTATATTGAATATATGCGATTAGATTAAATATGATACAGAAATGCCCACTAAAGAAAATTTGAATGCTTTAAAACAAAGAATTTCAGCATTGTATTAGACCACTGCTAAAGCCGGTCAAGATAAAATAATGGACCATTTAAAATTATTAAAATAAATTTTTTTAATATAAAAAAGAGAAAAAGGAGGCCGTTATTATGGCTAAAGTAAGTTTAAATAAAATCATACCTATTAAAAAGGTGGATGATATTACTATTGATATCAATGGTGAAAAAGTAATAGTAAAACAATATTTGTCTGTTGATGAAAAAGTTGCGTTAGTAGAAAGAGTGTTAAATGCGTCTATTGACGAAACAAATTATTTTAGTAATGCTAAATTAAAAGTTTATAGTAAAATTGAAATACTTAAAGCATATACTAATATTAATTTTACAGACAAATAGTTGGAAGAAATTCCTAAATTATATGATTTATTAGAAATTAATAATATTTTTGATACTATAATTAATAATATCCCAGTTAAGGAATATGAAAATATTATTAATATGATTAATGATGATGCTGATAGACTAAGTAAGCATTTAAATTCTTTTGTTGGTATGGTAAAAACTATTCAACAAGATTATGATGCTACTCAATTAAATGTTGATAAATTAATGCAAACTTTAGGTGATAAAGAATCTGTTGGATTAGTAAAAGATATCTTAGAAAATATCGGTTAAGTCCAAATTATTTTGGACTTTTTATTTGTGTAAAAGGAGGGACTTAATTTGGCTACAACTGTTCAAAAAGTAAAATTAGCATTTGAAGCCGATACACATTAGGTTCAAAAGGAATTAGATAACTTATAGGACTAGTTAAAAGCAATTGGTCAAATTAATACCAAAAAATTAGGATTAGACAGAGATTTTGCTGATGCCGCAAAGCAAGCAAAATCTTTATAGTCTGCATTGCAAAATGCTCTTAATTTTGATACTGGCAGATTAGATTTTAGCACTTTTTCAAAGAGTTTGCGTCTTGCTAACACAGATTTATCTTCTGTTATATCAAGTTTAGATAGATTAGGTTCTGTTGGACAAAATGCTATTTCTTCTTTAACTTCTACACTTGCGGCGGCTGAAATTCCATTGAAAAAAACATCTAATATGTTCACCGCTTTTGGTAATACATTAAAAAATACTGTAAAATGGGAATTGTCGTCAAATATTGTACATGGTTTAGAAAGTGCTTTTAGTAGTGCTATATCATATGCAGAAAATTTAAATAAGACATTAGTAAGTATTCGATAGGTTTCTGGTGCTTCTATGTCTGATATGGTGGCTTTTACTAAATAGGCAAATATAGCGGCAAAAGAATTAGCAGTTAGTACAAAAGCATATGCTGACGCTTCATTAATTTATTACCAGCAAGGTGATAGTGCGGAATTAGCAGCGAAAAAAGCATAGATTACTTTAAAGGCTACTAATGCTGCTTTTACAGCAACAGCGTCTGAAATGTCTGAAATGCTTACTGCAACATGGAATGCTTATCAAGTTGGATCTGATCAATTAGAGCATTATGTTGATGTTATGGCTAAATTAGGTGCTACAACTGCTACATCTGTAGAAGAAATTGCGACTTCTTTGCAGAAGGTTGCGGCAACGGCTAATACAGTTGGTGTTGGCATTGAACAAATGTCTTCAATGATTGCTACAGTGTCAAGCGTTACTAGACAATCAGCAGAAACGATTGGTACATCTATGAATACTATTTTAAGCCGTATTGGTGGTTTAAAATTAGGTGAAACATTAGAAGATGGTGTTAATTTAAATAAATATTCTGCTGCATTAAAATCCGTAGGTGTTAATGTACTTGATACCTCTGGGCAATTAAGAGATATGGGAGATGTCATTGACGAATTAGGTGCTAAATGGCAGACTTTATCAAAAGGCCAGCAATCCGCTTTAGCGCAAACGATTGGCGGCACCCGGCAATATACTAATTTAATGGCTTTATTTGAAAATTGGGATAAATATCAAATAAATTTAGCCAATGCTCAAAATTCTAATGGTGCTTTACAACAGATGTAGAATATTTATGCAGAAGGTTGGGAAGGTGCATAGAAACGTGTAAAAGCGGCTATGGAAGGTATTTATAATGATATCATTGATAGCGATTTTATGACTAATATGACTAGTACATTTGCCACTTTAATTGAATAGGTTAATAGTTTAATTAAGGGCTTTGGTGGATTGCCTGGTATTTTACAACAAGTTTCTATGCTTATGACCAATGCTTTTGGAGATAAAATTCAAAGTAGTATAAGTAATTTAGTACAAAATGTTGGTAATATTGCTGTTAATTTTAAAAATGGCTTTAATATTAAAGATTTATTTATGGGGCGTATGCCATCAGCGGAACAAAATAAATTGTCTAAAGATTTATAGTTAATGGCTTCTATTGCAGATGCGAGTTCTAGAAAAAGCGGTAAAGCCGGAGAAACTGCTTTAAGTGCAATTTATGGCGATCGTGCAAAATTATTAAGAGAAAGCGCTAATTTATAGGTAGGCAAAGATGCAGATGGAAAAGTATTAAAACGATTAACAACAACAGAATTAAATCAAAGAATTGCAATAAATCAATAGAGATTAACTCACTTATCTAATGCTGAAACTGCTGCTCAAGCCGCGTTTGAAGCGCGTAATGGTGGAGGAAATTGGGGAGATTTATCTCTTGATGAATGGTATAAGGATTTAGAACGAGCATATACAACAACAACTACAAGTTCTTTGGTCGGTCCAGGAGGAAAACCGTATTCATCATCAAGTTCAAGTGTTAAAGTTAATGAATTAAAAGAGGCACAAACAAATATAACAAATGAAATAGTAAGTAATAGTTTAGATAATGCTATTAGTACTTTAAATGCTACTATGTAGGAAGCAGGCGAAGGCCCGGCGGCATCAAATCAAGTTATGCAAGATATATAGAAATTTGTTGCAGCGGGATCTGGCCATACTGGTGAAAGTTTAGGTTTAGCAGGTTCTCAATTAGAAGCCTATAATTATTTAATGGGGTTAGATACTCAAAATGGTATTTAGGCTGTATTAAAACATGATAGAGGAAAAATTGACGATGCTGTTAAAATATTAAGTGAAAATGATTTATTTAGAACTAAAGCAGATGAATTTAGAACAAATTGGCGAAATAATAAATCATATAAAAATTTAACTGATGAAGAGCGAGCGGCTTTTTCAGATCGTATTAAAAATCTTGCCACTGAAGAGGAAAGAGCAGAAATAGAACGTATTTTTGCGTCATTTAAAGAAGAACCAGAAATTAGTGGTTTAGAAAAAGTAAGTCAAAAAGTTGGAGAATATGGACAAAAAATGTTGGTTGGCCTATAGAGCGCAGGGTTAGGCTTTTCTAATTTACAAACTGCAATTGATGCTTTTAAAAGCGATGATGCAACTCAAAAAGTTGGTGCTGTTTTAAATAGTGTTAGCGGTTTGGCGCAAGCAATGTAGGGTGGTTTAGTCGGTGTAATATCTTGGGGTCTTGGTACAGTTGCCGGTCTCATAACCAATTATTTAAAGTCGCAAGAATAGTTGCGTATAGAAGCGGCATAGGCTGAAACTACTGAAATGGACAGACGAAATGATGCAAATACTTAGAAAACAAATACTTTAGATAGTGCTTCAAAATCTTTTAATAATTTAAATAAACAATTTGATGAAGGTACAATTTCACAACAAAATTACCAGTCTGGTTTAATGGCAGTTGCTGAATCACTTGGTATTCAAGGCGCCGCTGTATATAATTTAACAAATAATTATAAAGAATTAGAGTAGGCCGTTAGAAATGCTTTAGCAGCATAGTTAGAATAGGCTGAAAATGATGCTGTAGTAGCATTAAATAAAGAACGTGCTGGTATTGGTTCTAGATGGCTTACAGAAGGAGAAAAAAATCCATTATCTGTTGGTAGAAATAATAATCAAGAATTTTGGGTATTAGATATTTTAGGAAATGGACAACTCGGTAAAATTAATGATTCTTACCTTGATGCATATAGTGGTACAGCCATTTCTGAATCTTTTATAAAAGAGTTATAGAATTACAATTTATTAACAGAAAATGATATGACAAATTTAGAAGCATTAATATCACCAAGTGGCTCTGTTGCTTATGATTGGAATAAAGTTATTGCTTCTTTATTGGGTGGTTCAGTTTCTGGTAAAGGAAATAAATGGGATGATTTAATTATTGGTTCATCAGAAGAAGACATGATGGATACATATCAGCGAATGAAAAAAATGCAAAGTGTTTTGACTGATTTAGAGCCAAACACTGATTTTGCATTACAGTTGGGCCAAATTATTAATGATGCTGATTTTTAGAATTTATTTAGTTTATTGGCTTCTACACTTGGAGATTACGAACAATTGTAGCGTAATCAATGGACATCTTCAGCAAATCGCACTTTATTAAATACAACAGTAAATGCTGATGAATATACTTGGAAAACACGACAAAATTTAATCGATTAGGTATTAGCAGGATTTAAATATGATACTAATAATGCTGAAATTGCTGAAGCGGCAAGAGAATTAGCAGAAAATGCTGTTGATACTTTTGTATCTGGTATTAATGCTACTGCCGCAACCAAAACAGCAGAATTGACAAAACAAGCACAAAATTATAAAGAAGCATAGAAAAAAGCACAACAGTTCAATACACAACTTTCACAAGGAGAATAGAGCGATGTTTGGAAATATACTTCTTCTGCTTTATTGGCGGGAAGTATTTAGCCAAATCAGTTAGAGGCTTTAGGTAAGTAGAGTGCTTTATTGTCAGCATTATCAATAGTATCTGCCAATTAGAATATGGTGCCAGGCGCTGGTTTTGATTTATTGGCTAATTTATAGAATATGTATGGTACAGCCGAAACGCTTGGTTTCACAATGCCTGTCAAGTTTGAAAATTTAGACACTTTAAGTACAGAAGCAAAAGCAGATTTGTATAATAAACTTATTGCATGGTTTAGCGAAATTTTAGGTGATGAATCTCAAATTGATAAAATTCAAAGTGATTTAGCAGATTTGGAAGAAGAAAGAAGCGGGAAAATTGCAACATTAAATAAATAGACTGTTGAGAAATTAGCGTCAAGTAATATAGATTCTATACAAGGTTCTACAACAGTTGAAGATATTTATGCAAAGTATCTTACAGATATGGCAGATGATGTTGCTAAAAAACAATGGAGCGATGAAGATAAAAAAACTATAACAGATGCTTATGATAAACTTCAAGATTTGAATGATTTACAATTAGGCAATCTTCCTAAATTAGAACCAAAGAGTTTTGAGCAAATTGCTAATATTATTGATTGGATTAAAGGAGTAGATTTAGATCCAACAAAATGGTCGCGAGATGAACGTGATGCTAATGTTTAGGAACTAGCAAAACGTGGATATAACGTTCAACAATTATTAAATATGACAGATTTGGAACGAAGTCAAGCAAGAATTCAAATGTTGCGTGAAGAATTAGATGCTTTAACAAATTCTGCTAATGCTGATGCTACACAAATTGCTATTTTAACAAGTGAAATAAGTAATATGCAGTCTGAAGTTGATGAAAAAGCGATAAGTCAAATGGAAGCCTCTATAACAGCAGAAATGAATCATTGGAAAGAAGTAGAAAGTGCTGCAAATAGTGCATTAAGTCTTATTACAAATAAAATGTCAAATTTACAAGATTTAAATTTTTCTGAATTTGAATAGTTGCGTTAGAGCCTTATGGCTGCTGGTTTAGAAGGTGAAAAAGTAGCAGACATTTTAAATCGTATTAGAGAAATTGGCTCTGGTGATAGCAAAGATGCTAAAAATAGATGGGAAGAATTATACCTCGTTACTAATTTGGCTTTATAGGAAATGACCGCTGTACAAGCACAATACCGTGGAGTTGAAAATTTAGCCAGTGAAGGTGTTATGAAAGAAATTGATGCTAGTCAAGCAGTTGTTAGTCCAAATCCTATTCCTGTAAAAGGTGAAGCCGATGATGTTAGTATTAAAGAAGGTACAAGACCAGATGAAACTGTTGGAGTTGATAGTGAAATTGATACTGCTTCAGTAACAAACGATACTAAAATAAAAGGTGCTCCTAAAGTTGATAGTGAAATTAGTACTGCTTCAGTAACAAGTGAGACGAAGACAGAAGGAGGCACTGTTAAAACAGATGCCGAAGTGAAAAATGCTGCTATTACAGCAGAAACAAAAATTAATGGATCTGTAGTATTAGAAAATGATCAAATTTCAATACAAAATTTTACTGATGATATGATCACTAAAGCATTAGCAAGTGCAGAAGGAATTGCTAAGGTTGGAACTATAGAATTAGGGCCTGATGCGCAATCTGGTTTTGTAGAAAAATTAAATACTAATTTATCTGCGACGGTGCAAGAAATTGTCGCGACTGATCCTAAATTAGTAGATGAAAATGGACAGCATATAACAATTCCTGCAGAAATCTTTGTGTCAAAAGTTTTACCACAAGATAGCGAATATATTGAATTAAATAAATTAATAACAAATTACATACAATAGGAGTATCCTAATGGAATACCAATTCCTACTAAATTAGATAATCCAAATAATGCTAATGAAGTAAAAACTAATTTAGAAAAAATATTGGAAATTCCAGTAAAATATAATACTGACGAAGTAGATAAAATAAAACTTGATGAAATATATGGAACGCCGATAGATAAAATTATTAGATTAGTATTAGATACACAACAATATGATAAGCAATTAACAAAAACATTATTCATTTAGAATAAAGATAATGCTACGATTGCTGAGACATTTTCTTATTTATTAGGTGAAGAATGGTTTAATAATGACGTACCTACTATACAGACTATATCAAAAGAACATCAAGATTATTTTATCGCTTCAGGTCATGGACCAAATCCTATAATAGACGGACTGACAGTAAAAGGCGCAGAAGCATTTGCAGACAAATTATTAAATTTTGATCCTAATATAGATATAGATTTTACGGATAAGTTAGTAGATTGGCTTCAAAAAGATTTTGAAAATCATGGAGATCAATTTTCTGAAGCGGGTAAATTTATTTTATTAGGTCTAGAAGCAGGTTTAGATGACGCTGGAGAAATAGAATTTAGTAAAAAATTTGCTGGTATGGGGCCAAAACTATATGCTGCTATATGTGCAGAATTTCAAATTAGTTCTCCTTCTCGTTTGACTGCACAAGCAGGTCCTTGGATTATAGCCGGTCTTGATAAAGGTATTCAAGATGCTGTTGCTGCTTGGGATCCAACAAAATCATTAAGTGGAATAGGCAAAAAATTAATGGCATCTTTTAAAGATACTGTAGATACAAAAGAATTAACAAAACTTATGAAAGATAATTATCTAAAATCATTTTACCTTTCTACTGATTAGAATATTATAGATGAATTAAAAAATGAGTATTTAGCATCTCACAGTGGTGATGAAGTTAAAGGTATTAATGATACTACATCATCTCGTGAATTATTAATAAAAGCAGCAGAAGCATATGCTGAAAAAAATTATTCTGCTAAAGAAAGGCAAAAATTAATTAATGAATATATCGATGCTCATAGTGTGCAAGAAGATGGGAAAATAGCGATTTCGGCTAGTTTATTAGCAGAAGCAGAATCATATGCTCTCAACAATTCTCGTGAAGTAAAAGCAACTAAAAATGCATTAAATGCTGGTACTAAATATAATACGGAAAAATTACAAGAATTTTTTAATACATAGGGTTGGAATAAGGATAGTAGATTTGCTCCATATGAAAAAATTGTTTTAAACGATGCTTACCAAGAGGCATTAAATACAGCAGATAAAAATCTTGTTTCAAATGGTAAAATTCAAGATTTTGAAAAATTTACAAACAAAATGTAGGAAATTATAGATAAAGATTATACTGAATATGCTAATAAATTAAGTGCAATTTGGGCGGGTTTAACTGATGCTTGGACTCAAATGCTCGCTGCAGGTTTTAGCGATACTGATGTTCAAAAAAAATATTATGATAGTTGGGTTGCTACATTTAATGCTATTGCCAAGGCTCGTAAAGGATTACTGAATGGTCAAAGTATTATGGATACAATGATGGATGATCCAGAGTCTTTAACAAGAATTTTAGCACAATTTCAAAAGCGTGGTATTTTACCAGGCACAGATTTAATGTCTATATTGCAAGATCGCAATTTTGATAGTGATTTATTATCATTTGATGATTATGAATTAGAAATGGCATTTCGAGGAGATAATCGTTGGTTTAATAAAAAAGATGGTTATATAGACATTAATACAACATATGAAGAGTATAAAGCAAATAGAACTGAAGAATTTAAACAATATTTAAAAGATAATAGCGCAGATATTGGTGGAATATTTTCAAGATTATTAAATGAAAATAGCGATGATGTTTTAAATTTAATACAAAGTGCTTTGGACGGAGAAGAAGACTTTGACAAATTTTTTAATATTGATGATGCAGGTATGTATGGTTTAGCCGACAATTTTGATGCATCGCAATTTTTAGAAAAATTATTTAATAGTCAAACAACGATGGACCAACTTGCATAGAAAGTTGCCGGCGGATATACTAATGAAGAAGATGTTCGTAAATATGCATTGGCAGGCGCGGCAGAACAGATGGTCGAAATGTATAAATCTCAAACTGCTGAATTAAGAGAATATTTGGATATGATTGATTTGTCTATGGATGAATTAGAAGATTATGCTGCGCAATAGAAGAAATTGGGTACAATTACTGGTGATACCCGGATAGAATTATTAAGAAATGCTGCTGCGTTGTACCGTTAGACAAAAGGTTTTGATACTGCTGAAAAGAATTTAAAAAGTTATTTAGAAGAATTAAATAAATTTGATGAAGGGACAAAGGAATGGACAAAATAGGCAGAAGAAATTAGAGATATGTACGCTGATTTATTTGATTTAGATCCAGATGAAGCCAATTAGTTATCTAATGCTTTTTTAAAATCAACTGAAAATGCTAAATTATTAGAAAAGGCAATGAAAGGTGATGAAAAGGCTTGGGATGAATTAACTGCTGCGGCAGCAAAAGATATTATATCTGAAGCAAAAATGAATGTTTCTGTTTCTGATTAGTAGGCTTTATCGTAGGTGGAATCTTTAATTCCTGAAATACAATCCTATTTAGACGCGAATAAGTTAGAAGTTGGTGCAGATTTAAATTCGGCACCTTTTATGGCTAAACTTTCTAATTTAACTTTTGCTAGTAAAGCCGCCGCAGAAGCAATGACTGCATCATTAAGTGCAATTGGAGTAGAAGCGGAAGTAACTCCAGAAACTTATACAGTTCCAGGGCACACTGAAACAAGCACACAAGACGGGACATGGAATATAGGCCCTATACCAATACCAATTCATAATACTATAACGACAACGGTCGCTGATCATGAAGAAACTATCTTTAAAATTACAGGCGCTAAATATAATGGTAGAGGAGTTACTAATGGTGGAGCATCTCATAAAACCGCTAATACTGGTAAAGGCGGTGGAGGTGGCGGTGGAGGCGGAAACGGCTCTAAAATCGAACACAAAGAGTATAAAGACGGTAGTGAGATTGAAAGATATCATACTGTTAATCGTCAAATTGAATACCAAGAACGTCTTTTGAAAAAAGTTAATTTATTAAAAAATCAGCGTTATGGCTTAGGATATTTAAGTGCTTTAAAGAAAGAAAATGCTGAACTTTTGAAGTCTATTGATTTAACTCGTCGCAGAGCAGGTCCAACTCATGCTGGTTATTGGCTTGAACATGATAAAGCAATTTTAGCAGAAAACGGTGGCACTTTTGATGAAATTACAGGAAATCTTTGGTACTAGCCATATATGGTTGGCCGTTTAGAAGATTACAATGATCATGTCGATGAATATAATGCTCGAGCAGATGCTATTAATGCTGGTTTAAGTAGTGAAACTGCTGAACAACTTAATAAATGGTTTGAAGATTATGAAAAAGAATGGCAAAAAACTATTGATGCTATTGATGGATACGAAGAAGCATTAGATATAATTTTAGATGCAGAAGTTGATGTTATGGAAAAATTAAATCAAATTTCTGCTAATTTAAAAGAAATTTCAACCTATAAAATGGAGTTCCGTATGGAATTAAATGAAGCCGATATGAAGCGTATTGATTTCTTAATTAAACGTTATGGTGATTATTTAGATTTGTAGGATGAATCATTTGAACAAATGGAAAAAAATGCTAACTTCTTAATGGAAAATCTTTCTTATGTTGCTGAATCATTTGAAGATTTATATGGATATTATCATACAAAATTACAAGCATTTGATAAAGAAGCAGAGTATATAGATTCATTAGATAATGTCGATGATTTATTAGCAGATGATATGCGTTTATTAAATGATGCTGATTATGTTGATGGATTATTTACCACTAGAGATGCTTTAATGGAAAATGTTGAGCAATTATGGGAATTGCGCAAATAGATGCTTGAAGTCTATGGTAATACAATTGACCTTGCCGCGGATAAATTATCCAAACTTACAGATACTCTTGAACATCATATTAATGTTTATGATTCTTATCTAGAAATGTTAGAATTAACACAAGATGGAATACATTTTGACGAAGATCTATAGATTTTACAAGGTGCGTATAATAGTGCTTTGACAGAAGTAAATATTTTGCGTGAGCATTTAGATGCACTTTTGGGGCAAAGAGAAACATTATTAAAACAAATGGAAAATCCAATTTATGCTAATAATGAAAAAATACAAAAAGACTTTGAAGCCTTACAAACAAGAATTGAAGAAATTGAAGATCAATTATTAGAAACTACACAAACTACATTAGATAAAGCAAAAACAATGTTTGATAAAACATTGGAATATGCCCAATATAAAATGCGTAAATTAGGTGATTCATTTAGTACTGATTTAGATTGGTTATCAACCCAATGGGATTTCTGGATTGCTGAATAGGATTAGTATGTTGATAGAATTACGCAAGTATATGAAATTGATAAATTAGTCAGAGATATTGAAAATGCTATTGCTGATACACGAAATAAATCTAATCAAGCAGAATTGAAAGCGTTAGAAGATGAAATCTAGTTAAAGTCTGAAAATAATGCTTTAACAGAATATGATATTGAAATGATGCGTTTATCTTATGAACTTTTGTTAGCAAGACAAAATCTTGAAAATGCACAAGATGCAAAAGATACTGTAAGATTAACAAGAGATGATAATGGTAATTATATTTATCAATATACAGCCGATGAAGATAAAGTGGCAGAAGCACAATAGAAATATAATGATGTACTTTATGAAATGAATCAAACGACAAAAGAACGGTATAGAGAATTAGTACAAAATGGTATTGATATTCAAAGAGAATTTATTGACCAATATACACAAATTATGGAAGATATGACATTATCTACTCAAGAAAAAGAACAACGCGTACAAGAATTATTTGAACATTATGGTAATTTATTAGAAGGCATTGATATTCAAATGGATAATGTATTGCGTAATATGGGCGAAAATCAATTGGCTTGGACAAATGAAATGGGTATTAATCTTATGGATACTGCTGATACTACAGCAGAAAATATTAGTAATTTAACAGGTAATACTAGAACACAATTAAATTTATTATTTAATGATGCTAGAACAGATGCTGAAACTTGGAAAACCGCTATTTTAGAAATTATTAATGAAGTTTCTAAAAGTTGGAGTAATTATTGTAGCCAATTAAATACTGTACAAGACACTTCTAAAACAACATTAGATGATATGATTAAACAAATTGTTGAATATGGAAAATAGGCAAATGTGGCACAAGATTAGGCTAGTATTTTAACAAAAACTATGGATGATACCTTAACAACTTTAGCGAAAATGAATGCTGAATGGTTAGTTATGGATACTAGAATGCAATCTGTTATTGATGCTATGTTAAAAATGGATGAAGAAATGTCAGAAGAGCAAAGAGAAGTTGCTGGGAAAGAATATGATGATAAAGTACTACCAAATCCAGGAGATGATCCGGAATGGTGGTATCAACGTGATAGTGCTGAAGAAACAATTGCAATGGGTGCTCCTCCAGTAGCACAAGAATAGGCGACTGCAGAATATAGATGGTATGAAACAGTATTACCAGATGGAACAATCAGCAGAAACTATGCTTCCAGTGCTGCTGATGCTGCTGCTTTAGCAATGAGACAAACAGGGCACACTACAAGTAATGGCACTGTTAGAGAAGATGAAAGTCGCCATGCTACTGGAATGAATGCTGGCCAAGGTGGTACTTCAAGTTATAACGGATAGGGTTATAATGTTCAACAAAAAGATATAAATTAGAATATTGAAACATATGGAGGATATTACTAGGCCGGAAAATGGATTCAAACAAATTCTAATTGTAATAGTTCTTGTACTGGCAGTGCTAGAAATCCTGTACAAGCAGCCACTGGTGGTTTAGGTGATTATACTGGTTGGTTATGGATTGATGGTACTCCGCAAAGACCAGAATATATTTTAAATGCAGAGCAAACACAAGAGATGTTTGGTATTTTAAATGACCATACCGTCTCCAACCTTCTTAACACAATGACGATGGCGACCTAGGCTATGTTAGCGGGGCTCGGTCTCACCGCCGGCAATATCTCGACATCATCGCTTACTAATACAGCCAACGCGCAAAATAATACTTACATTACAGCAGAATTCCCGAATGCAACAGACCATAATGAAATCGAATTAGCATTAGAAAACTTAATGAATAGCACTGCGCAATCAGTCAATTCATTATTAAGTTAAGGGGTAGATAAATCTACCCCTTAACTGGGTATTTTTGTATAAGAGATTTGACAAAACTTTGAAACTTTTATAGAATATAAAGAGAAAAAGGAGTGAAGTTAATGAGCGATATTACTAAAACAAATAATGCTGCATCAAGCATTATCGAAGCGACTAAATATCAAATAGATAAAAAAGTTCGATCACTCCCATATGATACTACAGTTAAAGGCGTTGTGGCTGATGCTTCCAGAGCCGATGATGGCATATACAAAGTGCGCATCTAGAATGCGGTAATTACCGCAGTTAGTTTGCGAGAAAAAGAAAGATATGAAGTAAATCAAGTTGTATATGTCCAAATTCCGCAAGGAGATTTTGATAATGAAAAATTCATTATCGGCAAAGAACAAGATGTAGATAATTCCATCTATAATTATTCTTGGCCTTTTGATGATTTTATTCAATTAAAACAAGTCGCCGCATTGCCTGGTACATATGGATATCGGGCTAACCAAGCGCAAAATGAATTAACTTCAACAGATGACCCTTGGAACCTAGTTGTTTATGAAAATGATACTGATGCTATTCTAGTCGGCAATCGTTTTGGTATTTAGATGATTGTCCAATCATTGTTAGATACATATAAACCAATTTCTGGTGAATATGGTGTTCGGGCAATTATAGATGGGCAATTAACTGATACTTCTGGCGGCTAGTCAGTCGAAACAACAAAAATTTATGAATTATCAACGCGTAATATGTGGGGTAATCCATATGGATATTTGAGGGCAACAAAATAGCAAATTGTTTTTGATGTTTCAGAGTTTAAGAAAATTGATAGAATAACTTTTTCTTTTTATCAAGATTGTGATTTTAAAAATTTATAGGGTGAATAGATTTCTTGGCATAATGAAAATGGCGGCGTTGTACCTTATAATATAATTATTTCAAATCTAGAAGCCTATTTTGGTTTTAGTGCCGATGCGATTTCCAGCAATAAAGTATTTTTATTAACACAAGATGCTTTAGTATATAATACAGATTCAGATGATAATACTTTTAATACTGAAACGAATGAAAAAGAAGTTCATTGTTCTGTTGTTATATGGAAAGATGCTTTACAGAAATATGTCTTGTGCGATACAGAAGAAGAATTGACCAAAGAGGGTATTGAACTCTACTGGTATGTCAAAGATAACCACTGGGCGCTCGATACGGATTTAAATAAGGCTTTTTAGCCCATTAGCGCAGAAGAAGACCCGGCTATTTTAGATTATCAACGCTATGGCGGCAACTTCTGGGCACCGATAAGTAAAGCACATGCTTATAATGCTGAGCCGATTAGCCGCTGGAATGAAACTCCTTATAGTAATATGACTTCGTTGCGGTTTTTGCCTAATTTAAAAGTTGATAATTATACATTTAAAGTATGTGCAGTGTTTAACGGCACTCATTTAAATAGCGATGCTTTAACATTTAGTAATTATCAAGAGCCGCAAAAAGTATTACAATCTTTATAGGCAAAAGATAAATTAATTCTCCGTCCGGCAATTATGCTATATGTTGATTCAAATTCACCTGATGATATGAATTCAACTGTATTATATCCTGATGAATCATTTAGTAATTTTTATGTTTATGATGAAAACAATAGAGTACTAAATACTAATGAAAAGCGAGAGTTTTATTGGAATAAAAACGATGGAAGTAATCCAATAAAATTAAAAGGGATAGACAATGCAAAATGGTCTAATTTAAACTTTTATCTTGAGTTGTGGATGCGGGATGATAGTAATACTATTCCGTCCAGTATGTTCCACGACAATTTAGGATATGTTAGATTATCAGACTGGTTGAGCGAAGGCAATATGGTTGAAGACTTTGATGTCTCTTGGGATGTGCCGTCAGTCGGTTCTTCCATGATGATATTCAACGACTTAACAGAGAATGAGACTGGAACAACGTATTTTAATCAACGCGCGCATACATCAATTAATTTTGGCGGCGAATATACTACTCAATTTGCTCTTGATGTTTTAACAACTAAAAAGTTCTCTATAAGAGAAGCATATGATATAACTCGCCGCAATAATGTAGTTTCGGCAACCGTTACGAGAAAAGGCCAAACATATACAGCCAAAAGAGAGTTTATGTTTGGACGGTCAATGGCACAAGGTAGTGAATATACTCCTGTTATTTCTATTATGGAACCAGAAGGCGGATATTGTCTAGTTTCTAACTAGCGGTTCGCGCTTCAGTGTATGGTTTATGACCGTTATGGTAGTATTTATGAGGGGGATTACACTTGTACTTGGGAGATTTTTGGAGGTCCAGAAGGTTGGAATACTTATTCAGCCAGAACTGTCGCTTCACCGAGCGGTGCTTACCAATACGTTGATGGTGTTTTAGAAGGCACATTAAGCGCAGACCCAACTCCTTTTGTTGTTGTAGTACGTGTGGCTGGGTTAGCCGATTGGTATTTGACGTCCCGCAGAGGAATGATGATTACCAATTCTGGTGATTTTGTTCAAACACACTCTATCTATTGTCCTGATAGAGTTGAGTTTAATAGCACTGGATAGGCGCCAAAATATGATACTAATGTTTTTAAAGTATAGTCCGATGGTTCGTAGGATATTGACCATGTGCCTATTGAATTATATCCAGATTGGTATTTGCGGACTTAGTCTTTATATTTGCGGAGCGGGATGCGACTAACGCCAAAAGAGAAATATAAAATTGAAAGATTGTTATATTCTGGGTCATATAATGCCGATAAAATATTTGAGTATTTTGACCCAGCAACTGGTGATTTTGCTAGGTATTTGCGCGAAGAGGATGCTACTCCAACAAAAGACTCATAGGGTAATTTAACAGGAGAATATACATATCCGATTTGGACTACCGCTATGCAGACAAAGACAATGTTCTAGTGCAATGTCGTATCGCAAACTCCAACATATAGAACCGATGAAACAATTACTAATTTAGTATTTGATTATGAAGATAATATCCCTTCGGCGGCATTTGAATATAGGTTAGTATTTAATGCCGGAACTGATAAAGCGCAAGGAGATTTAACTAATCTCTGGACTTGGGATGATCATTATACTACTAATCCTTTATATTTTACTTATTTAGGATTTAAATATAAATGGCAACAGCCGGCAATGAATGGCAGTAATGTTATTACTGAATTAGAAGTTTATAATAACTTAGTTGCTGCGATTACTAACCGTGATAGCGGCACAGTTGCTAACATTTGTAATTAGTATAATAATTTAGGATACAATTTTAATCGTTGGACAGATTTCAGAACATATGTTTTATAGTATAAAAATAATACAACAGACGCAAATAGAACAGCGTTCTTGAATTATAATAATAATGTTTTAGCGAAGTTTTCAGAATATGGACACGATTTAAAATATTATTTGGCACAAGGTAAAATGTATTCTAGTGCTCCAGTTGATGTTGTTGTCAATTAGGCTTTGGCTTTTGAGCGTTATTATTATCCATCTTCATTGGTAAATGATTGGGATGGCTAGTCTCTTACTATTGATGAAGGCAATGGCGCGATTTTAAATACCATGATTGCTACTGGTACAAAAGATTATAATGGCCGCTTTAGTGGAGTTATGTTAGGCAATTGGACTTCAAAAGGCGATGATACTTTTGATACCACTCATAATAGTAATGACTCAGGCTTATGGGGCATGTCGCATGGCGAAATTACGTACGCATTTTTAGATAATGGTACTGGTTATATAGGGCCTGCGGGCAAGGGTAGAATTACTTTTGATGGCAACAATGCTATGATTAGTAATGCGACTGGTACATGTTATTTAAACCTTAATCCTAATACCGCTTATGAAAATGGTTCTATAAATAATAATAACATAAGTCCATATTTTGTTTATTGTAAAGTGCCAATTAATGGCGGCAATGAAACTAATTTTTATTCAGAATTAAATGAATATGAAGACCTTGCCGCAAAGTTCTCATGGGCTAGATCATTTTTAGAAGATAAAGACAATAATTACTTTATTGTGCATCCTGGACAAGGAGCATTATTGAGTGGCGGCATTATCTCTAATTATGGTAAAATTGGCAATTGGTTAATTAGCGCAAATGGTTTATATCAAAAGAGAGTAATTAACGGTTAGGCTAAATCAAATCAAAATAGATTTATGTATTTAGGTATGCCGCACATTACTCAAGCAGAATATAATAGTAAAGTTAGTACTTTTAATACATAGATTGAGCAATTAAAATAGGCACGAGATGGAATTTCTGTTGATGGAAGTTCTTTAACAGAACAAGTTTTATAGGTTTTATATCCATATTTAAATTAGTCAATGATGCAATTAGATGTGTATCATTACTACAACAGTGTTTTAGGTGTTGAATATGTTGCCAGTTATTTGCGGGGAGCCCTTAAAAAATACACTGACGGCACATTAACAAGCACAACTAATTTATTATGGCACATATTTGATAATACTAATTTAAGAAATAAACTATTTAGTTATGAACATTTAAATATGTGGAACCATAACCACTATTCTGGTTAGATTAGAACACAAGCCCAATATGGTTTGTTTAATAACATGAATAATGCATTAGGCTTAATAAATTATAGCCCGTTGCTAAGTAATTTCACTGTTATTTATTATGTTATAACTGATGCTGATAGTGAAGAATATGCTGGTTATTAGAATTATAGTAATTATAGTAATCGTGCCGCATATTTATACCATAGTGCCGAATTAGATGGTTTAATTGGAGAAGGCTATACTTATTCAGTTAATCCTATTGGTGAAAAGCGTAGAGGCTTCTTTGATAGAAGCACCTATGTTAATAATATTGATGCTAACATTGGACGCGCATTGGCATCTAGTAATTTATATACTACTTCTGATGCTAGGACATTGGCATTAAATTATGTTGCCGCAACTGAGATGAATAATCATTGGTGGGCACCGACCGCACATCCAAAAGATACAAATGGAACAATTTTAAAAACTGTTTGGAATGAAAATGGTAAGACACCAGTTAATACAACTATTGCTTCGCCGCATGTATATGTCAATTGGAATGAAAAAGTAATTGATGTTCAAGGCTTGTCGAATTGGTTGGATACTTGGGAAATTTATTATTACTATTATGCGCAGTTTTATAATCAAGTTTTGTATCGTATGTTGGAGTCAGGTGTTAGTAATCTACAGAATGATACAACAGAAAGCGGCCAAGTTAAATACCAAGAGGCTTTGAGAGTTATTGAGTCTGTTGGTGGTTGGGAAACAATTAAGGCATCTGGCGTTGCCGCAGTTTCTAATAATAATACTGCGAGTATTGACGGCAGATTTGTAAATAAATATATTAATGCTGTTAAAGATGGTTAGACAGCGATGTACAATCGTTAGATTGAAGAATTAAAGAGATAGCGGTCAGTTGCTTTAGACAATTATCGTACCGCATCTACTGACAGTGATAGTTATGCTGTCTATTGCGCATATAATGCTCCATCTAAAACAGATTATGTTTATGACCCATTATTTGGTGTTAAGTGGAATGGCTACATGATTGCTAGGGCTGGTAAAATTGGTAAAGACTCACCTTGGTATATTAGTGATGCAGGCTTGACACAAACAAATAATTTTGGTACAATATTCCTAGGAAGTCCAAATCAGGATGGTAATACTAGTAGTTTAAATACATATTATACACCTATTGTTTCTACTGTTAATGGTAGAACAACGATTACTGGTTATAATGCATCGACTAGTACAATTACTAGCGGCGATAGAACAGTTTTCTTAGATGAAAATAATAATGCTTTAACAAATTTATTACCAAATGGTTCAACCGTTATGAACAGAAAAGCATATGTAATTAACGGTGAATTTAATGGTGCTGATTTCACTTCTATTGGAGTTAATTAGACAAAGATTAATGGTATTGTTGATAACAACTATTATTATCCATATAATAAAAGTGGTAATTCACAATTAACATTTAATCTTACAAATGTACCAGCGAGTGCTTATACTTATCTTGGCCCAGAAGCGTTTGGCGAATATGGTAATTTTGCTATATATGCAGGAACGCAACATGATGGTATTAGATTTGGTGTAAGATTAGATGGTACAGTTTATGCTAGTAGAATGCAGGTTCGGAACTTAAAAATTACTGGTACTGTTGATTAGCAAGCCGATATTGAAACACAATCAACGGCAGAATATACTAGAACATTTAGCCAATAGACAATAATTAAGTTGCGGTCTTACACTTCGGCTACAGCATATAATGATGCTCAAACAATTTCAGTTACGATTTCCGCAGGTGGTTCAGTTCATATTACCAATGGTAGATTAACATTAATTTCTGCTAATCAGTATTATGTATATGATGGTAATAATCATACAGATGATACCAGAATTACAATTGTTGATTCAGCAGGTAGTTAGTATTATTGGAAAACAATTACTGGTTTTGCTCCAAACACTACAACAAAAGTTTGGAAGAAGGCAGGAACTGTTGTTATTGGTTCTAATACTGAACACTATGCTAGTGATAGCACAACACTTTTGGCGCAGATTGCCGCAAAAGATGCTATCTTATTAGGTGGCGACGTAACGGGATGGTTAATGACATCTAATAAAATTTATAATAATAAAATTATTAATTCTACTGCTCTTGAAAGTATAGCACTTGACGCAGGTTAGAATTAGATACGTATTTCTAATGGACAAATTACATTGGATGGTATTACTGGTATAGTATTTATTGGGCGTACTGCTTCAACAAGTGGTGCTGGCGCATCAATTTATACGGATGCTCATTTATGGATGGGTAATGTACATATTGGTGCAAAAGTCGCTGGCGAAGTTTCTTACGATAATTATGGAGTGCGCACAACAACTACTGTTCAAAGAGAAATAGCAACATACCAGGCTGGTACTTCTATTGAAGTTTCTAGTGGCGCAACAACTTCGGCATCTATTCAAATTGATAGTCGCAATTCATTCTTTATCAAATATAAAGATACTTCTGCTACTGGAACACATTATTTGGCTGGTCGTGGTATTGGTTTAGTATTTAGTCCAGATCAATCTAATTTGGAAGTTGGATATACTGTTTTGTATCCATTAAATACCAATTCATTTTTAGGTATGTATGGAGACGAAAATTCTGGTACTCAAGACCATTTATGGAATGTTAATGCTAATATAGTTTCTGCCAATAGTTTGTTTGTTGGCGGTAAAATGGTTGCTACTGTTGATTAGTTAGTTGATACCATAAATGAATATAGTACCAGTGATAATGGTGTTTATAATGAATTATCTAATGCATATGGGCAAATCAGTGATTTGTCGGGGCAGATCGACGAGGATATATCGAATAATGAAGACTGGTATGCTGGATCAGAAATGAGTTCAGTGATTTCTGGTATTCAAACGGCTTTCTTAATTACAGATGAAGATTGGTAGAGTTGGACGCAAGAATAGCCATCTTTATGGAGTGAAGTGCAACAAATGACAGTTGATGAATCAAATGCTTTTATTTCTTGGACTGCTAATCATACTCCACCGTTCGGCATGTATAAAGAAGGTTTAACAGAAGCATTAACGGCATATCTGTTAGAAAATTCGTAAGTGTTATAAAAGATAGTTGGAATGATAGGGCAACGCCTTGAAACAACTACTATAATTTCTGACATGCGTACATTAAATCTAAATTAATGTGGGTGTGAAGTTCAGTGAAGTCGGCATTTGCCGGTAGCCTATAAAATACTCATGGTGAGAATGTTGAAAAACTGACGAACCTTCGAATGTACAATTTTTAAAATGGGATATAGTAAGTATTGTCCTGCTGAATTATCCTAATAATATAATTGGTATTATTCAAGTTTTAAAAATCATAGAAGGCACCTAAAAGTATTATGTACAGGTATTTTATAACATAACTCGGAATGCTATTTACGCAGAGTATTTAGATTACAGTGAAGCGGTTAAATCGGTAAAAAGATTTATTTAAAGTAGCAGAGCGGGGATAAGACCGATGAGATTTTTGTAATGAAAATGGAGGGACGGTCCCCAATCACATTGAATATGTGATGGAACGCCGGATGCGGTGAAAGTCGCATGTCCGGTGTGGGCTGGGGGAAAATCGCTAGACGATTACCTATCAGCATAGTAAGTGCATTAGAAGGTCAATTGGGTGAAGCACAAGCAGCATATAGCGCATTATAGGGACAGAATAGTTCATTGCAAGGCTAGATTAGTTCATTGCAGGGGTAGTTAGGTAGTTGCTAGGGTGATTTAGGTAGTTGTACAGCAAATTTAGGCAATTGCAATTATATGTTAGGTGATTGCCAAGAGTCTGTAAGAAATTTAGAAAATCGTACCTGTGGTAGTATGGGTTGTTATGATGCTTGTGATTCTTGTTGCACACAAGACGGTTGCTTTGAAAAAGGTACTTTAATTACAATGGCAGACGGTACTATGAAACCAGTTGAATTGGTAAAAGTCGGTGATATTGTATTATCATATAATGAAGAAACACAATTTTATGAAGCAAAATTGGTTGAACGCGCATATTCTTGGAAAGACACTCCAAGATTAATTGAATTAATTTTTGATAATGGTACAATTTTACATGCTACACCGAACCATCCAATTTATACTTCTGAAGGATGGAAATCAAGGGATATTTATACTTCATTTAAAGAGAGTAAGATTGAGACTGATTGGTTGCGTATTGGTGATACAATTATTACAGACAATAATAATACTAAATTAGTTTCTATTAAAGAATTAAATATTCCAGAGCATTATACTACATATAATTTAGCAATTAAAGATTGTCATACATTTATTGCAAATGGTATTGTAGTACATAATGATTCACAAAAAAAACCACCTGATCCAGGATTGGATACACCAACCGGTTGATTTTATAAATAAGAGATAAAGGAGATATATAAATGACACTTAATTTTTCACAGATTTCCGCATTAAATGATGCGATTAATGAATTAAAGGAAACAAAAGTTCCATTTAAACTCGGTTTAATTTTAGCAAAGAATACTTCTAAACTTAAAACTGAAATGGATTTCTATATTGAGCGTGAGCGTGAATTTGCTGAAAAGTATTTGGCAAAAGATGAAGAGGGTAATTTTATTCAGACAGCCGACAATGTGTTCCAGATTAAGAAGGGCATGGAACAGGAGTGCGGCGAGGCTAGAAAAGAACTTGATGCTTTTACTACTGATGTAGATTTACGTACTATTCCAATGGAACTTTTAGAAAATCTTGATACTTTAACTTCGAAACAGATTGGGGCATTAGAACCTATCATTGCCGAGGAGGAATAATAAATGGCGGTAAGTAGTCGTCTATATCCACCTAATATAGCGGGCACCTTACCATCATTTTATAAGAATACATCATCGGGGACGGCTGATTTAGTCGTCCCCTTTTCTATGAATGCGGCAGTTTCTCAAGCATCCGTAGCCGGTTTTTATTTGAGATTAAAAACCACTACAACTGATACTTTATTATTATAGACATCAACTACTGCATGGGATAGAGAAAATTATACCGTTACTTTTACTTTAACATCTGATGTATTAGATAAAATGATTATTGGTAATTACTATAAGGCGCAAATCGCTTATTAGTCAATAACTGGTATCGTAGGATATTATTCTACATCTTCAATTATTAAATATACTGCTTTGCCGCAAGTCGTTATATAGGGTTTAACTTCTGGTATGACAACATCAACTTCGGCATATAAGTTTATTGGTCAATATACTAATACACAAGATATTAGTGAAAAAGTATATTCATATAGATGGACATTACAAGGTACTATTGCTAGTGATGAAAACATTATAGTAAAAAATGTTGATATTGATACTGGATGGTTAATTCATGACAGTTCAACCGATGAAAGCAATAGTATGTCAATTGATGATTTAGAATTGGCTGAATTATTGAGTAGCGGCACAACTTATAAGATTTAGTATTCTATTACAACTAACAACGGTTTAGTAATTTCAAGCCCAGTTTATTCAATTATTTCTACTACTAATCTAGGAGAAATCTTACCATTTACTATTGCTGGTGTATTAGATTATGAAAACGCGCGTATCCGTTTAAATTTCCAACCTAAATATCAAGCAGTAAATAAGTTCTCTGGTAGTTATCAACTTGTGCGTTCGGATAGCCGTTCAGGGTATTTGGTATGGAGTACTTTAGGTACTTTTGCTTTAAGTGGTTCTTTTGAAAACTGGGTATATTTTGATTATACAGTTGAGTCTGGTGTTGCTTATAAATATGGTATTGAACGCATAAGTAATAATATTAGAAGTTCAAGAGAAGAAACGGCAGAGGCAATTCCATGCTATTTTGAATATGCCTATTTATTTGATGGCGTGCGGCAATTGAAAATCGCATTTAATGCTAACATTAATTCTTTTAAAGAAGTTATTGCGGAAACTAAAAAAACAACCTTGGGTAGCAAGTATCCTTTTGTTTTGCGCAATGGTATATTAAAATATAAAGAGTTTCCTATTACTGGTACAATTAGTTATTTAATGGATAAAGATGTATTATTTATGCCGCAAGAGCGTTTATTAGATATGAACTTAATGAAAACAGAAGCCGATTAGATGTTGCGGCGCACCAGTTCAAAGAGTTATATTGATAGTTTGACATTGGGTGATTATGAAGATAGTACAGATATTAGTGATAGAAATGTTGCGAAAGAAAAGAACTTCGCTTTATTTGCACTCTCTTGGTTAAATAATGGGGAAATTAAATTATTCAAATCTCCAAATGAGGGAAATTATATTGTTAAATTGCTCAATGTATCCTTATCTCCATTTAACGGCACAGGAAGAATGATACATAATTTTAACTGTACTGCTGATGAAGTTCAAGATTTCAATACTACTGCTTTGCTAAAATATAACTTATTACCAAATGCAGGATAGGATGCTGATGGTTCTGTTTGGACTTCTGGACAAGAAACAGTATCCATTGCCGCATATAGAGACAACGTCAATTATAAATGGGCTAATGCTGATATTGAAAATTCTTGGAATATGACGAATGCAGAAATTCAAGCAACTCGTAATGCTAAAGCCGTTGAAGAAATGAAAACTTATGATTTTACATAGGGTAAAAAAGTTACGGCGCTTCAATTTACTAATGTATCAGAAGGCTTGATTTTTGAATATGGCTCTTTAACTTTTATGATACCAAAGACTGGTTCTTATAAAATTACTAATAATTTGCCTTTATAGCAGCCTTTGAAAATACAAAACCCAAGTACGACAGGCATGAGAGGAACAATTATAATCTCCTATGAGGCACAAGTTAGCGATACTAGTACTTTTGTTGATAGCGCAAAAGTTAAAGTTTATCTTGGGTATTCCGCATATGGTGATGAGCGCACTGATTTAGATTTATTGACTGGCCAAAGCGATAATATCTTAAAAGAATTCAGTTTTTATAAAAAGAAAATTATTAAAATTTATGGCTAGAATATCCATACTTATCCTTTGCGAGAAAGAGTAGATTTATTCTCAAGTGCATAGAGCGTCGATAGTTCATTATATACTTCTGAAAAAAACTATATTGATGCTGATAAATACAAAGGTAAATATGGAAGATTTTTAATTTTACATAATACAAATCCAAATGCTGGAGACGATGAAAGAGATAAATATTGGAAATGGTCTGATGATGTTGATGATAGTGAATTAACAGATTTCGCAAAATATCGTGCTCATATGGTTGAAACTAATTGGGATACTATAGTACATATAGGTGCGGAAAGTAATCCACCATTAGATATTACTCGTTATGCTGAAGGCAACTTCCCGAGTATAGATCCAACGGATGATACACAAATTAATTATACATTAGGTGCTTCATCTTTTGTTAATTTTTATCTCCTTGTACAAGAGTATGACTTTGGATTAGAACAGACTAATAGTGAATTGATTAATCAATTAAATCTTTTAGCCGAGCGCAGAAAAGAATATTTAAAATTATTATTCCATTTTAAAGAAATTACAACTATTACTGAAGCCGCAGACACTGGATTATATATTTATGAAGATGAGCGGTTTGTGCCAATTCCGCAAAGTGAATGGCGTAGTAATAGTGGTTTATAGTATTATACTGTAAATAGTTCGCCAGTATATGATAGAGCGGCAATACAACAAGCATATAATGTTTGGTTAGAGGCTTTTGAGCAATATAATACTGTCGCTTTGAAATCAGTCCTTGAGAATGAAGGCGGAATTATTATAGAACCAACAGAAGAACAAACACCAGTTAATGATTATAAAACCGCAAGTAGTTATACCTATGGTAATATTACTCAAGGGTTTGGTACATTGGCTTCTGTTAAAAAGAGTATTAGCGCTCAATAGAAGGTTCTTGAAAATGCTAGTACATATCCACAAGAGCAATATGATGATGTGGTTGCGGCGATTGCTAATAGCACTGCGGCGACTGATGTATCTAATGATGTTGAAACATCGACAATGTGGATTAGCGGTCGTTATAGTTCCAGTGATAATAATACCCATTGATTTTAAGAGATAAAGGAGAGCGGTAATATGTATATAATTAATTCAGATGCTTTAAGAGATGAAAACTTTTTAAAACAAATGGATACATATCCACAGCGTGAAACTGTGGCAAAAATTATAACATTGGATTGGAATGAAAATCCGATCAGAGAAATCAGTGGGAAAATCTCTAATGGCACATTAAATGTGGATGGCTCTTCTTCTTGCCGCAGAACTTGCTCCTTAACTTTAATCACAACAGATAAGAATGTTAATGAAGTTGATTGGTAGATAAAAACTAAATATTATTTGACTATTGGTATGAGAAATTTTGTTAATGATAAATACCCCAAGTGGATTTGGTTTCCACTTGGGATGTTTATCGTAACTTCATGTTCTTTGTCTAGCAATTTACAAGGTTATACTTTATCTTTACAGGGTAGAGATAAAATGTGCATGTTAGATGGGTCAATAGGTGGTTAGTTATTTGCTACACATGATTTCGGCAGAGAAGAATTAATTCATAGAGATGGTTCTGTTTCTTATGAATTATTAGATATCGCGACTATTATACGTGAGGCTATTCATGTATATGCGCATGAGCCATATGAAAATATTATTGTCAATGATTTAGATGATATTGCAGTTGAGTTATTAGATTATCGTATTAATGACCAATTCTGCTACATATATGATATTTCATCAACACCAGAATTTTCGACATATACAACAAATATTATTTTTGAAAAAGATGATGTTGAAGCAAACTTTTTACAATGGTTAAATAATCATTATAGTGCTGGAACGGTTGGAGATATTATTCCAGAAGCATATAATGATAATGGCGTGCGGCAATGGGTTCGTATTAATAAAAAATTAGAATATGGAGATACCGCAGGCTATCGCCGCACCACATTAACTTATCCTGTTGGCGACGGTGAATTAGTAATTGATGCTGGCGGTGTCTTAACTGATATGCTGAATAAAGTTACGGACTTCTTAGGTGAATTTGAATATTTCTATGATGTTTATGGCAGATTTATTTTTTAGCGTAAGCGCATGTACCATAATATCGTTTGGAATGGTGTTGTACCAGATGGTGAAACAACTGTAGGTTATTTTACTAGCCCAGAGAAAAGTCAAACTTGTTATGATTTTACACAAGGACAGATTATTGAGTCTTATGCTAATAAACCAAATGTTGCGAATATTAGAAATGATTGGTCCATCTGGGGAGAAATAGAAAGTTCTGGCGATGCACATTATGCTTGCCATTTAAGATATGCTATTGATGATAAGCCAACATTATATTATTGTATGTCTGATGGTTATGTTTATACAACTCAATCATCTTTAGATATAGAGCAATTGCCGCAAGATAATGATATTTATCAATTCTGGCAATAGATGCGTGAAAATTATTTAGATTATTTAGGCGCTTATAAAAATTTAGATGGAACAAATACTCGTATTATAAATGGTATTAATACTTTGCGGTCAGCCATGTTCCCAATTCGCACTGTTGATTGGCGAGAAATTATTTATCGTATGGCTTTGGACTATGCAAATGCTAGAGCAATCGTAACGACTTTACAACAAGAAGAAACCCGATTGCCGCAAAAGAGTGCTATTCTTAATACATATATTTATAATAATAATACAAATTATAATTTTAATAATGGTTTAGAAAATCCAATTATTTCCGCAGATAATAATGATAAATATGGTTATTATGACGGATAGAATAATAAATTACAATATCTTGATTATGCAACATTACAAGAGTTAAATACAGAAAGATTGAAAAACGAACAAAGAGAAATTACTTATCAAGAGTATATGAAATCTTTAAATCAAGTATTTTTCTTTGAACCAAAATTAACTAATAATGTTTGGTAGAGACACAATGATAGAAATCCGGCCACAGATTGGATTACACAATATCCATATTTTGGTATGAAATTATCTGGAGATTTAACAGCAGAATAGATGAACTCCGCAGATTATACGCCTAGTTTTGAAATTGACCCTGACGCACGGAAGAGAATTATTCATCAATTAATTGTTCAATGGGAAAATCGTATGAACTCTCGGTATAGTATTTATTTTGCGGATATGCTTGCCTTTTGGCCTTTATATTATAAAATTGATAATGATTTAGATTATGATGATGTAAAAAAAGAAATGGTTGAAGCCATTAAGTATTCTAATACTGCTTTTATCAATATCAGTAATCTTGCATTAAAGAGTGCTGTTGCTAATCAAGAAAAAACTTATAATGCTATTTTACGCACTAATTCTTATAATTCACATGCGGAAAAGGTATAGCGTTTTATCCAGGCCGCAACTGTGCATTTAGATAGTCTAGATAGCGCGAATACAAAATTAAATATCTATTTACAAGCGTATCAAGATAATATTAATTCGCAAGAAGTGGCATTTAGACCTTATTTTTAGTTTGCGGAATTAGAAGAATTTTTTACTGCAACACAACAATATATTAATCAATAGAAAGCATTGGTTAATAATTATATTAATGAATTAAATACTTTAAAAAGTGGTTTTAATCCTACTACTGGTAATGCAGCGTCGTCAAATATTTTATATCCTAATATTGATGCTATTGTTAATTTAGGCACAAATCATTTTAACAATATTAATGGTTATTATGATGATGAACGTGTTTGGCATGATGGATTAGTGGCTAGATTTAATACAGCCTTGGCGCAAAAGAAATCGAATATGATTAATGCGTCTTATAATTTATGGGTAGAAAATAATTATTGGAACCCCAATTTTATTTATTATGATGCTTCTCTTGACGCAATTAAATTTTTAGCGCCAGAAGAAATGCTATTCTGGATTGATTTTATGGATGTCGCCGGCAATGATTATGCGCTAAACGGCACGGCCATGGATAATTATAAGTTGTCAGTTGCGCACCTAGATTAGTACAAAATTTCTGCTATTGGGCATCGGGCAAAAGTAATTAACGACGATAAAATAAAAGCCATATTTTATAGAAGCATTCCAGATGTATTATGGATTGACCCTGACAGCGATTTATATAATGATACTAATGATAATATAAGTTATGTAAGATTGCGTTTAAGCAATGGATTAGAGAATTATTTTGTTATTAGTAATCAAGGAAAAAGTGCTCAAGAAGAATTATAGATTTTATTATACGAAAATACTTATTATCAAGATAGTATTACAATTAGTTGCTTGCCGATTTATTATTTAGAACCTAATCATAGGGTTATAGTTGTAAATAATGATACTGGTATTCGTGGTGAATATTTAATTCAATCTTATAGTTTTTCTTTGGCTTTTGATGGGATGATGTCAATTAATGCTTCAAAAGCAACTGATAGGATTTATTATTAAGGAGAAACATTATGGCTAAACGCACATATAGACAAATACGATATTTTAGAGAAGGTTATCCTGGTAATAGTGAAGGCGCAACTAGGGCTAATTTAATTGGCGGAGCATTATTTGATGGAAATACCAAAATTGTAAGTTTATAGATTACTGCTTTAATTGGTTTTGGATTTTTTGTAAATGATACTCCATCACCAATTAGAATATTGCATAACGGCGACCCCGTTGCTGATTATAGTACTCATTGTACTTTTACTTTTCCTGAACAAATAATTCAATTAGCACCTATTTATAATGTAAAATGTGAAGCATCTTCTATTGATAGAGTGAATGCTTGGAATAGCCAATATGGCGACAGTTAGCCGGAGTGGCTTATCATCGATTATGTTGAAGAGGTCGATAATTGATAATTGATTTATTACTTTTTTGAAAATAAAAAAGATGGGAGGTAAAAACAATTGGCAAGAAATAAAGTATTGTTTCGTTTTGGCTCCCGGAGTGAATACGACTCATTACAAGAATATGACTCTAATTCATTATATTTTTTATTAGACACTAATGAATTATATCGTGGTTCAACAGTCGTTGGAAAGAGCCATTTTCGTTCTGGTGAAGCCGAACCCAATGAAACTATTGCAGATAGCATTGATAGGATTATTGGAACAGAGATACCGGTAATTAATGATTTGACTGTGGTTACTTCGGAAACCGGAGTTGATGATTTATTTATATATACAGGGCCAAATAGTTGGCGGCAATTGAATGCAACTATTCGTTCTGAAAGTGTTATTTTTAATGATGGGCACACACTTGATGAAGTCTTACAAACAGTTCAAACTACAATTAATTTTAATAATGCTGTTCTAGAAGTTGATGATAATAATACTTTATCATTAAAAGATTTTGGAAAAACATATTATAAATATGTTCCAGAGGTTGCGGCATAGGGTGAAGAGGGAGACCCAGATTATGTACCTGCTGTGCCAGCGCATTATGAACAAGTTATTGTAGATGCTTCACATCCTTGGATTTCTGGTTTAACAATTAGAACTAATGCTGCTGGGCAAATTGGTTGGTATGAACCTAATACTGATACGGCAGAAGGCTTATCAAGTGCTGTTGCTAATTTGCGTGAATTAGTAGATGAAAATACTAGAGTAAATACTCAATAGACGCAACAGATTGAATAGTTGTAGGAACTTGTCGGCACTCAGGGTGATACAGAGCAAGGTACTCCTAGTACTGGTTTAATAAAACAAGTACAAGATTTACGCGATTTAATTAACGCTGGCGGCATTCAAAAAATTACCGTTGATGGCGTTGAATTGGTCGCTATGAATGGAACTGCTAATATTCCTTTGTTTGGCGAGAATACCGCAGGTGCAGTTCCAGCATTTAATACAGCGGTATAGTCATTAGCCAATATTAATCGTAATCATGTATTATTAAGTGCTAACGGATGGACAAATCCTCTGGGTTAGTTAAGTTATAATAATGTTGATTATAACAATGTAGCAGATTATGTTGATGCTCGTGTTGAAGCCAGTGAATTAAAATGGCAGACGATTAATGAATAATAATACAAGAGGAGATGAAATAAAATGGCATTGACAGACGCAAGAGTAAAGTTTTTGCGTGGTACTTTGGCTAACTTGCCTACTGCAAAAACAGATGGTAATATTTATATTACTACTGATGAACGCGGTATGTATGTAGATTATAAAGATACCAATAATAATTTACAACGCATTAGAATTGGCGATTTACTTGAATTCCCCAATTGGGCTGCGATTGAAGCACAGGCCGCGACTGGTGCTTATAGTACTTCTGCGTTATATTATGCACAAAGTGAAAATATTTTAGGTAAATGGAATGGTACTAGTTGGACATAGATAAATGCCCCAACATAGTTCTCGCAAATCGTTTCTGATATGGGGTATAACATTACTGTTGGTAGTGGCACAACCGCAACTATTAAACTTAATGTTAGAGATGGAAGCAATGTTCCGCAATATGAAGATGCTTTAACATATAAACTTGTTAGTGCTGATGCTAGTGTTTTAAGATTAACAAGTTCTACTGATGGTCAAAACCCAAGTCATCCAGTTATTTAGATGAGGGTTAAAGACTTACAGTCTAATTTTGAGGCAGGCACAGACGCATCTACTTATAGCGACGATAGCGTTGCTTTAAATTTTTATTCATATGAAACTGGTACAGATGCTAGTGGCACGGTCGTTACTAAGCCCGTATCTTTAACTCCAACTTCTACCATACAATTAAATGCTGATAACACAGGTTTTGTGCATGTTAAAGCAACTAATGCAGGTGTTATCACCGTTGGAGCGAAATTAACTTTCGCGCAAGCATTTGACAGTTCTGGTGTTTTAGCGACAACAATTACGGATGATTTCTCAAATCTTCCTGTTGCTTCTTATAACGTTACGCCAACAATTTCTTATGGTAAGGCTGGTGCAAAGACATCAGCGGTTTTCGCTAATGGTGTTGCTGCCCTTGATGTTTATACTATTGCGCAAGTTGATACTGAAATTACCAACAAACTTAAAGCAGTTAATGCAATGGTATTTAAAGGCAGTTTGGGCTCTGCTAGTGATGGTGGTATTGTTTCTCAATTACCATTAGGTACAGAAGAAGTTAAAATTGGTGATACTTATAAAGTCGTAACGCCTGGTACTTATGTTGCTAATACTCAAACACCTGCTACTATTTATAGTGCTATTGTTGGAGATATGTTTATTGCTACTTCTTCTGATGGCACAGAAGAGACAAATGGCTATATTACTCCAAGTAAAATCCGTTGGGTATATATTCCTTCTGGTAATGATGAAGGCGCTACATTCACAATGCAATATGATAGTACGCTTTCTAAACTCATGCTTACCAGTTCTGGCGTGCAGGTTGGCGCGGCATTAGCAATTGGAAATGGTTTAACTGCTACAAGCGCTGGCGTTGGTAGCAATCAAGTTATTACTGTAAGCCATAATACTTATGCAGCAATTACACCTGCCTCAGACGCAACTGCCGCACGGAATATTGGTGATGCTGGTAATGAATATGGCTCAGCAACTTTTACTGCTATAACTGGTATTACAACTGAAAATGGCCATATTACAGATATTAAAACAGGTGCATTTACTGTTGAATTAAAAACTCCAATTACACAAGTTAAGATGGATGGTGGTTTAGTAGCATTAAGTGGTAATACTATTACTCCTAGTGCTTCTGCTACTAGTAGCAGGGCTGCTATTACATCAACTATGGTACTTGCTGATAATACTAGTGTCTCTGGTTCTATGAATATCAGTTCTAATACATTGACATTTAGAAAGGCTTCTGCTACATCCGATTTAACAGTCGATATGTTATGGGAGACTTTTTAATAAGATTTATATAATAATTTTGGGCAGTACATTAATTTGTACTGCCCTATTTTTGAGAGAGAGGAGTTCATGCAATGGTTGAAGCAAAACTTTCTGAAAACGCATTTGCGCCGTACCGTGGAACAGAAGCATAGATATAGGCATTCGGCACAAAGCCTGGTGCTGTTTATTTTGCTTATGATACAAATAAGATTTTCTTTGACGATGGGGCTGGCGAACGCCATGTAATGAGTGGTTCCGGCATCAAGTTTGTATATGGTATTTGCGCAGATGACTTAATTGCTGATGCAACTCATGACATGTTATTACCATATCCTCGAAGTGCTATTGAAATTGCTTATACACAAATGAATAAGCCAGTAGAAACCTATATGGTTGATGATATTATAATTAATCATGACGGCACTTTGTATCGTATCAAGCAGATTGATGATACTCATTGCTATTGTGAAAAATTATTAGTATCTGGTACTGGTGGCGGTGGCGGCGACGCAAACGCTATTACAATTCAAGTTGTACAAGGCACACCTGGTACAATAGCAAGAGGAAAAGATGTTGTCCTCAAAATCCGTATCATTGATACTAAATTAGGTTCGTCAGCAACATTGACTTGTTCTTTCTTCGCTAGTGCAACAGCAGAAGAGCCATATCGTGCTGAAGAGTCTTGGTATCGTGTTCCGGTTAATCAGGGTTCTGGTGAATATTACACTATTACAATTCCTGCTGCTTATTTAAGGGTTGGCCGCAATCAGTTAAAATTATAGGCTACCGTCAATGGGCGTCAATCTGAATTAACTTGGTTGGATGAAATGCAGGTTGTAGATATTCATTTAGTTCCAACAAGTTTCTGGAACCCAAATGAATTAAAGAATTCAAATGATTTAAATAATTTCAATTTCCCTTATAGTTTAACATATGATACTTCTGGCATGACCGCAGAAGAATTCCAATCTGTTGTTCGAATTGCTAATCCAACAATTACAGCCACTGTTGATGCTGGTAGCGCAGATTTAAATACAACAGAGAATATCGTAATTGATTCAAACAATAGAGGCACATTATCATTATCAACATTATTTGAGTCTGTACATCATGGTAATCATACTTTAGATATTCACGCTGAAATGACTATCAATGGCTCTGTTGTTGAAATTACGGATAATTTACATTATGAAATTGGTTGGTACGAAAGTGGAAATAATACACCTATTATTTGGTCTAATTTCCCTCATAGTGCGGAATTTGAAAATTATACTTTAATTACAATTCCATTCATGGTATATGACCCAATTTCACCAACTGCGGCAACTGTATCTTATTATATTAATGATGTGTTATCTCATACTGCGGAAATTGCTTATAGTTCTACTTCTTATGCCAATTGGGAAGTTGGCTCTTACCAAGTTGGTTCTAATGTATTTATGATTAAATGCCGTGAAGCCGTTTGGTCTGCGCAAGTAGATATCTTCCAAAATACTCGTTATACTCTTGAACCAGAACCTGGAGCAATTCTTGAGTTAAATGCGACTGGTAGAACAAATCAAGAGGCTTTAACAAAGCGTGTTGTTTGGGATAATAAATCAACTATTAGCAATAACAACGTATTAAAAGTTCATAATGAAACTACTGATACTTATGAAGACGCACCAATTGAATTACGCAATTTTAACTGGTATAATAATGGTTGGTTAAAAGATAGTGATTCTAATACTGTTTTAAGAGTATCTAATGGTGCTTCTGTTTATATTCCTACAACATTATTTGAGCGTGGCATTGACCAAACTTATGAATTTGAATTTGCTGTTCATAATGCTGTCGATTACTCTCGTTTAATTAATGAGCAAACTGTTTATTTAAAGTGGGATGAATTGGCTACAACAGTAAAAGAAATTGTTGTCGATCCAGAGACAGAAGAGAAAACCAATGTTTATTACAATTCATCTGAATATACTGAAGATGACGAAGGATATGCTTTAGATGCTGATTTAAATAAAGTACCTAAGATTAACCTTGCCACTGGCAGTGAAGTTGCCGAGCGCGTTGTTTCTACTGATGGCAAAGGCGCTTTCTTAACTTATTACGCTTCTAATAAAGGTATCATTTTGGGCACACAAGAAGCATTCTTGGCTTTATCACAAGCACAAGTTGTTAGTGCAAGATATACTGATGACGCTCGTGTAAAAATATCATTCGTCGTTGCTAATCATCCAACATTTACTTTGGCTGATGGCACTGAAAGGTATTCCGCAGACCCATTAATTTTCGCTTATATTAATGGTGTTTTAACTAATATTTTACCTTATACTAGTGGTTCAAATTTTGACCAGTCTTTTGTAAATAATACAAATGGTCAGACAAAGCCAGGTATTTATATTACTTCTACCTATTGCGATGTTGATATTTATAATATTCGTATTTACAATAGCGCATTACAATTTGGTGGTATTACTCAAAACTGGACTGCTGATGGCGCTACATTAAAAATTAAGAAAGAGCGTTATGATAAGAACCAAGGCATTTTGGACGCTAATAAACATTATATCGATTATGCTAATGCTAAACAAGCAAAATTATTACCGATTATGGTTCTTAAAACATATGAATATGGTGGAATTACAGGCGTACAAGATGAATTACCATTCTATAAAGGTAATAAAATTGGTATTGATGTAAGATACTATGATCCATTTGATAAAGACCGTTGTTGGCACGCATCTCATGTTCAAGCCAATGTCCAAGGCACTTCTTCTCAAGGCTATCCAAGAAGGAATTTTAAGATTAGTTTAAAAGCCAGTTCAAAAGACTGGATGAATGAAACTAAAATGCAGCCTTATGGTGGTGCTCATTATTTCAAGATTGCTGCTTGGGATGGCGATGAAGCCAATAAGGATATATATGATACAAGTATTCCTAATCCATATATTAAATTCTCTGCTGGTAAGAATAAGAAAACAGGCGAGGCAGACCCAACCGCCAATAAAGGTACATTAGATATTGGATGCACCATTGGTAATGATGTGCGGCAATTGAATATGAAAGCCAAGTCTTTCTGCTTAAAGGCCGACTATATGGATAGTTCTTCTTCACATAATACTGTTGGCGCAAATCTTGTATCTTATTTAGCAGGAACATATGGTTCTTATGATTTGCGGCATCCGCTTGCTAGAATTCTCAATTCTGCAGAACCTTATCGTACAACAGTTTTTGGTTTCCCAATTTTAGTATTCTGGGAAAATATGGCAGGAGATATTCAATTTATTGGACGTTATAATCTTAATGTTGATAAGTCTTCTGAAAATGTTTTTGGTTTTACTGATGCAACAAAGCATCCTTATCTTGATGAATTAGAAGTTATTGATGATGAAACAGCAGGCACAACCAAGACATTAACTGGTGATGACGTTACGTACGAACAAGTTACGGAATGTTGGGAATTGACAAACAACCAGGCTGGTCCAAGTAAATTCCAAGATGATGAAGTTGGAGATACTTGGTTCAAACAAGACCAGACAACAATTAATGGACAACCTGTTTCCTATTTTGAAATTGAAGAGCATTTTGAACAGCGTTATCCAGAAATGGTTGGTACCAACTATAAAGGCAGTGAAGGTGCTGGTAATGAATTTGAGTGGCGCAATCGTACAAAGAACTTACATAGACTTTGGGATTGGATCCGTCAAACCGACGTAACTTCTTATGCTGGCGCAAGAAAAGCAGAACAGCCTGTCCGCACAATTACACCAATTTATTATAAGACATTATCTACTAACTATGAAGATGGTATTACCTATTATACATATGATAGTACAAATGATACCTATACACAGGCTAATGTCTCTGTTGCTAATACAGCAAGAGCAAAGGGAATGTACATTCAAGAGTCCAGCAAACTTACCAAAGATGATAATGGTAATATAACAGATACCAACTATAGTACTCATAGTTCTGTTGTATTAACTTGGTTAGAGAATGGACAAGCCACATTCTGGAATTATTTGCGCACATTAACTGGTGTTTCTAATAAAGATAATGATTTAGTTGGCGATCATGTTATTTCCCGTGTTTCTTTAACATTAAGAGATTATCTTACTTCTTATGTTGATAATGGTGTTTTATATGCTGGGCATTTAGTTGATTAGACTGCATTAGATAATAATATTTGGGTTTGGTTCTACGGCGATAGCGTGATTGGACCAGAAAGAGAACTTTCATTGGCTCTTGATGACGACCCAGATAATCCAATTGTTATTAATGACATTTCAACTAAATTAGGATTTACATTTACCACTTCCTTAAATATTAAAACATTAATTTTTGAAACAAAGATTGAAATTTCTGGTTTCAATACTCAATTGTTTGAATATTTTACTATTGATAATGATAGATATCGTTTGGCCAAGTTTAAGAATGAAATTAGAAAGCATTTAAACCTTGACTATTGCTTATTCTATTTCATCTTTACAGAATTCTTCTTATTGTATGACTCTCGTCAGAAGAACATGATGATTGCTTCTTGGGGTCCAGAAGAAGAAGGCGGCGAATATATTTGGTATCCAATCTTCTACGATTTGGATACAATGTTAGGTGTTAATAACTCTGGTCAAGTATATTGGGATTATGATGTTGATGCTACTCCTCCATTGTCAATGAGAACAATATTTAAGAATGGACAAGCCGATGTAGAAGTATATTCTACAACAGGTTCTACTGATAGTATTTTCTCTGGTAATGGCTCTGTACTTTGGAACAATATGAGATTGTGCTTTGCTACTGAAATTGCTAATATGTATAAAGTATTGCGGCACACTTTCACTGAGCAAGTTACGAAAAAGTTCTTTGAAGAATATAGCAGTAATGTATGGTCTGAATCAATGAAGAACTTTGACGCATATTATAAGTACATTGCTCCTGCTATTGAAGGATATCGTACAACAAGTACTAACCCAGATTTAAGAATTGATAAGACGACTGATTATTACTATTGCTTACAGGGCGACAGGTCTTTACAGCGTGTGTCTATGATTAGAAATCGTTTTAATTATATTGACTCTTCTTGGGGTGCTGAAGGCTATGATGCTACTAATTTGGCATTACAAGTTAAGATGCGTTATAATTTAAATGATAAGGATAGAACATCTGATACAAATACACCCGCTATGGAAGAATATGACTCTAATGCTACATTCACAATTACTCCTTATTTATCACAGTATGTATCTGTTATTTATGATAGTACATCTTCTGATGTTAAGAAGTTCAAGTTAGGTGGTTCTAACACTTCTGTTGTAATTGACCCACCGAATTCAATCGGTAGCAGAGCGCATTTGGGTGTTGCTTTAACGCAGCAATTAGCATATATCAGAGGCCCTCAATACTTATCTAGTATGGGTGATTTGGCTCCTAAATATTGCAATGAATTAGTTGTTAGCGCTGCTTCTCGATTGAGAGATTTAAAAGTTGGCGATGAAAGACCTGATTATAAGAATGATAATTTAACTTCTTTACAGATTGGCGCGAAGGGCTTATTACGGTCTGTTGATTTAAGTAATTTGAGTAAATTAACTGTCGATCCGCAGATTTCTGGTTGTCCAAAACTTGAAGAAGTTAAGTTGCTTGGTACTAATATCGGTGCTCTTGCGTTGCCAGAAGGCAATATCTTAAAGAGAGTTTATTTGCCAGCAACATTAAATGCTATTAGTTTAATTACTCCTTTGAACTTAACTCGTATCTTAACCAATCGTGAGACACAGGCTTCTTATGGACATAATGAAGATGGTCTTTATATTGATGGATTAACCAATATGTTAGATAGAAATCCAGAAGAAGATGGAACAATTAGCACTGCTATTGAGACATATCAGATGGATGATACTAAGATGGGTTATGACACTTATCGTATGTTAGATTGGTTGTATAGATTAAAGTTGCAAAAGCAAAGAGGATATTTGGCGGCAAATAATACGACTTCTGAAACTTTGAGATTGCATTTAACCAATGTTGATTGGACACCTTATGTACAATTAACTGTGGATGATGGAGCATTTGATAGCACTAAGTTAAATGATTATTATGTAAGAGATTACATTCAATATAAACCATTTAAAGACAATTATGTATATGACCCAATAACTTGGGCAAAGATGGTACGTAATGGAGAAATCTATTACAAAGATAGCCAAAAGGGTGAAAGCCCATTAACAAATCTTGACATGTTTAGATACATGTGCGATTAGAAAGATAGCACTGCTACAACATTGCAGACTTATTATTTCCGTCCATTGTTAAGTCAAGAACAGGCTTATCAAGATTTGCGTAAATTGGTACCAACTATCACTGGTAGAATTCATATTCATAACGCTGATAAATCTTTACCAGAGATTAATGAAGCAGAAGTGTTCTCCTTCTTCTAGAGAGAAGACCACTTCCCATTATTAGATATTACGGCAGATAGAATTATTGCTGCTCATCGCGCTCGTTTCATTGAATATATGCCCGATGGTTCAATTCATGAATTCGGCACTCAGAAGTATTATAATGGTGTTGCTGGAACAACATCAACTGTTACTTACTCTTTCGATCAACCAGAAAGATTACATTATGATTTCTTGGGCTGGGTTCCACAAGATTCAGAAGACACTTATGATTGGGAAGCGAATGGCTCTGTCCGTAATGAATGGTCAAAAGATCAAAATGGATGTAAAGATTTGAGTACTTATAATTTAATTTCTGATAGTTATACATTTATTGCTGTATATTCCATTCACGGTTATACAATTACATATATGATGGATGATGGAGTTACTCCTGCTACTATATTCGATTTTGCTACATGGCAAGAGAAACAAATGACATCGATTGCTGTGTCTGGTGCATATGTTGATTTTGCAGATTTCACTCCTTGGAAAGATGATAGTGGATTACCAACATTTGAAACATATAGATTTAAAGGTTGGCGTTTAACTACAGATGATGATGCTAGAGTATTTACAAATACTTCTACACCTCGTTTAAGTGTTGATATGGATACTACTGTTTATGCCAAGTTTGAAAGAGAAAGTGTATATGCACATCCGCTTACTGTAAATGATTTAATTATTCAAAAAAGTAATGGCATTGAAGATGGCGCTTGCGTAACGGTTGCTGTAGATCATGGAGCAATTAAAGGTAAAATTTGTATTCCGAATGAAATTAATTGGGCTGCACCTGGTGAAACAACAAAAACTTGGCGTGTAGTACAATTACTTGGCCCAAGCCCTGAGAATAATAGTGCTGAATTGCGGCGAGTTGTCAATGCAGACACAACAGATGGCGGTAATTTAAGTTATCAACCATATTTAACTCATGTGTTTTTTGAAGGCTGTAATCCAAATGATACGAAAGTATGTTATTTAACAGAATTTTTAAATTATAATTTTTATGCTGATCCTGAATTAAGATATGTTGATATTCCTGATAGCCTTACAACTTTGGGCAACAATTGTTTTTAGGAAGTTGCATTAAGTGCTGAAATGCGCGACTTAAAGAATGTTACAAGTTTTAGGGCTACTTGTTTTTATGGAGCATTTTCAAGAGCAGCAGAAGAACTTAATGATGAATTTGAATTATATATATCTGCATCTGCATTTGAGGCAGGATCACCGACTGCTCCTATTAGTGGTTCTTTTGGTAATAATGTATTTAATACTCGTTATATTAAATATATTACAATTGGTTCTCGTCAAAAACCATTAAGTAGGTATTTTCATGCTGACATAATTACAAACAAAAATGCTGTATTTAATAGTAATTTGAAAAAAATTACAATTTATGTTAATTCTGATGTTGATCAAAGTGCAGTAACTAGTGCTATATTGAGTGCTGGCGCAATTGCTTCATTAGAAATAACATATATTATAGTAGGATAAGGAGGGCATACTATGGAAAAGATTGTGTTATATCGTTATTTAGGTACTAACGGCATAATCGATAGCCCAGTCCATCTTGAAGATGTTTATTATGTTCGTATGCTTGACTTGGCTGCCGATAAAGGTAAATTATTAACTGATGGTACTACGGTAAAGAAACATGTTAGAATTCCAGAAGAAGATTTAGATCTCTGGTATGAAATTGCCGAAGAGGACAAATAAGGTTAATAATATTGATAGATTTTAGAATATAAGTAGGTCCAATAGGGCCTACTTATATTTCTAAAAGGAGGAAATTCTAATGACAGGTAAGGTTATTCTAGAAACCAAAGGAAATTTATATTTAAGAGATTTCTCCTTGACACAGGCAAATGAAATTGGAAATATTGATTTCTATGTTGCTGCGGCTCTCAAAAGACCAACGCAAGTTTTTTTGGTTATAACTGACCCAGCAACTAATTTATATGATATTATAGAATTGCATCAAGCAGTTAATAATCTCGGCAACCCAGTTTTTAAAGTGCCCATCGGGCAAGCCATTCGCATTGAAAAGGCTCATGCGGTTATTAAACTTTTAGTCGTAGATAATGAAAGCGGCACTTGCATTTTTAGCGATCCCGCAGAAGTATATTTAACAACTGAAAATTATAAGATTGCTAGAGAAACTGCTATTGTTAATGAACTTGGAAAAACAGTAGGCGGTTATTATGATGCTATTGTAACTGCCTTACATGAGATAATTGAGAAAGGGGAAAAAACTGAATGAGAGTTATTGTTCCGAATATATCTGCCGAAGAGGGCGCTCAATTAACTGATGAACAGTTATTACAAAAAGCGGTAGCAGATAAATACGCTACTTTATTTGCGGATTTAAATACTGAATATCGTGATTTGTTCGCAAGCCAAACACCACCTCTTACTGTTGATAATTTAGTAACTTACTATCGTGGTTTGTAGGTTATTAGTAATGACCCTAATGCTCCTAAATTAAAGCCACAATATCTCCGCTTACCTTTAGATGAGCCAACATTTGATATTAATATGGATGACAGAACAATTACTGTGCCTCCTGTATTTAATAACTATGGTTTTGGTGTTAAGGGCGATGCACTTGCAGAAATTGTTTTCTTCACTTCCGATCGTTTTTATGATGGCGTCGATTTAGCAGCCATGACACCGGGTATTACTACAAACACTGACCCAACGGCTTATGATTGCGTTATTCAATGGACAAATACCGCGAGCCGTGTTTCTGGCAATAGCAAAGTTGTATTGGCTGATGCTACTGAAGATAAGATTACTTTCGGTTGGGTTATTACTCAGGAAATGACTTCTGTTTCTGGTCCAATTGAATTTGCTGTTCGTTGGATGAAATTAGAAGAAGGCAAGAAAGTTTATAGTGTTAGTACACAAAGGGCTACTTGCCAAGTTAAATCTACTTTGGATTTAGACTATGATAGCACAGCAGTTGAAGATATTAGTGATTTAATTTTAACTCGTCCATTCTATTCTGGTGTTTTAAATTCTATGTCTGGTTCTGCTCCACAGATTAGTAAGAACCTTGAAGCCGCTATTAGAGATTTGGTTCGCTTAACTGCTCCAGAAGCCGTTGATGAAGGTGATGAAGGATACGAAGAATATCAGGCTGCTTTGGCTCGGTATAATGAATTAGTTGAAGAGTATCCTGCTGCTACATATCCTGACGGTGTATTAGATTTAGGCGTAGATGCTTCTTCTCCTGACGGCATGAACATTGTATATCAGTGGTTCAATGGATTAAATCAAATCAATGGTCAGACAACCAAGAACTATGTTGCTACTGCTCCTGGTGCTTATTATGTTAAGATTGGTAATGATGGCACAAGTGCTGGACGCGGTGTTCGTTATACCACTTCTCCAACCGTCACTGTTCCTGCTCCTGACCAGATTAAGTTTGCGGCATTAGACACATTGAGTGATTATTTTGGTTCTAAAACATTCTCTACTGCAGACAGGGTTCTTGCTGTTAATGTTAAGAATGCTGCTAACGAAGATCCAAACGGCACATTGACATATACTTGGAAGCGTTCTCCATTAATGGATGGTACAACAGTATTGACAACAAAGAATTATGTTGCAGTTGAAAACACTAATGCTGAACATCCAGAACAATTTATTGCTCCAGTTGGCGATGAAGCATATTACATTTGTGAAGTTGTTAATAAGAAAAATAATGCAGTTTCTAATACCATCACAAAAGAAAGCACACCTGTTTTAGTCAGAGCAATGCCTGATACTCCTGCCGCAGTTGTGATTACTTTTGATGAAGAAAATCAGAAACTTAAAGCCACTGTTCAGTGGGGAGAAAATTCTCCTTCTAGATTGCATCCTGACGAAATCTACTTTGAGTGGGGCCGTCAATCTGGTGGTATTTATAGCAAAGTTATGGGCGGTTCTGGTTATGACGCTACTCAATTCGATGTTAGCCAGTTAGGATTAGAGAATGGCCGCACTTGGGAAGATGACTTCTATTGCTATGTAAGCCATATTGTTTATAAGGATGAAGCAAATCAGACACAAGGCGGGCGGAAACTTTCTAATCATATTCATTTGGCAATGACAATTAATGAGGCCACAAATAAGACCAAAATGGTTGCTACCGAATGATAAATATGAGGAGGTCTTAACTTATGGCTGATACAACAGTAGATAGATATATTGCTTTGCTCGAGACCATTCAAAGTACGACTTCCGCAGAAACAGTATCTATAACTAATGATGGAACAGAATTAGATACTACACATCTTATAGATATAGATTGGGATACGCGGACGGTAACTTTACCGTCCGCCTATTCTTCGTATATAGGAGTTGTTTCTGACCATCGTGCCGCAACTGTTTATTTTTCTGCTGATAGGTATTTTGATAATGTTGATTTAACTAAATTAAATTTTAGTATTGAGTTTATCAACGCGGCAGGTGAAGGTCGTATTTATCCAGTAGTAGATTATGATTTATCTATTCCTGGTAAAATTTTATTTGGTTGGAAACTCGGGTATGAGACAACTAAAAAATCTGGTAAAGTTCAATTTATTGTTCATGTATATAGCGTCGATCCGGTATTACATAAATATACATATAGTATGTCTACACAACCCTGTCAAGCAGTAGTATTGAGTACTATTGCTATGGCAGAAGACCCATCCGTACAAGATACATATGGGATGGATACAAAAGAGGTAGAAGACTTATTTGGACGTCTTACTGCTCTTGAACAAAAGGCTGTCGCTTGGTATGATTTAAGCGGTGAGCCGGAAGGAACAAATAATAATGCCGTACCTATGCTTTTTAGCATCGCGACACCTGCGACTGTTGATGGAGACAATTATGACCCATCAATGGATAGACCAGATTATTGGACTGAAGAATAAAAACTAGTTGGCAAGGGAGGGCTGAAGATTGGCTCTTTTTAAAATTGCAAAAGGAAATAGTGAAAATCTTGAGGTTAATAGACCTGAACGATAGGAAGGTTTTATTTATTTAACTCAAGATGATATGAAATTTTATGTAGATTTAGGTAGTGGGACTGATACAGAATTACGCAAACCGTTAAATGCCTCCCGTGCCGACTTATTAAAAGCGTGGTATTCAAATCCAGGCGATGTTAGCGGTCGATGGACCGTTAGCATCCCTGGCATTACCGCATCTAGTCTTGTGGATGGGCTTACAATAAGAGTACGCATTACACAAGAGTATAGTAATAATTATAATACTTTGAATGTTAATGGGCTTGGAAACAAACTCGTTTATTATAGATAGAATTCTTTATTAACTAATCATATTGGGCAATGGGCAGAAGTCTTATTGACTTATAGAAAGCAACACGAAGAAGTTATTGACGGTATTACATATACAATGCCAGGTGCTTCTAGTTATGAACGAGTATATGATAGTATTAATTATGGTACTGATGGATGGATATTAGACTATTCGTATTCAGACGGTAATAATTATGATAGGTTAATAAATACTTATGAGTGTGCCCGAATTGGTGATAGAAACATTACATAGTATAAATTATGCATGTTTGATAATAATGATGTATTATATCCAGTTTCAATTGGGTCTAGTACTACCGGAGTACCAGTTACTACCAATACTCCTATTAATGTACCATTAAAACCTGATAGAATTGTTTATATGCCAGTGGCAGGAACATATGATAATGATTGGGTTGTTGGCCGTGCGCGCGGCACAACAGATGTTAATACATTATATGAAGATGTGCCGATTGAGGATATTACATATACAATTAATAGCACATTGCCACCATATAGTAAATTATATTTAGTTGGTACATTAAATAGAGATGGGTTATTTGTTTTAGATGCTAGTTCGGCAAATTCATTTTATAAAATAATTACTCCATCAACGACAACTAATTCTTCAATTGCGGCAAATACTTTCACTTTTGGTAAGTATTATTTATTCGTTGGTTCATCTCCAACGCAAGCAAATTATTTACAGTTATTACCAAATCATGAATTGTTTTATTGCGCAGATACAGAAGGAAAGATTTTAACCCCAGCCGCACATCGTTGGCAGGCATCTGATATTAATTTAGAACATGGACCTTGGAAAGCCAGTAATGATATTAATAAATATACATTATTATTTGAAGAAATGCCTGGGTCATTAGTTTCTATTTAGGAAACAAATAATTCAACTGCAACAAATAAATCTTTAATTTCAATATCATTTTAGCCTTTTGGTCGTATTTTTTATTATAACAGTACGATTATTACAAATGCTTTTGATAATATAGACCCTCGTTGTTTATAGCAAAATGGATTAGTTGATTTACGATATACTTTTAATGTCAGTAATACAACAGGTACTTCAGCATTTAAAGGCACAAAAGGGGCGCCGCTTTATTTAAAAGTAGCGTAGCAAATAGATTATACTGTTTATGTTAATAGCAATTATCCGTTAGTTTCAACATTACCGACAACCGCAGATAATTATTTTTATATTTATTTGGGGCAATTAGAAGATTGGAATTTATTGCGTTTAACTGAATATCATCCAGTTTTTAAGTATTCTAATGGAAGAGTAGTTAGAGTTTCTCCTTCTGAAATTGATGTTCATACTGGAACACCAAACAGAATGGCTTATTATGATGGTACTAATTCAATTGTGTCTGCGCCGCATCACATTTATACTAATTATCAATATACAATTGAAGATGCTCCAAGTCTTGGTGGCGCATCACCGGCATTTAAATTACAAGGATTATCGTAGTCTATTTCTTTAACAATAGATAGTGGCAATATTATTCGTGGTTTAAAAGATGAAACAAATAATACTTGGATAATTTATAAAGATGCTACTACTTATTTGCGGACGCCTTTAAGTATTGTTCCAACCACAAATGCCACAATTGATTTAGGTACAGACGCTATTCAATGGAATAACGGCTATATTAAACGTTTATTTATTAATTCTGCTGATAATACAGCAGATACTGGTATTGGATTAAAAGGAACAGATATTACTGCTTTTGGTATCTCTTTAAGGGCCAGTACCGCATATGGTTGGAATAGCGCAACTGATTGGAATACTCATTTTTATATGTCCCATACAACAGCCAATACTTATGATAGAGGTTGGCAATTTAGATATAATGATGTGCCAGTTGTTTCAATTAATGGACAAGGTTATATCACCGCCGCAAAGTTATCATTATAGCGGCAAGATGGCGTTGCTAATGGGCGCATCCATTGGAGTTCTTTTGACCGAGACGATTGGGTTACTTACATCACTGATGATACTCAATATACTAGTCCAACAGGTACTCCATTGCCGCTCGGTCCAGTTACTTCATGGGCTTTCCGCAACCGTATTCCTAGCACTGCTGATTATGGGTGGATTTGGGAATCTGTTGTTGAATATGCACCAATTACTGAAAATGCAATCCCTCGTATGGCATTAAGTGCCGCGACAGGTCAATTATATTTGAGCACAACTCATTCAGATGCTTTTACTATTGTTAATAATAGTTTAGTTTCTGGCACTGCTGGATATGCGGATTTAATTTTGGGCAATGATGTAGATGTTAATACAACTGATGCGCATAGTGAAGGCCGTATTAAAATATATAGTGCAGGAGTAGGTGCGCATATTATTCAAGGTGAAAATATTCCTGATAATGTATTACATTTATTACCAAGTTCTAGAGGCACATTAGCGTCTTTACATTATTGTTTATGGACTATTGAAAGCGGTCAAGTGTCAGTTGTTTTAAATAAACCTTTATATTATAATTTAAAAACAATTGTTATATCATTAGTCGTAACGAGCGGTATGGAGTATTTGGATGGTCCAATTACTTGGACGCCCGGCACAGGAACTTTAACTTTGATGACTTCTGGTATTACATCTGGAGCAATTTCTGGATATGTAATTACTAGTGAAGCCGATGATATAACATAAGGTGGTGAGATAATGGCAAGTAATAGAATTGGAAATTAGACTTTCGGCACATAGATTGCATATGGTGCGGCTCGCTTAAATACTGCGCCACCTGATAATAAAGAACATTACTTAGAAATTAACGGCGGTGCTGGTACAATTCGTTTGTTTTCTTTACCGGATATCACAGGTAGAAAAGGTATCAAGGGAACAAATGCTAATGGTGGATTTATTAATTATATAACAATTAATTAGGATAATTATATTGATTATATTACTCCAATTGTAAATACGGTAATTGTTGATATGAATAGACTTTTACCTGATACATTGGCATTATCAATATCCGCTGCAAGAGTTATAAATGCTCCAGTGGTAGCAATTAATGATACTACGGTTGCTATATCATCAGGTACATTGGTTGCTATACAAATGCTTGCGCCAAATCTAGAGGCTGGCGGAAAATATGGAATTAATTTGGGTGTAGATTTAAGCACTAATAATACTATTATATTTAATTTTGCTTTTGCTGGAAATAATAATAATGGCAATTGTGCTGAATTAGGATTTTACGCTAATGAAGCATTGTTGCGTTTATATATAAATGAACGATTTGTAATTAAGGCAAACACTTATGCTGCGGCAAATCAAACATATCATTTAGGCACAAGTGCTGTATTATGGGAAGATGTTTATGCTCATAATTTAATCGGTACTAATTTAATTATGCACGATGAAGATACTAATTATTATAGTGATTTAATTCTCGGCAATAATTTAAATAAGACAATTGCTAATGCACATGCAGAAGGCAGAGTTATTATTTATAGTTCGGCAACCGCTGCACATATTATAATGGGTACTGCTACAATAGATGAACATATACATTATTTACCAAATGAAACTGGTTGGATTGCTATTGGCGGCAATGGCATCGATACTGGTGTCGGCAGTTCTTTATAGCCTATTTATTTGACTTCTACTGGTGTTCTAGTTGCGACTACTAGTTCTGTTGGCGATGGATATACTCCTATGTATTTAAATGCTGGTACATTAACAGAAGTGGCTGTTGTATAGCATTGTGCTTTTACTATTGCCGCAGAAAATACTAGTGTTGAATTAACAAAAGATGCATATAAAAGTAATAGTTATGTTTTAACTATTGTCGTAACTTCTGGTGAATCATATTTAAATGGCCCGTTAAGTTGGACAAGTGCAGACGGTATTATTACAATTTCTACTCCTGTTGCTGTTAGTGGAGATGTTAGTGGATACATTCTTACGGCAAGAGGTGTAGCATTATGATAATATTAAACTAGAAATAGAGGTGGTATGATTGGCAACTGGTGTAAGTTAGATGACTACTTATGTGGCAAAACAAGTCATTGGTTCTGATGTTGCACAAAATCCTGCTGGTGCATTATTACAGTCAGGTGCCAATCGTGCTGATGATAGTACTACTGGTGATACTTGGATATTTTTAGATAGTCGTGGCGGCATCGCTACTCCTTGGGGTATTAAACATAGTTAGAGTGATAATAAAGTTGTTGTTTTAGGCGCCGGTATAATTGGTGCTTGGATGCGAATGAATAGTGGCGATACATATTTATTAGGTAAATTAGGAATAGGATATAATCCTGAAACTGATGGAAATACTTATAAATTATATGTAAATGGTACTAGTTTTTTTAATGATAACGTTTATATTGTTGCCAATAAAGAATTGTATATGTAGTATAATAGTACTATGTATGATGTTTTACATAATCATAACAATGGCAATATTAGTGTGAATGCCGCAAGTGGTGGTTTATATGTAGCATATTCTAATACCACTTTTGTTAATTGGATGAGTGGGCGTATGGAATTACGTGACGGATGTTTATCTATGTTTCCAAACAATAGTAGTTATAGAGAGGGCATTCGTATTCATTCATATAGTAATTACGCTGTGCTCGTTTTATGTGGTCCTGATAATACTGCTAATAGTGGAACTAGTGCTAATACTTGGGGTATCTATAATCATAATGGTAATTTTTATATTAGTAGAAATGGTAGTACTAGTGGTGTTGGATTTTAGTGCATTGGTAATATGTGGGCATTTGCTAATATGTCTAATTCATCTGCTGCATATAGCACAGCGGCTTTATAGATAAGAGAATATAACCGTGGCGGTGCTCAAACAGATAATTGGCAAACAGCACCACGATTAGGATGGCATTGGAGCAATAGAAATGCTGCATAGATTGGATTGGGGAGTAATGGCTCATTATATGAATGCCCTGGCACTGGAACAACATTTTATCGATTAGTATATGAAAGTGGTACGTGGGGTATTAGTATAAGTGGCAATGCGGCTAGTTCTACATATGCTAGTTCTTATTTAGCAAATCGCGGTTCTGTCAGTGGTTCAAATCATGCCGAAGCGCTTAAAGCATATTTTAATAGTTATAAGTCTTCTGAACCACGGAATTGTTTAGTGGCTCATTACTCTTCTGCGTCTGGCAATGGTTCAATGTGTATGGGTTATTTTTTATCTGGATATGATAGTAATCCTTATGGTGGATTTTTTGTATGTCATTATAATAGCCCTAAATATGTTGGAATATAGAATGGTGGTTATACAGAGCATCTTTTATTATCTAATCAAAATTATACTAGTTATACCGTTACTAAAACAGGATCTGGTGCTTCTGGTACTTGGGGCATATCAATAAGCGGTAATGCTGCTACAGCAACAAGAATTAATGGTAATTTAGGAGCCATTTCTTCTAATACAAATTGTAATATTTGGGTATCATCAACTGGTAGTGCAGATGGTATTCCAAAATATATTTCTGGTGTATATGTAAATGCTAGTACAAAAGCCATATATGCTTCTAAAGTATATAATGCGGTTTGGAATGATTATGCAGAGTATAGAATTGCAGATACAGAAGAGCCAGGCCGTGTTGTTGTTCCATCTGATGATGGAATTGCGCGTATTGCAACTTATAGATTACAAAGTGGAGGACGCATTATTTCTGATACTTATGGCAGTGCTGTTGGTCAAAGTGATGAAGCCAAAACACCTGTTGGATTAGCAGGCCGTGTTTTAGCATATCCATATCAAAATATAAATCAATATAAAATTGGTGATTGTGTTTGCAGCGCTCCTAATGGTACAGTAGATATAATGACTAGAGAAGAAATTAAAGAATATCCAGATAGAATAATTGGAATAGTAAATGAAATACCTAGTTATGATGTATGGACCTCAACTTTTACTGGTGAAGATGGGCATTGTCATACATAGTCTGTATCAGTATTAGGTAGAATTTGGATAGATGTAAAATAATTTTAACTTAAAAATTTTTTTGGACAAACGCGGTTAAGAGATTTTTAAGATTTTTCAAAATATTCTGGAGGGCAGAAGAATAAATATTTAAAGGTAGTTATTTATGATTTTGAACATCAATTTTAGTAATATTGACAATAAGTCTAATGTTCTATCTACACAAAATAATAATGATAAAATTTTAAGGGCTTTACAAAATAAATCATTCAGCAGATATGTGGTAAATAATTTAAATAAATAGATTACACATTTGAATTTGTGGGGATTAGAACCTGCTGTTAATGGTAGATATTTTATTAATTTTATTGAACCTATTTTAATTCGATATCCTTCAGTTCATTATATTAGTTTAACTACAAATGGATTATTACCATTGGTTAATTCTTTTATTGCGCCATTAAATATGTTAGCAAATAAATTAAAATAGAAATTAATTTTAATTATTTACATTAAATTAGATGGACCAGAACAATTATAGGATTAGCATTATGGTATTGGAGACTATCGAACTATTTGCGCCAATTTAGATAATCTTTTTATAAAAACAAGTAGATTATTAAATTAGCAAGGTTATTTAAGATTAAAAGTATTTAATGAGTCATCATTGAATATTAACGATTTATCATTAGACTATATAGCATGGAATATGGACATGCAGAAGATACAAAAGCAATATCAAGTCTATGAAAGTTATACAATTAAATGTAAAATGACAGTACAACCTACATTGGCATTTTCATCTAATTATACAAAAGAAAATGGGCAATAGTTATGTAAATGGAAAAATCATATTAGATTAATACCTCCATGCAAATAGCAATGTGCTTTAACTTCATAGGTAAAATGTGTTAATTATAATGGTGCGTCTTATAAATGCCCTTTCTGCGTTAATTAGCCAATATTAAATATGGAAAACCGCAAATAGATTTTTAATGAACGCTTTAGAAAATTAAAAGCAGAAAAAGAAATATTACCTACTATTGATGATAGAAAATTATGGGTGGCTGCTAATAAATTACATTGTTATGCTCTTGAAGGCAATATTATTTCTGATAGTTTAATAAAATTGCTTGGTAATGGTATAATACTATGAGAAAAAGGAGTTATACAGCAATGGATAGATCAAAAATGATTGATTTCTTAACAGAAAAGATTTTTGAAGAAAGCAAAGATGCTGGAGCGTATATGGAACATTCAGTTGCTTGTTCTGATACAACAATTAAATCAACTTTAAATAAAATTGCCGAAGATGAATTAAACCATCAAAAAATGTTAATTAAATTACTTGCTGACATTGCAAAATAGGGTATTATGGAAGTGAAGAACGATGGATATGTATCCTAATAATAATATTTATAATCCATATCAATAGAATTCATTATATCCTTTTTAGCAAACCTATCGCGCTGACGCTTTACCAAGAGTTGAAATTGTAAAAGTAAATGGAAAGAATGGCGCCGATGCTTATCAAATGGCACCAAATTCATCTGCTTTACTGTTGGATTAGAAAGACCCATTAATTTGGTTTGTTAGCACAGATGGCGCAGGGTATAAAACATGTATTCCATATACAATTACACCCTATAAACAGCAAGAACCAGAGGATTTAATAGCCCAATTAAATGCTCGTATTTCTAAACTAGAAGAGAGGATGAATGGTAAGAATGAACCCAATAATGCAGTTGCTCAATCAACAGAACAGCGCGAATGGAATCTTTGATTTATTTAAATCTGTTATGAATGCCCAAAACCCCACAGATATGTTTAATTCATTATTGCCAAATAATCCCCAGTTATAGCAAGTAATGAATTATGTAAAACAACACGGTGGTAATCCTCAATAGGCTTTTTATGATTTAGCAAAAGAACGCGGCGTTGATCCGAACAGCGTTCTTAGTGCTTTAAATCAATAATATATATAATAGAATAATTTAAGAAAAGGAGGTTATTCATATGGAAAGTGGATTAACTTCTGGTGATATCGCCTTAATGCGGGATAATAATGGTGTTGAAGGCGGCGCTTTTGTATGGATTTTTGCTCTTTTACTTTTAATGTTTGGTGGAAATGGTTGGGGAAATCGTGGTCCTATGATGCCAGGAAATTATGCTACACAGGCTGATATGACAGCAGGTTTTAATAACCAAGCAGTATAGAACCAATTGTCTCAAATTGGCCTTGCTACTGCTAACAACAATTATGAAACTGCGCGTTTAATTCAACAGCAGACTTCTGATTTAATGCAACAGAATAATACAAATTTGGTTAATGCTATTCAAGGCTTTAATCAAATTAATTTAAGCATTCAGAGCCAGACAAGCCAATTGGCTCAACAGTTGCAAAGTCTTGGTGCTCAACTCAATGATTGTTGCTGCTCAATCAAGACAATGATGCTTGAGAACAGATTACAAGATACACAAATTCAGAATGCTACACTTAAAAATGATATTTCTAACTTACAGCAATCTCAATATATCCTTGGTCAGATGGGACGGTTCGTAGCGTGGGCAGGTTCTGGCTCACAGGCCGCAACTACTGGTAATTAATTATGATGACATTAATTTTAAATGGTAAAACATCTGAACCTATTGATATTACTAGTTTTTCTAGGGTTTTAGATGTTGCTGACACGAATGTAAGATTTAACTTAGATTTTCATTTTGAAGGTAATTATTCTGCGGCAGGTGTTGAGTATCTGGCTGAATACGCAGATAATGCAATCACGAGTATTTATATCACCAATGAGAATGGTGATGTATTATTAGATAATGGCGCAATTCAGGGCAAATTGAGGTCATTATCTGAAAGTTGCGACGGAACAGGTCGCAGGGGTTATGGGGCAATTGCCATTTATGAAAATGGAGCAACACTTTAATATATTGGGGTGCTAACTGAGTTTAGCACCCCTTCTTTTTTTTATTCAAAAAAGAGGTATATATTACCTCTTTATTTAAAGAGGTGAATATATGGCTATTGGTTCATAGAATTTAACTACATATTTGGCAAAAGGGCTTAAAACTTTTATTACGAATAATGCGATTAATAGTGATAATTTATTATATATAAATACTAGTGATACTAATATCACAGCCGATATTTTAGGCACGTCAAATAGTATCGCATTTACTCGTATGAGTACTACCGGAGCGCACACAACTGGGCATATTGTTTGGTTAAATGCTGCTGATATTGGTACTCCATTTTAGTTAGTAGTGCATGACAGTTCTGAATTATATTTTTATAAAAGATGGAAATCAAGTGGAGTATGGTCAGATTGGAAAAAAATGAGTGCGGGGCATGCAGATGATGCCACAAAAATAACTAGCACACCAAATAATACTACTACTTTTTTACGAGGAGATAATACTTGGAGCAATACATTAGGAGGAGCATTTTAGGCTAATGGAACAATTACTGCTAATGGTGGTTATCTAAAATCAACAGCGAACAGCAATACCATTACGATTGGTTCTCAAAATACTAGTTGGTGTCATATCTATAATAGTGCTAATATTCCATTTATTTTTAATAATACTGTTTGCACGGCAACAGGTAATTTAGGCAATGCTTCTTATCCATGGAATAATTTATATATTGGAAAAGGAAATGGTGTTGGCATTTATCATGTCGGTTCAAAGAATACATATAGAATGATACGCTTTATAGATAATACTAGTGATACGGCTGGTAATGGTATAAGTATTGGTGGCGGAGGGCAAACCATTATTGGTGGTGGTGAATCTGCTGATACTGCTGCTGCACAAGTTGGTACTGCTGGCTCTGAAGTTATGTATGTTTGTAATGACGGCAATGTAGATATTATGTCTAATCTGTAGAATGGTTGGGGTAATAGAAAAGTTATGACATTGAATACGTCTGGTTATTTAATGTTGCCAAGTTATATTAATGTACCTACTAGTAATAATGAAAATCCTTCTGTAAGTCAATTTATCGTAACTAATGGTTCAGACCATTATTATAGAAAAGCATCTACTGCACATGCTATGGCGGCAATCCGCGGCGCTGCAAGTGGCAGTTGGGGAATATCTATAACTGGTAATGCTGCTACAGCAACTAAAGTTGGTGTAGCGGCATCATGGTTATATTTTCATAATTCTAATGAGGTAAATTTTGGTGGAACTAATACTTCTACAACTATTTATTTTGGCTATCGAGCAGTAGATAGTCGTGGAAAACCAACTGATTTTGTATTTGGCAGTGGTTCAGGTACTGCTAATGTCAAGGCTGCAAAAGTCTATAATGCAGTATGGAATGATTATGCAGAATATCGT